>ERZ1027150.1197-NODE-1197-length-18493-cov-9.826825_pt1 | contig 18493 bp, 11 predicted proteins | sample MGYA00519276_ERZ1027150 | MGnify/ENA primary metagenome ERZ1027150 (study PRJEB26926, sample SAMN06164860) | human gut metagenome | biome: ENVO:00009003; feature: ENVO:2100002; material: ENVO:00002003 | host: Homo sapiens | place: USA | collected 2012 ... | reverse complement strand
CGAGATTAGCTGCAGTCTCGTGGGCTCGGAGATGTGTATAAGAGACAGACTTTACTGACTACATCCGTAATCGGAGCCTTATGTTATGCGCCTGTGAAGGCCAATCACTTACAATCCGATAAAAAGACCACGTCGCAAGGCTGGTTCTTCAAAAAGAAAAAAAGCGTACCTGCCGATTCATCCAATGTAGCGGCCTCCACTTCGGGAGAAATTGCCGTTCCGAAATACCAAGTAGGCAAAGGTATGTTCAATATTTACTACAAGAATCACAATTATTACTTTGAGATACCCGACTCACTCCTGGGACGGGACATGCTGGTAGTCAACAAACTGCAGAAAGTTCCGCTGGAACTGAATGACGCCGGTGTGAACCGTGGAACCAACTACGAGACCCAGATGATACGTTTTGAGCACGATTCCATCACCCGCAAGATTCTGGTACGCCAGATCCGTCCGCTGCCGGAATCACCTGCAGGCGACGCCATCACCCAGTCGGTAAAGGACAATTTCATTTCACCGCTGATTGCTTCCTTCCCGACGGAAAGCCGAGACGCTTCCCGGAAGTCATACCTCATCAAGGTAAATGACATTTACAACGGATCGGAAACCAGCATCAACAACGTATTCGACAACATTAACCTGGGCACCTCTGCCATCAAGGATTTGTCGCGCATCGTACACATCAAGTCCTTTCCCAACAACGTAGTGGCCACCTCCGAACTGACCACCCGCGTCAGGGAAGGCATGTCGACAGTCAATGTCACCGTAGAGGTCAGCTCGTCCCTCGTGCTGCTTCCGGAACATCCCATGACCGGACGTCTGGACAATCCGAAAGTAGGTTACTTCACCAAGGACTTCCTGTATTTCAGTGACGCCCAGCAAAAGACAGAAGAAAAGAAATACATTACCCGCTGGAGACTCGAACCCAAGCCCGAAGACCGGGAGGCCTATCTGCGCGGGGAACTGGTTGAGCCCGCCAAGCCCATCGTGTTCTATATTGAGAACTCCACCCCTTACCGCTGGAGAAAATACATCAAACAGGGTATCGAAGACTGGCAGACAGCCTTTGAGCGTGCCGGCTTCAAGAATGCCATCATCGCCCGCGACCTGCCCGACAGTCTGGCAGTGGATGCCGATGACATCAACTATTCGGTAGTAACCTATGCAGCCTCTTCCAAGGCCAATGCCATGGGACCGTCTATCCTGGACCCCCGTTCGGGAGAAATCCTGGAAGCCGACATCATGTGGTGGCACAACGTAATCTCCATGGTACAGGAATGGATTACCGTACAGACCGGTGCCTGCATCCCGGAAGCCCGGGGAGTGAAGCTCCCTGATGAAATGATGGGAGACGCCATCCGGTTCGTGGCCTGCCATGAAGTGGGACATTCCCTCGGACTCCGTCACAACATGATGGGCTCGTGGACTTTCCCGACCGACTCACTGCGCTCGAAAGCCTTTACCGACTGCATGAACTCCACTGCCTCATCGATCATGGACTATGCTCGCTACAACTATGTAGCCCAGCCGGAAGACGGAGTAACTGCCGTATCGCCCCATATCGGTCCCTACGACCTGTTTGCCATTGAATACGGTTACCGCTGGTACGGACTTCCTACGCCGGAAGCCGAAAAAGACGTGCTCTTCGATTTCCTGAGCAAACACTCCGGACGTCTGTACAAATACAGCGAGGCACAGGACCCTCGGGCAGCCGTAGACCCTCGTGCCCAGAACGAAGACCTGGGAGACGACCCGGTAAAATCATCCCGTCTGGGAATCGAGAACCTGAAACGGGTGGTTCCGGAAATCATCAAATGGACCACTACCGGCGAGAAAGGACAGAGCTATGAGGAAGCGTCACGACTGTATTATGCCGTCATCATGCAGTGGAACAACTATCTTTACCACGTGATGACCAATATCGGAGGTATTTACATTGAGAATACCACCGTGGGCGACGGCGTGCAGACCTATACTCATGTAGAAAAAGAAAAGCAGGCTGAATCACTGGACTTCCTGCTGGATGAAGTGTTGTGCTACCCCCGCTGGCTCTTCGACACCCCGATTTCGGACTACACGTTCCTGCTCCGCAAAAATCCGAACGGAGTGGTGGAATATGCCCCGAACCAGGTGCTGAAAAATACGCAGGGATATATTTTCTGGGACCTGCTTTCGAACGACCGTCTGATGCGTATGCTGGAAAACGAGCTGAAAAACGGAAAGAAGGCATTTACCGTAGTCGAAATGATGGACAAGATGCACCGCTCCATCTTCGCCACCACATTGAAGGGAGGCATCCCCGACGTCATGGAACGGAACGTACAGAAAGGCTTCATCGACGCCCTGATTACCGCAGCGGCAGAATACGAAGGAGTAAAGGTCAACAAGCAGTTGAGCGACTCCTATCGCACCAATCCTTACCTGCTGCATGACACACCCCGATGCAGCTGCGACGAACTGTATGCCGACCACGCAGAACGCATGGGAGCCCCCCGTGTACTGAATTTTTACGGCGGCCAGGTCAACCGCATCTCCGATGCCATTTCGGTAAAGCGTGGAGAACTCCTGCGCATCAAGGAACTGCTGGAATCGCGCCGGTCCACTTCCGACACGGCCACACGTTATCACTACGATGACATGATCCTGCGCATCAAGACTGCCCTGGGATTAAAATAAAAGAGAGCCTCTCTGATCTTTCAGTGATCAGTATCCTACTACCACCGTATCCGGATATATGCATGGAAAATATCCGGATACCCTCTTTTGTCTTGTCAGCCATCTTCCGGCAAGACAAATCATATTATCACCCATAAACAATATTCCCGTTTCATTTGTTTAGCATTATAGACTTTAACTATTTATTTTAATGACCCACTAAATGAAGAAAACTTTATTTTTATTGTTCATTCTTTGTAGCGTTCTGCAACTAGCAAATGCAGCCGACAAAGTCATCACAGGTAACGTAATCGCTGCCGACGACAAGCAACCCCTGATCGGTGTGTCTGTCTTTGTCTCCTCGGAGGATCTGAAAAAGGCAGGAAGTTCCCAGCAGACATTAGGAGTAATCACCGACATCGATGGGAATTTTTCCATCACGATTCCATCGGCCGTCAAGAAACTACAGTTCAGCTACATCGGATATGCCCCTTTGACACTGGAACTGAAAAACGGCCAGACGCACTATCCCGTCGCACTGGAAACTTCTTCCACCATGCTGGCGGACGTAGTGGTCACCGGCTATCAGACGATTGAGCGCCGCAAGCTGACGGCGGCCATCGCCAAGATAGACGTATCCGAATCGAGAATCGGAACCGTAAAGAGCATCGACCAGGCACTCTCTGGACAGATTGCCGGTCTGTCGGCCATCTCGACCTCCGGAGCCCCGGGCTCACCGGTGAAAGTGAGAATCCGCGGTACCTCGTCGCTGAACGGTACACAGGACCCGCTGTGGGTACTCGACGGAATCCCTCTGGAGGGTACGGACATTCCCAACCTGGAACAGCTCAAGAACATCGACGATGTGGAGCAGTCTTCCATTGCCGGACTGAACCCTGCCGACATCGCAGACATCACCGTATTGAAAGATGCTGCGGCTACGGCCATTTACGGAGCACGTGCCGCCAATGGAGTCATTGTCATCACGACCAAAAGCGGAAAGGCCGGAAAAACGATGGTGAACTTCAATACCCGCCTTACCTATACGCCTAAATTCAACATTGACCGTCTCAACCTGCTGAATGCATCGGAGAAGGTTGACCTCGAGTTGCAGCTGATGAAGTCACAGTATTCCATCAACTCCGACAAGGGAAGCGTATACCGCATCCTGAAGAAGTACGATGAAATCAAGAAATTCCAGGCCGGTGGCTGGGATGCCCTCTCGGCCGATGCCCAGAGAGAAATCAACGGTCTCCGCCAGATCAACACCGACTGGAACGACATTCTGCTCCGCAATGCCTTCAACCAGGAATACAACCTCAGCGTATCCGGAGGAAACGAGAAAACGACGTTCTATACCTCGCTGGGATACTCGAAGGAAGAAGGAAACATTCCGGATGTATCGTCCGACCGTCTGAACCTGGTAACCAAGACCAACTATAAGATCAACCGGATCCTGAAGGTCGGTGCATCAGTTTTCCTGAACCGCCGAAAACTGAATTCCTATCTGGCCACGAACGGATTCACCAATCCGATGTTCTATGCCCGCATAGCCAGTCCGTATCTGCGGCCATACGATGAGGATGGGAACTACCTCTATGATACGGATGTACAGAGCGGATACTCGGACCTGAAGTTCAACATTTTCGAGGAACGCAACAATACTTCGAACGAAACGGTGATCAACTCCATGTCGTCCATCTTCGACGTCGAGCTGCGCTTTGAAGACCACTTCAAGATTACCTCACAGGTAGGCTTGCAGTTGGACAAGACCTCGCGTGAACAGATTGCCGACCAGGAATCGTTTGCCATGCGGTACGAACACCAGCAGCGCAGAGACAACAGCAGCGGACAGTCGTTCCTGCCGGCAAAGGGCGGATTCCACAAAGCCTACGAAAACTCAGACTCTCAGGTTACCTGGAAGACAATGGGAACTTATCGCGATACGTATGCCGACATCCATGAGTTTGAGATCATGCTGGGCTCTGAATTGCGCCGCACCTGGGGAACCACCCTTTATTCTGCGGGCTACGGATACGACCGCCGCACGATGACCAACCAGCCGGTCATCTTCCCGAACGACTCGAAAGCCTTCCCGCTGCATACGAAGACCAACGTGGAAAATGCCTATGTATCCGGCTTTTCTACCCTATCGTATTCACTGCTGAACCGCTATACCCTGGGAGGAAGCATCCGTTTCGACGGGTCGGACCTTTTTGGGGTGGACAAGAAATACCGTTACCTGCCCCTGTACTCCGTAAGTGCCCTGTGGCGCATTACCGAGGAACCTTTCATGGAGCAGGTACGCTGGATGGACAACTGGGTGATCCGTGCCTCGTACGGTATACAGGGAAACATCGACAAGAACACTTCACCTTTCTTATTAGGCAAGTACCAGTCGAATGCCAATCCCATCCTGCCCGGAAATACCGAAGACATGATTACGGTTACCTCTGCCCCGAACGACAAGTTGCGCTGGGAGAAAACCTATTCGAGCAACGTAGGTATGGATTTTGCCGTACTGAATCAGGCCATCAACCTGAGTGTGGACTACTATTACCGCAAGGGAACCGACCTGATCGGCATGCACATGCTGCCCCTGGAAACCGGGTTTGCTTCGACCACCATCAACTGGGCAAGCATGGTCAACCGGGGAGTGGAAGTCAGTCTGTCGACCCGTAACATCCATACCAAATCCTTCATGTGGACGACGACATTCAACTTTGCCTACAACCAGAACAAGGTATTGAAGGAAGCCATCACGGAGGCTAGTACGACTCCCAGCAGAGAAGGCTATCCGGTAGGAGCCATTTTTGCCTTCTCTTATGCCGGTATCGACAAGGACGGTCAGCTGACCTTCTACAACAAGGAAACCGGACAGAAAGAAAGCGCCAAGGAGTTTTTCAAAATCAGGGAATGGGGATTCGGAGCCTACGATCTGACTCCGGCAGAAGTGCGTGAGAAATACGAATACATCGGCAGTACGGATTCTCCATACAGCGGCGGTCTGACGAATACCTTCACGTTCAAGGCATTCGAACTGGGCATCAACTGCATCTTCAACGCAGGCGGATATGTACGGACACAGCCCACTTACTCCATCATGGGGTACGACCGCGGCCAGAATACCAACCGTGACATCCTGCAGCGCTGGAGCAGTGACAATCCTTCGGGAACCCTGCCTGCCCTGCTCGACGGAAACGTAGACCCGGATTCCTACATTGCACTGGGAGGACTGAATGTGTACGAAAACCTGAGTTTGTGGGTAAAGAAACAGAACTACCTGCGCGTGCAGAGCATCCGTCTGGGATATTCGCTTCCGTTTGAACTGACCAAGAAATGGGGCATCAGCCAGGCCAGTGTCAGTCTGGAAGGAAGAAACCTCCTTGTCTTCGGTTCGGACTACACCAATTTCCTCGACCCGGAAACGATGGGAAATCCTTATGCACAGCCTATTCCGAAATCGGTTACTCTGAGTCTTAATCTGAACTTCTAAAAACTAACAAGAACGATATGAAAAAAATATATATCTACCTGACTTTCGTATGTTTGAGTACGATACTGGCCGGATGCGACAAATTCCTGGACATCAAGCCGACAGGCAGTGTGATTCCTACCACCCTGGATGAATACCGGGCCTTGTGGGTATCGACCTGCAACAACCTCCCTTCCGACAGAGGACTGGCCGCTATGGGAGCCGACGAAATGTACGTCACCAACAGTGGAGACCGCGACAAATACAGTCCGATTGAACGCTGGGAAACGAATACCAGCAGTACGTCTACCACCTCTTTCAACTGGGCAGGGTATTACCAGACACTCTACTATGCCAACTACCTGATTGAGCACCACGAAGAAATCACCGAGGGTAAAGCAGAGGAAATCCGCCAGCTTGCCGGAGAAGCTTACCTGATGCGGGCATACATGCATTTTGTACTGGTAAACCTGCACGGACAGCCCTATACCAAGTCCGGAGCTCCTGAGACCAAAGCTGTTCCGCTGAAACTCGACACCGACATGGAAAAGGTACTTTCGCGCAATACGGTGGGTGAGGTATATGCCGCTATCCTTTCCGACCTGGAAAAAGCCGAGGAATACCTGAATGTGACAAAGTGGAGCGACAAGACACTGTCTTACCGTTTTACTACATTGTGCGTACCTGCACTCCGTTCGCGCATCTATCTTTATATGGGCAACTGGGAACAGGCGTATGCCAGTGCCGAAAAAGCACTGGAGGTACAGAACCAGCTGGAAGATTTCAACACGGCTGGCTTCAAGCTTCCGAACCATTTCGAATCGGTGGAAGCCATCAATGCCCTGGAATACACATTCACCAACGACTACAGCCTTGCCGTTTCCGTACTTCCTTCTTTCCTGAAACTCTATGAGGCGGGAGACCTGCGTACCAATGCTTATTTCAGCGAAGCCGACAAGAGCGGCAACCGCAAATGCCTGAAAGGAGGAAATTCGGCCTTCCGCTCCACCATACGTACCGGAGAAGTCTACCTGAACAGTGCGGAGGCAGCAGCCCGGGCAAAGAAACTGCCGGAAGCACGCAAGCGGATTCTGGAACTGATGGCAAAGCGATATACTCCTGAGGCTTTCAATAAAAAGAAAGCAGCCATCGAATCAATGGAGCAGGAAAATCTGATTGCGGAGATCATGAACGAACGTGCCAGAGAACTCGCCTTTGAAGGACACCGCTGGTTCGACTTACGGCGCACTACCCGTCCCCGGATTGAAAAGACCATCGAAGGTCAGAAGTACATACTGGAACAGGACGATGAGCGCTACACCATTCTGATTCCGAAAGAAGCCATTGCCGCCAATCCGAACCTGAGCAACTGATCCGCTCGGAGATACCGAGAAATTGGTTTTTCTCTCCTTCCATCCATCCCGGATGCTCCCTCAGTGAGTATCCGGGATGGATTTTTTATATCCTCATCCAATCACTTTCTTCCTATCCGCCCACTCCCCTCTTCTCTTGTACCGCAACCGACACCACAAGGCAAAAAAATACCCCCATCGCAAATAAATGCAATGAGGGTATTCCAATCAGTACTTATCTTTTACCACGGAGTGGCTGAATCACTTGACATGATATCATCAATCCATTTTGTCGGCTTCTTCGTAGTCTTCAGCGTATGTCCCTTTCCGGTCAAATCGGCATAGCTGGTTCCGTCTCCGCTCTTACCGTCACTCAGACGCCAGTAGCCTTCCAGTCCCGGAGATTTAGTACCTACACTTGTCATGTTATTCTGAATCTGCGCATCGGTACGGCAAACCGACCAAACTCGCATTTCGGTCATCAACATCTTGCAGTCTCCCCACCAGGAATCATCGGCTGCACCGAACCAGTTCATTCCAGTAAATGTAGTAGGACCATCAGGAATATCCAATACACCGGCAAAACCGCCGTTTACATACAAACGATATTCAGAGCCGTTGAAGGTTATTGCATAATGCTGCCACTTATTGGTTTCCATCGCCACACCCGGATTCAGGAACTTGCCGTCACGACCCACTACCTGAATCAATGAATGTCCTTTGGTTCCATCCGGCTGGTCGCTCTGAGGGTCTTCAAAACGCAACAGCAGGTTGTCCGATCCGCCGCTTCCGTTCGAGAACACCGTACGGTTACGGTTGCCAGTATCACTGATCTGGAAACGGGCTTCTACCGTAAAGGCAGAATAAGTCTCAGGACCGTTCGGCATTTCAGCCGAGAAACCTGTACCCCCCTGGTACAACGGCAATGAATAAGGGGCCACATTTTCAGTCGTAATAACAAAAGTACCGGTCTGAGGCATCATAGGTACCTTACCGTCTACGCTTACCAGACGCAAGGGCAAAGCATATGATTCAATCAACATTTCCGGAGTAAATTCCTTGATATGAATCTGGGTAGGTTCGGCACTGTAGTTTCCGGCCTTAATGGTTACTTCCTGTTCGAATTCATAACTGCCTTCGGGCAAAGTCACAAAACTTGCACTCTGTGTCTTGTTGTACTCCTCCATGACAGAAGGATCCACCACGAATTTCAAAGTAACATCCTCTCCATAAGTTTCGCTCAGACAAGCAGTGACAGTGGCATCCGCTCCGCCTTTAGCCACTACTACCTTGGTACTCTCCGAAGTAGTGCTTTCCGCAATAAAGCCATGCACACCCAGTACATTATATTCTGCATCCTCACAAGAGACCAGTCCTCCTGTCAGCACCAGAATACCACCGACTAAAAAATTCTTTATTGTTGTTTTCATATCCAATCTATTCTTATTAATGTTCTACATTTGAAAAGATCATTCATTCACCCCTTCATTAGCTGCCTGAATACCTCTTCTCAACCACTTGTAAGGAGGAGTATTCACCTTTTCATTCTGGAACTGATAAGCTCCGAAGCCTCCTTTCATGAATCCGTTGACAGGTTGCCATTTCGCCATACCCAACAAGGAAGGACATACCGCCTTATCCTGTCTTTCTCCGTCTCTGTTGGTCCAGTAATAACCACCGTTCAATGCATCAATCGCACTTTCCAGGTTTTCAGTTGCCACAAACATATTGGTAATCTGTTCTTCCGACAACACACTGCTGTACGCACTCACACACTGCTGCAGACGGCTGTCCAGATTACTGTCACTCATACCTGCATCCGGACTCGGTTTTCCTCCCGATACCGAATAAGCCTGAGACACCAGGTAACTGAAACGGTCAATCACACTCGGATTCATTCTCCAAATTTCTCCGTCCAGGATAAACAATTTCGATGGATCTGATGATTTCGGGCCAATGTATTTACCCAATTCATCAATCAGGATTGACATACGTCCCTGGTCGCTGGCCAGTTTTCCTCCATAACCATAATTCGGTTCATAGTCAATGTCAAAGCCATCATAACCATAGAAGTTCACACTGTCGACAATGGCACGTGCATACTTGCGGATAGCTTCTTCGATGGCAGCATCGTCTCCGTCTTTCCAGCCCCAGAACTGCTCACGTGTGATATCGTCCTTATCAAACTCAGCAGGAGTCATTCCCTGTCCGACAACCGAAGTAAAGCTACAGAACACCACTCTCGTACCTTTCTTTTCCTGTACAAATTTCAGGTCACGCTTTTTACCTTCAGAAAGATTATTCCATCCTCCCCAGAGAGATACCACATCCATACTGTCGGGAAGTCCCGCCAACATGCTGGCAGTCGATACCCCCGGTTCGCTCCATCCGGCATACCAGCCAAAAGAAATCGGATGCTTAGACTGCTTGAATGCCCTTAACGCTTCGTAATAACTCTCAGATTTAGCAGGCTCTGTCAAAGAATACTCATCGAAATTTTCCAACTCCGGAGTAGTACAACTAGCCAGTGCACACATACCCGAAAAGAAAGCCACAACTTTTAATATATTGATTTTCATAATCGTATCTTAATTAAAGGATTATTATTTTTTCTTTGTCCAAAACAAGTCTACACCCTCATTGTCAATACCTCCAATCATCTGAACAGCTGCATTGTAATTGGCCGTATTCAAGTCCTTTTCAGTATAAGGGAAGCGCAAGCGACGCATACCGCGGTTGGTATCTACCGCTCCATTGCTCAGGTTATCGATTGCAGGAGCCAGATCAGGATATCCTGTACGACGGTATTCGGCCCATGCTTCCAATCCCAGCGGATAGCAGGCAATCCATTTCTGAGTAATGATCCGTTCCAGTTTCTGTTCATTGGTAGCCTCGTTGCTCCATGCCACGGTAATTTTACTTTTACGGGTATAGTCCAGTTTACCTCCTCCTAGCGGATCCTTCTCATGGTTGGCTGGTTTCTTGGTATCATCTGCAATATAAGTACTTGCCTGGTCGGCTGATACACCGTACTGTTCCATTGACAGTTCAATACCTTTCTTATACAGTTCCTCTGCCGAACCGGCTGTATACCACCCTTTCAGTGCTGCCTCAGCCAGCAGGAACTGAGTTTCCGCAGCCACGAACATCGGCAGTTTTGAATTAGACTTATAGTTTGGCTGAGAATATCCCTGCACATCCGACTTGTCGAATGCAGCCTGTCCCGAACGCATACCGATGTATTTATTCTCATTGCCCGAATAGGCACATTTGGTAAAATAAGCCGGACGGCGTGGATCCTCATATCCATTCATATAATCCACAATAGAAGCATTGGCACGCAAGTCCCCCCAGTTGACAGCCGCAATCTGATAAGGATTACCCTGTACTCCCGGATCCATCATTGCATTCTCCGCGTTAGTCATAATCAATCCAGCCGGATGATTTACCGCTGCCTTGACAGCCTCCTCATCCCCAGAACGCATTGCCGCTCTCAAGGCCAGAGAATTTGCAAACTTAGCCCACAAAGCATAGTCGCCCTCATACACCAGGTCTTTCGCACCGAGCGGTTTTGAAGTCGGATAATCCTTTGCATAGCTGGCCAGCACTGTAGCTGCATTCTCCAAGTCATTGATCACATTCTTATATACCTCTTCATTGGTATCATAAGCCACTGTCATCTTACCGTTCTTCACCTGGCTGTAAGGAATCGGTCCGTAACAATCGGCTACGCGCATCATGGCAGCCGCCTTAACCAGGTTGGCAACCGCATAATAGTGTCCGGATCCCTTAGTAGCCTCCTCCACCTTGAAGAAATTACTGTATACGTCTGTAAAGATTATCGAATACACTCCACTGTTCCAGTCATCCGAGGCATTGAAAGTATCGAAATTCTGACCTCCCCAACGGTTGGACAAAGTGAAGTATCCTCCCAGTGTACCCACCATCTGTTCCACACTTTGAGACTTATTCTGCTGTATATACATCAGCGCGTCAATCATCGTCGGAATCAGGATAGAAGGATCGGCTGTCTGTACGGCATAAGGGTCTTTATTAAATTCTTCAAATTTATCGGTACAACTGCCCAACACAGATATTGCAGTTGCAAACGCCCATATTTTAATTGTATTTTTCATATTCATTTCTTTTAGAATTGCAGTTTTACATTAAAACCAAAGTTGCGGGTATTCGGCTGCATGAAATAATCCACTCCCTGATAGAAGTTGCTGTTTGTAGCAGCAGAGACTTCCGGGTCAAACGGAGCCTTGCAGTACAGCATAGCCAGGTTCTTGGCAACAAAACCCAGTGTAAGTTTAGCCTTCTGGTTAAACCATTTCTGCGGCAATGTATAATTCAGCGACAATTCCTGCAGACGTATGTTGGTAGCATCATACAGATAATATGCTCCGTAACCACCATCTGCGGTAGCGATTGTCTGATAATAATTCTTCGCATCAATCATACCATAGTTCACAGGAACACCTCCATTGTCACGGGCAGATGCAGTCACTTCAGATACGCCATAATAATCCAGAATACCCTGAGTAGCCGAGTAAACCAATCCACCAAGACGTGCAGAGAACACAAAGCCCAGCGACAAGCCTTTATATCCCAGCGTATTGCTCCATCCCAAATATCCTTTGGCTGCCAGAGAACCCACTTTACGGAATTCAGTTTCCTGCATAGACATATTACCCGAAGTACTGATCTGCACATTACCGTTCAAGTCGCGGGCAATTTCATTGTTCACATAAATATCGGTAAGCGAACCACCTTCGCGCAAGATTACACGCGGAGCCAGGTTCTGGGCACCCAGCCAGTCTTTCTTGATTTCCGTGATATCTTCTACCGGCTTATGTTCGATAGGATCGATCATGCCATGAGCGAGTTCCTTGATCTTGTTCTGGTTGAACGAATAAGTGAACGAGCTTGACAGAGAAAAATCACCCCAGGTGTTCTTGTATCCTACAGCCAGTTCCAATCCCTGATTCTGCACATTACCCGTCTGAGCCACGAAGTTGTCATATCCGGTTGAAGCAGCCAGTGGCACATAAATCGTCTGATGATAAGTATTCGATTTATAATAAGTAGCATCTACCGTAATGGTATTGTCAAGGAAGCTCATGTTCAGACCCAGTTCCAAAGATTTTGTATCCTCCGGTTTCAAGTCATAAGCAGGATAAGTCTTAGGCTGCTCCCAGTTGTGTGTCTGATCATTGTATTTATAACTCGGGTTACTCAACCATCTGTCAATCGGGCTGGCCACCTGTGAATAAGAACCTCTCACCTTCAGGAAAGAGAACCATTCCGGCAACTGTACCATTTTAGAAACAATGGCCGACAAACCGACAGAAGGATAGAAGAAAGAAGTATTATTGGTATAAGCCAGCTGAGAAGCCCATTCGTTACGTCCGGTTACACTCAGGAACCACATGTCTTTCCAGCTCAATTCAGCCGCACCGAATACAGACTGTACCTGATCGTGCCATCCGTCCTGTTTAGTCTTATACTTTTCCGCAGTATTCACATTGTTCAAGGCAAAGTGATTGGCCAGCAGCAAGTCTCCCGCATTCATCACATTATTATAACGGGTATCATTGATAGAAGCACCCAGGTTGGCTGTCAGTCTCCAATCTCCCCAGGACTTGTCTACACTTGCAATCACATCCGCATAGAATGAGCGGTCATAGCTATTATCCAACTGATATCCACCGTTCTCTCCACAGAAAGTTGTCAGTGTGGTTGCATAGTACTTACGTGTTCTTTCATAGCTTGCTTCATCCACACGCACACGTCCTTTTACATTCAACCAGTCTGTGACATTATACTGCAAAGAAGCATCGAACATATAACGGCGTTTCTTGTTCTCACGCATGTTACGGTTCTGCAACCAGTAAGGGTTCTGCAAAGAATGGTTACCTTCACCCACCGGCCAGTACTGCGCATTCATACCGCGGACAGGGTCCCAGCGTTCGTACAGACGGATTTCATCGAAATTATTTCCACGAGGGAAAAGATACAATGCAGGAAGCGGATTGAAGTACTTACCCTGAGAAACCAGGTTCTGGTCGTCCTGCAAGATAAAGCTTGCACCAAAATCCAGGACCAGCTTGTCATGAGCAAACTTTGTTGTATTACGTGCCGTGAAGTTATAACGGTTATAATCACTCTCGGGCACTACTCCCTTAGTATTCGTGGTAGAAGCAGAAATATAAGTCTGATTCTTCTCATTACCCGTAGAAAGACTGATGGAGTTGATGATATTGGTTCCTGTATTGAAGAACTTGGCAGGATCGTAATCTCCGTTGATCAATTCTCCCCAGCTTCCCATATTTTCACTGTTGCCATAACGTGACTGCATCTCCGGCAACATGCACACCTTAGAGAAAGTGGTACTGTTGCTGATAGTGACAGAAGTACGTCCTTCCGCACCTCTCTTGGTAGTAATCATAATTACACCATTGGCTGCAGACGAACCATAAAGAGCGGCAGCCGAAGCACCGGTCAGCATGCTGATAGATTCAATATCATCCGGATTGATATCCGCAGCCGACTCAGAGCTGACCGGATTTCCGAATGTACCTCCATCGCCACCCAAGCTGTTGTTATACATAGGGATACCATCTATCACATACAATACATTATTGTTCTTTTCGATAGACTTCATACCACGCATCACCACTTTAGTCGTACTACCTGGTCCGCCGGCACCTGCATTAATCTGAACACCGGCCACTTTACCTACCAAAGAATTAACGAAATTGGCATCTTTAACCGTAGTAAGCGCATCATTCTTAACTTCCTGGACGTTGTAACTCAACGCCTTCTGTGAACGCTTGATACCCAATGCTGTAACAACAACTTCATCCAGCACCTCCGTATCTTCCTGCATCACAATTTTACCCAAATCTGCCTTGGCGGGTAATTTCTGAGACTTATAACCGATATAAGACAGTTCAATCAACGCCTTTGAATAGACAGACAGCGTAAACTTACCATCAATATCCGTAATAGTACCGTTTGTTGTTCCTGACTCAAGAATGCTGACTCCAATCAAAGGCTCGCCCTTTGTATCAACCACAACACCTTGCACAGAAATTTTACCTGCCTGCTGCATGACAGAAAAATTTTCTGCTGTCATTCCTGATGCTATAGCCGAAGCCATTCCAGCACCGGGAATCATCAGCAAACAAAACATTTGGGAAATTTTACTTACATTCATAATTTAAGGTTTTATTTAAAAATCAAGTTTGTGCATTTTCAATCTCTATGTTTCATAGATATCAAGATTTACTTATCTAACCGTTTACTCTATATTATACAATTGCATTCATTTGAATGTCTTTTTAAAATTGTGGCGGCAAAGATACTTAAATATTTTAATTTCCAACATTCATTAATCATTTTTCTTAAAAATAAATATCATATTACCATATATTATAAAAATATATTGACATACAATATAGCAAATTGAGAAAATACTCAACACAACAATAAATAAAACATTAATTATAAGATATTTAACAACAAACGAAACTTCACATAAAAAGGTCTTTCACCTCGTATATACCGAATAAATTGTCATATATACTTAGCAAGAGAAACGTAAATATCAGATATTTTGATTTCTAGAACTGGCATTCCGAATCATACTATCTCTTCTCTAATCTAAGAATCAGATAAAAGTAAAAAATGAGTATACAGACAAGCTGTATGGATTCTTCCAAACACCAGAGGCGTTACGATAACTGTTCTTCTTGTCATCAACCATAAATATTTTTTGTTACAACACAAATTCCTTGTAAAAATCATCACCCATACAATAAATCTACTTAACTTTATAGTTTGGAAACATAGCAGTAATTATTTAAATGTTATCATTCATCATTATACATTTAGCACGTTATTACTACATTACCGTTTTTCAGCAAATTATACTTATTCTTATATCGAGTTTACATTACATTCATGATAAAAATAAAAGAAGGATTTAAGGAAGAACGCTTTATTTCACTCCCAGAAAATTTATTGTCCGAATACAGTAGAGCCCCCCTTATCGGTAATCTTTACCTTCGTAAAATAGGATATTTCCCACATGTAAAATATCATTATATACAAAAGGATAAAGGATGTAATTACACCATGCTGATTTATTGTACAGACGGAGAAGGCTGGTATAAGATACATGGGACAAAACACCTTCTAAAAAAAGATGAATATATCATACTCCCTCAAAATACCCCCTATGCTTTTGGGGCAAACAATGAGAATCCCTGGAGCATTTATTGGATACATTTCCAAGGAAAAAACAGTATCTTTTATCAGCCAAGCAATTATACACCTCATAGTATTACAGCCGGTAACAGTTCTCGTCTGCAAGACCGTCTTCGGTTATTTGAGGAAATATACCATTGTTTTTCACTCGCATATACTTCAGAGTACATGCGCTACACCTCTGCCTGCCTCCACCTTCTTCTTTCATCTTTTATCTATTTAGAGCAATACCGTTCCATACAGACATTCACCAGTAAAGATTTGTCTTTTTCAGAAAAAGTCATACACTACATGCAGGAAAATTTGTCTCAGCATCTCACATTGGCACAGATGGCAAATCAATTCAAATACTCCACATCACATTTTTCCATGCTCTTCCAGAAAGAAACCGGAACATCTCCTATCAATTATTTCCTAAAACTAAAAATCCAGAAAGCCTGTCAATATATAGAGCTGACAAACCTGAAATTACAGGAAATAGCCATCATATTAGGATTTGACGAGCCTGCTTACTTCTCACGTCTTTTTACGAAAATCATGGGAGTCTCCTCCCTCTACATACAGGAAAATTGAAAAAGGAATTTAATCTTGAGCCTCTCACTGAATCATATGTGCCAGTTTCCCTCCACACGGTCTTCCTTATTCAACCTTATTATACCTTATGGATGGTTTGAGACCTATTTGCCAAATAAAAAGACTGCGGCTCTCTGAAAAGAACCGCAGCTGCCATTATTATAAGCCCCTATTTTTCTACTCCCCATTTCAGATTGGGCCTATCTCCCATTATAAGCATAAGTTCACCACCTTTTAACAATGCCGCAGCAGGAAATTTAAAATTTTCCAGTTTTTTTCCGTTTAAAAATGCCTGCATCACATATATATTCTTCTTTGATGCATTTTTCGCCCTGATTATAAAATTCTTTCCTCTTCCATACCTTCCCCCCCCAAATCAATCACAATCTTCTCGAAAGAAGGGCTGGCAATCTCATACTCAGGAGTTACCCGACATCCTCCATCTATCTGGAACAATCCGATAGAAGCCATCACTGCCCAAACACTCATCTGTCCCTGGTCTTCATCTCCTAAATAAGCGTTTCCGGCTCCAAAGCCATAATACCTGTCTAAAATAGAACGACTCCATTTCTGAACGAATCAAAATTCGGAAGCCAATTCCCTTTACTGTCTTTCATATGGCAATATCCCTCTTTACTGATTACATTTCTCCACCAATACCCCCTCTTATTAAACTGGTTGTATATACATTCCTTTCCTAGTGCTAATGCCAACTGCCCCACAGTCCAGTCATCGAAAGAACCTTTCTGCCGGCAGGAAAAGTAAAGCGCTCCAAGGCACATCGCGTGGTAGCAGTAATCTCCGCCTTGATTCCATAATCGGTCAAGTTTACCCCATAACGCCCTATACCGGCCTCTTCCGAGCGTTTGTCTATTCTGGAACGGTATCCCTCATCTGGCTTCAGTTCATCTCCCGGTTTTACCTGTAACGGACCATTGGCGGGCATCACCCCTAATCCCCCCATCGTCCATTCATGAATATGACTGAAGCAAGCTATATTTTCAATGGAAGGCTGATATCCTGACTGCCACCCCATATTCTGATTGTCTGGACTCATTTTCACCATACCGAACGGCATCCAAGGCCCTGGAGCAATCATCCAACGGGAATGTGCCGTGCCAATTCGTGTATCCACATAGTCTGCCAAGGTCTGTACTCGCTGAGGAGCTCGCTCCACAGTTCCTTCGGCAATCACTTTATTGTCAGCCCAAATACGATAATGACTTTGTACGGGAGAAGCAACCACAGGCATCGGGACTTCGAACTGACAACGTCCTATTTCTACAGCCTTAGTCCAAATTTCCGTTCCATCCAGTTCCACTTTCAAACAGGGAGTACCGGAAAGATGCTCTACATCTACAATCAGAGGCTGTACCTTCCCTTTTTCCTTTTCCAACAGATAGTTTGCCGCTTGTACCGAGCGGACAAACACCTTTTCCACTGGAGCAACGACAGTTTCTTCCGGCCCCTCCAAACGAATCTGGTCGAATAAAATCCACGAGCCCTCAAGTACGGAAATCATGATTTCATTTCCCCCTTTCCGGAGCACCTCCGAGTTCAGCGGAATGCTCCATTCATAGGGTGTAGCTTCTGTATAATCACCATACAATGATCCGGATACCTGTTCCTCCTCTCCCAGAGTCGGTTTCTTTTGAGAGGCGATATCATATCCAGGCCAGGAAAACTACATTTTATAATCCTCAGTGTTCACGGAAACCTTGACCAAAGGTAAAAACTTCTTTGCAAAGTCCGACAGACTGACTATCAGCCTGTACTCTCCCCCTACTATTACCTTTTCCAAACCGAAAAGCACATTCACCTGATGGGTTCTCCACCCAGCAGTATGCCAAGTCCCTCCCCATGTATCTGCAGGACCAGGCAATATATAAGGAAAATCCTTCTTTACAACGGATTTCCCAAGCATAAAAAACCTATCTTCATAACCAAAGTCCTCAGTCAGAAAACGTTTAAAACCATCTGGAGCTAAAGCAAACTCTTCTGCACTCCGGTCGGCTTCACCGATTTTCCAAATCGTTTCTGCAGCATAAACAGAAGTACGGACTATCAGAATCATCAAACACAATACGGTAAAAAACTTCCTTATCATAAGACTTATATCTGTCTCTTATACACATCTCCGAGCCCACGAGACTGCAGCTAATCT
>ERZ1027150.1171-NODE-1171-length-18894-cov-29.953872_pt1 | contig 18894 bp, 15 predicted proteins | sample MGYA00519276_ERZ1027150 | MGnify/ENA primary metagenome ERZ1027150 (study PRJEB26926, sample SAMN06164860) | human gut metagenome | biome: ENVO:00009003; feature: ENVO:2100002; material: ENVO:00002003 | host: Homo sapiens | place: USA | collected 2012 ... | reverse complement strand
GGTTGCTAAGCCTACATTTACTATATGCCCTTATGGGCGCAGCACCTCGTGGTCGGCTATTCCTCCGCCGTTCTGTTTCAGCATCCAGATGCAGTCCTTCTGGCTGGGGTACAGGTCTGTGATTCCCAGTCCTTTCAGGTTCAGTTCCGGAAATTTCTGGTGCGAGCCGTCATATTTCGGTCGTACGAAGCAGTTGAACTTGTTGTTGTACATGTCCGTCAGCCGTTTCTTGAACTCCGGCGACTGCTCTTCCAGCCATTCCGTAAATCCGTTTCTGATTTCGTCAATCTTCGCGTTCGCCAGCTGTATGCCCTCGCTGTCCCGCACCTTTATGTCGTTCCCGTTCTCGTCCTCGCCGACCTTCTTCATCATGTCGGGGCAGGTGTTGTGCAGGGCGTGTTTCAGCAGGTGCATCCCGTCATAGTGGCGGTAGTATCCCTTCACCAGAAACTCGTCGGTGATTTTCATCGTCCTGTGGCCGCACGCCACCGAATACTCGTCAAGGCTCTCCGAGTAGCTTATCCGCACGTCCGTGTCAAACAGACGGCTCATGTAGGCGGCATACACGCCCGTGGGTATCCATCGTTCCCCGAAGTTGAAGTCCAGTTCCTCAAACGGAATCTGTTCCGGCATGGCTTCTTTCAGCACTTCCAGCGACTCCCTTGCCTGCGGCAGCATCCCGTGCTCCGCGTGACCGCTTATCCATTCCTCCACATCGGCGGCCTTCTGTACCACGTTCCCGGCTATGAAGCGGTCGGCTATCTCGTAGCCCTCTGCCAGCGGGTTGTAGAACACCCGTCCTTTCAGTGCCTCCAGCATGTCCGCCTGCGGCATGTCACAGATGGATTCCATGTAGGGCAGGTTTACTCCGCCATACAGGTTCAGCGAGGCGGACAGGGCTTCCTCCGGCGATTCCGCGGCGACTGCCGTTTCCTGCGAAAAGGAAACGGGGCGGTCGAATATGTCCGCCTTCACCATCGTGCCGCCCTCGCTGCGTTCCAGTGCCAGCATGTTGCGCCCGGAGGCATCCATCATCAGCAGCTTCACGTTCTGCTTGGCGTTCAGGCAGCCGTAACGCATCACGAACTCGTCATAGTAGGTGTTCAGGTGGCGGCGCAGCATTTCGTTCTCCTCTTGCTTCTCCGCTTCGTAGGCATAGAGCCGCTCGTAGGTGTTACGCAGGTCTATGTATAGCTGTGCCTTCTGTGCCTGCATCCCGTCCATGTCCAGCGGCTGGAATGTGGCGCCGTAGCGGGTGACATCCTTCAGCACGCCCACCTGGAATCGTACGCCTGCCGTGTATTCCCATGCCAGCGAGCCGTCCTTCAGGTGCGGCTCCAGTATGCCCTTGAACGGGCGCGGCATCATTTCCTCCTCCCGTTTGCGCTGCCGCTCTTCCGGTGTCAGGGCGGCTTCCTCACGGCGCATGGCTTCTTCCACCTCCGCAATCCGGCGCTTTCTTTCCGCCTCGAATCCGTTTTCCACCGGATAGACTACCGTAGCAGTCGTATCCTGCGTTTCCGCCGTTTTCCCTGCATCGGCTTTTTCTCTTTTCGCCTCCGTTGTTCCGGCCGCTTGTCTGGCGGTGTTGGCCTCCATCTTCGTCTTTCCCAGCCGGCGCAACTCCGCACGTCGTTCCGGCGTGAGGTCCATCATCATTTCATAAAATCCGTTGATGGGCGGGTTCGTTTCCCAGTCCAGTCTGCGGTACACTTCATCTTCCGGGTCATAGGATTCTTCCGTTGCGGTGCCGGGCCCCGTCTTTTCCGTTGTCGGGACAGCCGCCTCCGTTTCGGCAGCCGTCGGCGCATCCGTTCCGCCGCGTATGATTTCGTTCATTTCGCGTGCCTCTTCCGGGGTGATGCCGGCAACCGCTTCCACATTTCCCTTGTCCGTTGTCCTTTCCGTATTCTCCACTGGCAGGGAGAACAGTGTCGGCTGCACGGGTTTCTTCCCTTTGTACTTTCCGCCTTTCTTCCTGTCCGGTTTCAGGCCCTGTTCAGCCATCCGTCTTTCCTCCTGCGTATAGCCGAACAGGTCATACAGGTCCATTACCGTTCCTCCCGTCTGCCTTCTTTGCGCTTCCTGCGACATGCCGGTCATCACTTGCGCTTTCGGCTGCACACTGTTTTCTTCCCGTTTTGTCCCGTCAGCTATACCAGCAACAGAGATGGAGTTCTCTCTTTTCACCTCCGTCCATTCACCCTCAACCGGATGGGTATTTTCTCTTTTCATCTCCTCCCGTTCACCCGCAACCGAAGCGGAATTTTCTCTTTTCGCCTCAATACCCTCAGTCTGTACGGCAATGTTCTGCCGCACATCCTCTCTTTCATGCCCCATGCCGTTGTAGCGTTCCATGTCCAGCCGTGCCGACAGGTCTTCCGACAGCATCCTGTACAGGTCCATGGCAATGCCCTCCACACCTCCGCTGTGCGTATATACCATCGCCGGTTTTCCGTACGGGTCGGTACCCCTCTTCGCATCGGTATGTATGATACGTTCCGTGTGGTAGGCGAAATAGGCGTTGTCCGTCAGTCCGCCGTTATGTTCCGTCTGTATGATGGTCAGCACCCGTTCCTCCTGTGTCAGTCCCTTCTTTTGCAGGTCTTTTTGCAGGATGATCAGGTCGCTGCCGGCTTCCGTGCCCGCATTGTCGGTAAACAGGTTGTTGGGCAGTCGTATTGCCGATACCAGATTCGCCTTGCTGAACATCTCGTTCCTGACGGAAACCCTCGAACTGTTCAACACCCCCTGCGAGGTGACGAACGCCACGATGCCGCCGTCACGCACCGCATCCAGACCTTTCAGAAAGAAATAGTCATGGATGGCTTTCTGTGCCGAACGTCTGCCGAAGGATGCGCTGCGGCTGAACTCCGCATCGAACACTCCGAAATCCCCGAAAGGGATATTGGAGATGGCAAGGTCAAAATGGTTCAGAAACGGCTTTTCTATTTTCTCGAAACCCTCCGTGCGTATCTTCTGCTGCGGGTACAGGCAGCCCAGCAGCTTGCCTGTCAGCAGGTCTTTCTCAAATGCCATCACCTCCGCCTGCGGATTGTTCGACAATACCGGGCTGATGAATGCGCCCATACCCGCCGACGGCTCCAGCACCAGCCTTGGGCGTACCTTGCGGTCGTGCAGCACGTCTGCTATGGTGTCCGCAATGGCCTGCGGCGTATAGAATGCCGTCAGCACCGATGCCTTCAGCGAGTCCACATACCGCCTGTACTCCGTTTCGTCCCGGCTGTTCTCCCGTATCAGACGGTGCAGCTCCACCGTCGGGGCAAACAGTTCGAGGTCTGATTTCGCCCAGTATACGGCATCCGTCAGTTCCCTAGCGGGATTCAGTATGCACTTCAGTCCCCCGAAGCCGCAGTACCTCTCCAGCAGCGCCCGTTCCCGTGCGGTGGGCGTGCGCTGTTCCTTCTCCAGTGTGAATGCCGTCCGTATCGCCTCGATGTTTTCCCTGAGCCTCTGCTTCTTGTTAAACGCCATAAGCCTCCAGATAAAGCATTATCGCACCCGTCAGCTCCGTATAGAGCAGGTCGTGTTCGGACGACAGGGCGAATGTGTCGTCCGTTGTGGGATAGCCGGCAAACAGGTTTTTCAGGTGCGGGAATATCTCCCGGCAGAACGCCTCGCGTTCCTGTTCCTGCACCTCTTCGGAAAACTCGTTTTCCACCACCTCAAGCAGCAGTGCATAGGGGGAGAAGTGCGGCCCTTCGAGCAGGACGCGCATGGCTTCCTCCTGTGCGGCTTCCACCGTACTTCCCGCCGTCCTTTCCTTCTCGAATGTTTCCGAGGCGGCTTCCTCCCTTCCAGTAATGAATGGGGTGTCTGATACTTTGTCCGGATGATATTTTCTCAGATAGTCCAGCAGATACAGCCCGTAGTAGGACAGCTCCGCCGGAGCGGTTTTCTTGTTCTGTTTCATTTTATGATGGATTTAGTGGATAAATGATTATGGAAATGAAAAGGAAAAAGGCACCCGGTATCCCTCCGGGTGCCACCACTAAATCCATGTAAATAAAAAGTACAACCAGGTTGAAACAGATTATGACATGAATCAGTGGCAAAATTACTCATTATTTTCTTCTTCCTTTTGTTTTCGTACCTTTTCTTTCGCCTTTACTCTCCGCAAACACCAGCTTCGTGTTGAACTCCGCATCAAAAGTCACCGCAGCGCTGAAGGGCTTGCCCTGCTTGCTCTTGAACCCGCCAAGCATCGCCGTCTTTCCTTCCGTCAGCAGACCGGTCATTTCCTCGTCGGTGAGTGTCTTGCCCGCTATCTGGCGGAACACGGGCAGGGCGCAGTCCGGATTGTCGCAGCGCACAACCTTGCCGTAGAACTGCATCATGCCCGTGCCGCATTTGGGGCAGGTACAGCCCGATGCCTTGTGCCCGAAAATGCGGTCACACGCAAGCAGGTCCGTGGTAATCTTGCGGGTATAGCTTTCTATGTCCCTCATAAAAGCCTCATGCGGTGTCTTTCCCTGTTCTATCTTTGCCAGTTCCGCTTCCCAGCGTCCGGTCATCTCCACATTGGCGATGTCCATTTCCTTGACAATGGAATACAGGGCAAGCCCTTTCTCCGTCGGCACCAGCGATTTCTTCACACGCACCATGTATTCCCTTCTGAGCAGCGTTTCGATGATTGCGGCACGTGTGGCGGGTGTGCCGATACCGCAGTCCTTCAGGGCCTGGCGTGCCTCCTCATCCTCCACATCGTCGCGTCCGGCGGTCTCCATCGCTGCCAGCAGCGAACTTTCCGTATGCAGCGGTTTCGGTCGGGTCATGCCCGAACTCATCGAGCATCCTGCCATCACCAGTGTGTCACCTTCCGCCCAGTCCGGCAATGCCGTATTCCCGCTGTCCTCGCCGTACTCTCCGTACACGCCGCGCCAGCCTGCCTTGCGCACGATGCAGCCTTTCGCCTCAAATGTCAGGCCCTCGCATCTTTCGCCTGCGTCCGGCACCACCTCCGCTACTACGGTAGCCGTATCCTTCACACATTCCTCCGAAAATGCCTCTACCATGCGTCCGGCAATCATGTCGTAGATGATCTGCTCGTTCTTGTACAGGGCAAGCGGGCGGTTGGGTGTCACCAGCAGGGCATGGTGGTCAGTCACTTTCGAGGCATCCACACAACGGCGGTTCAGTTCTCCCAGTTCCCCGATTTTCTCCGCAAGGGCGGAGTGTCCTGCCAGCCGTTCAAACAGCAGCGGTATTTCAGCAAACACATCTTCCGGAATATGGCGGCTCGATGTTCTCGGATAGGTGACGAGCTTCGCTTCATAGAGCTTCTGTACCAGCTCCAGCGTCTGTTCCGCCGTGAATCCGTGTTTCGTGTTCGCCTCCTTCTGCAGTGTGGTCAGGTCGTACAGCAGCGGCGGGTTCTCCACCTTCTCCTTCTTTTCCACCTTAGTGACGGTGGCGCACATCTTCGCCTTTACCTTATTGTATGATGCAGCCGCCTCTTCCTTGTCCTGCCATTTCTTTACCGAGGAGAACTTCACTACCGTATCCGTACCCGCCGGTGTCACCGAGAAATGCAGCTGGTGTACCGGTTCCGGTGTAAAGCGTCTGTTCTCCCAGTACCTCTTGCAGACCATACCCAGCGTGGGTGTCTGTACGCGTCCTACCGAATACGTACCCCGTCCGGCGGCTACGGTCAGTGCCTGCGTGCCGTTGATGCCCACCAGCCAGTCCGCCTCGCTGCGTGCCTTTGCCGCCAGATACAGGTCGTCATATTCATGCCCGTCCTTCAGTTCCTTCAATCCCTTGCGGATGGCGGTGTCCGTAAGCGAGCTTATCCACAGGCGGCGGAAGGGCAGCGTACAGCCCGTATAGGCATACAGGTATCTGAATATCAGTTCCCCTTCGCGTGCGCAGTCCGTTGCCACTATTATGCCGTCGCTCTCGTTCCACAGTTTCGTTATCACCTTTATCTGTTTCACCGCTGCCGCGTCCGCCTTGTAGCCCTTGTCCGTCTTTACCTGGCGTGGTATCAGCATGAACTCCTCCGGTATCACCGGCAGGCTGTCCCTGCTGAATCCCTTGAAGCCGTAGCCCTCAGGCAGGGCAGGCTGTACCAGATGCCCCAGTGCCCAAGTCACATGGTAGCCGTTTCCTGTATAAAATCCTTCTTCCTTTCTTGTTGCTCCGGCGATGCGTGCTATCTCACGTGCCACGCTCGGTTTTTCTGCCAATATGGTAATCATACATTTTCTGTTTTAATCATTAATACTTTTGTTCCTTGTGGAGTGGAACGGGGTACGCCGGTTATCCGTGGGATATGCGGTACATGGCGCATGAGGCCCCGTTTCAATCCGTTGTTTATTCTCTTGTAATGGATTTAGTGGTGGCACTCAGGATACCTTCATGCCTTTGCTCTTCTTCGGTTTTTCCTGCTGTTGTTTCTGGGTGTCGTCCTTCGGTGCGGTCTGTCCCTGCTGAAGCGGCTCCTTCACATGTCTGGTTGCCTCGTTCGTCTTGCCCTCGTTGTTCACCGCAAGCTGTGTGCGGCTCTCGTTCGACGGGGCAACGGTCTGTGCCAGGTCAGGGTTTTCCGAATAGGTCAGCGGTCTGCCTTTCTCACGGTCGAACTTCAGGTATTTTGTGCAGGGCTGTCCCTTGTCATCCTTCGCGTTGGCGAGCACCACGACCTTACCCGCCACATAGTCCGCCTTCTGCTGTTCCGTGAATTTGTCGTCCTTCCATTTGCCTATCGGACGTATGCTTCCGTCCTCGTTCGTCCACGAGCGGTTGCGCCGCTGTCCGTTCTCCTGATTCCCGTCTTCCTTCTGCTGCTGTCCGGTAGCATCCGGGGCTTCCGGGCTTTTCTGTTTTTTCTCCTGTCCGTTTCCGCGTCGTTGCGACTGTCCCTGCCACAGATGCTCCGGCACAAACTCCACGTCGCGCTTGTCAGCGTTCACCTGCAGCATGGCCTCGAACTTTCGCCCGCCCTTCAGTGTCACCTCCTTGGGCAGTGCCAGCCCCGCACGCAGGATTTCCTGTTCCGCCTTCGACAGTTCCGTCAGTCCGATCCGGTTCGGGATGCGCACCTTGTTCGTCGGTACGTCCACAATCTCATTCGTCAGTCGGTCGATGCTGACGTACGCCAGACGCATCTCTCCGGTCTTCGTATCGGCAACGTTCACCAGCTTGCCCAGATTGCCCGTCTGTTTCAGTGCCTGCTTGTCCTCGTCCGTGAATGTATAGCCGTTGTATGGCACGTCGAGTCTCGGCTCATGGCGTACGAAGTGGGGGGTAAGTTTCAGCTTTCCGTCTTCCGCTTTCTGCAACGAGAGTCGGGCCTGCAGCTCGTAGCGTTCTCCGCCCAGCACCGGTTCCACCGTCACCAGCCTTGTCTTCCCGTAGTTCATCAGGGCTTTCATGTCCTTTTCAGACAGGTTTTCCTTTTTCACGCCGAACTGTTCCAGTTCCTTCCAGTCCACATCGCTGTCCGCAATCAGGTTCGGTTTCTCCGGTTTTGCCTGCGCTTGCCCTTCCTGTGCAGGCTGCTGTCCCTGTGCCGTCTGCGTTTCCGCTGCCTGCGGCTGCTGTTCCTGATTTTTCTGTTTCATTTCTTCCATTTTCTCGTCCGTTTTCTGTTCCACATTATTTTCTTCCGTATTTTCTCTTTTCGCCTCCTCCGCAACCTGCTGTCCCTCAGCTTCCGTTTCAGCATTTTCTCTTTTCACCTCCTCCGCAACCTGCTGTCCCTCAGCCTCCGTTTCAGCATTTTCCTTTTTCACCTCCTCCGCAACCTGCTGTTCCTCAGTCTCCGTTTCGGCATTTTCTCTTTTCGCCTCCTCCGCAGCCTGCTGTTCCTCAGTCTCCGTTTCGGCATTTTCTCTTTTCACCTCCTCTGTAGTCTGCTGTTCCTCAGCCTCCGTTTCAGTATTTTCTCTTTTCACCTCCTCCGCAGCCTGCTGTTCCTCAGCCTCCGTTTCAACATTTTCTCTTTTCGCCTCCTCTGTAGTCTGCTGTTCCTCAGTCTCCGTTTCGGCATTTTCTTTTTTCGCCTCCTCCGTAGTTTGCTGTTCCTCAGCCTGCTGGTACGCCGATGTATCCACTTTGTGCGGTGCGAGCAGGTCAGCGTTCGCCACAGGGTCTTTCAGCAGGTCCTTGATAACCGGAAGCAGAGCTTCCACCGTGTCCGCTGCCACCCTGTAGAAACCGAATCGTGTCGGCTCCTTACACTGGCGGTAGAAATTTCTCATGAAATTGTCTATCGCATCCCCGTGGCGGTCAAAGCGCAAAAACTCCTGCGAGTGTTCCGCCTTTGCCTGTGCCCTCTTGGGATAGCCCCTGGCATCCAGTCCGGCAACCACACTGATTTCGCCCGTCTTCTCGTCGCGGACGACCAGTACATCCTCTTGCTTTTTCTTTTTCTGTTCCATTGATTGATTTTTTTTATTGTTTGATGATAGTCCCGCCGGTATTCCCGTACAGGTCTGTTTATCTTTTCGTTCCGGTTTCCCGTTCACCTTTCAGTCCCGGTTTGCATCAGTCTCACCCTCAGCTTTCCGTTTACATCCGGTTCACCATCCACTTCCGGTTTCTCTTTTCGCATCCGTTTCACGTATGCTTGTCAGTCCCGGTTTGCATCATTCTCACCCTCAGCTTTCCGTTTACATCCGGTCACCATCCATTACTGATTTTTCTTTTCGCCTCCGTTTCACGTGTGCTTGTCAGCCCCGGTATTCCTTCTGCCTCCTTTTTTCCCTTTCGCCGTTTTGCCCGGAGCTTTCTTTCCCGTTCCTTCCTTCACCTTCAGCACCTTTTTGCCGTCCAGCGTCACCTCTTCCATGTTCCGGCTGATAAACTCCAGCACGTCCGATTCCTTGTAGTAGGTCTTGCGGCTGATTTTCTGGTAACGCAGTCCGTATTCGCTGCGGAACCGCTGTAGCGACCGTTTGCTCGTTCTCAGCATCTCGCACAGGTCCTGATTGTCATACAGCCGTTCTCCGTCCATGTACTTCACGCCCGCCGCTTCCTTGTTTATCAGCACCGATATGATGCTGTCCAGCCGGTCAATCCGTTCCATGAGGCGCTTCATCCATTCCTCGAACACATCCTTACCAATCCCTTCCATCATCCGCCTCCTTTCTTGTCATCAGGTAGTTATGCTTGAACTCCTCCAGCGTCTTGGGATTGCAGTGTACGATTTTCCGTCTCACGCATTCCTCCAGATCCGTCAGTCTGTACCGGCATTTGCTTCTCACCATCATGTAGGGAATAGTCTTGTCCTTTCGCATCCGTTGCAGTGTCCTCGTGCTGATTTTCAGCAGGTCCGCCGCCTCCTCGCTCGTCAGCAGGATTTCCGCTTCCTCCTTCGGCACGTTGTCTTTCTTGAAAACATAGTCCGCTATGCGGTCTATCTTCTCCATCATCGTCTTCACGACCTCATTGTCCATCGTTATTATTTCCATATCCTTCCGTATTGGTTACGCTGCAAAGGTGCGCAACTCCACGCAGGCACAATCCATAGTATTTCCATAATAGGGAATGATTTTCCTTATTTTTCTTCCATAATTCCCGTTTTCCCCGCATACGGGCACAAAAAAAGCGGCTCCATCCGGCACTAAAGCACGGATGAAGCCGCCTTGTCTGTAAAAACCTCTTTCTTGACGGAATACAGCAGGGGATTCAAATTAAAAACAACATTATAAATTCCCGGATAAACATTGCCGACAAAATTTTACTTAGAAAAAACAGCATTGATTTAAACAGTCAATGATAAACTAAGAAACATCGCACAGATATAATACTCCAGATGCCGTTCGTTCAGTAATTTCGTTGTCAGTTATTACAGTCTATTATTTCTTTGAAAAGCTACCCGTCATTGACGGTGAAATTTATCAATGACGGGTAGTTTACTATCTTTCTCACGTTAAATTAAGTTCCGACTTAAATTTTTCTTTAAAAAGCCTATAGTCTTTATCGTTAAACTGCTCTTTCATATTCTCCAGAACACGTTTTTCTGTTTCAGGACTCCAATATATTTTTAATTTTTCTTTAGCTCTTGTAATAGCCGTATAGAAAATGTTGTGACTTACCATTTCCTCAATTTCATTTGTAATTACTATCTTCACGGAATCATATTCTAATCCTTGGGCCTTATGAATAGAAACAGCATAGGCTATCTGAAACGGAACAATGGCATCCAAATTATCATCATCTTCATCTCCGTCATTTTGAAGATCTACCTTAAAACAAATAACAGAAGTATTTTCAGCCACAGAATCCAACAGCACTAAATCTAACCCCGATACATCTAGTTCATTGACAACCATATATATTTCTATCGTGAAATACACGCAGTCTTCCTTTTCCTCTATAGCTAAAATCTTTCCTTTCAGATTATTGTAAATCAAAGGAGCAAATCTATTTGATTCATTAAACAAAATCGGATCCCCCACCTTGTAAGTCTGTACTCCGATTCTCACAGAAGGATTGGGATTATTGCTTTGTAGAAACTTATTTATGTTGTTAATTCCATACAAACCGTCATAATTCAAGCAAAGAACAATCTCATCATCCATGCTTTTTGAGAATATGGAGTCATCCAAAGCTGATGAAAATCCATACTTAGTAATAAATTCTAACCTATCATCCGTAATCCGTCGTACCTTATCCCAAACTTCTTTCAAACCATGATCAGTCGTACGATATGTAGAAGTCAGTTCAACTACTGCACTTTTAGGCATAATAAAATGAGCAATACTAAACCAATTTCCAAATAATATTGATTCAATTTGGTATACATCCCCAACTAGCAATAGAAGCTGAAAACTCGATTTTTCTAGTACCTTTACCATATCCCTGTTACTTACAGTACTACATTCATCTACACATAAAATATCGCATTCCCAATTAGAATTGCTAGCCGAAAGATATTTTGTAATTGTCATAAAATCCGCATTGTCTGCCGTCACCTTTCGACGAAGATTTTCTACCGCAGGATTTGTGTTCGCTAAAAAAATTTTATGTTTGTCTTTAAAAAATAAAGATATATAATTTATCATCATAGATTTTCCCGTACCAGCCGGACCGTAAATAAGAGCAACTTTAGAATCTTTGAACAAAGTCTTTATTGCCTCTTTCTTTTCTTCACTATCTATGTTAATCTCTGGAGTTCTCATCCAGGATTCCACTGAATTGACGTAGTTTCTAATTCCACTTTCTGTATGCTTCAATAGATTTGAGATTATGTTTCGAACATGGTCTTCATATTCTTTGATATAAAAATGTTTTTTATAAGACTCAATACGCAAATGCTGATGTTTTTTGTATAACACACCATTATATTTTTCTGCTAAAATCTCTGGCTCCTCGAAGTGCTGAACTTCATTTGCAGAAGTATACAATGCTCCATTACGCTCTGTATTATTTTTTATAAATCGAGCAAACAATTCATGTTTGCGACCAGAGTAGTCTATACAATAGAACAAATCAGAAATTGAAGGATTATGATTTACCAACGAAAAATTAAATGGAATCTTATCAAAAGGAATGCACTGATATTTTAAATACAAATTAGAAAGCTCAGCACATTGATTTACACACAATTGCCGCTTAATTATCTTATTATTCAAATGATAAAGCAAATAACGGAGTACATTTGTTCCTGCCACTCCATTAGAAATAAAACTCCGGCAAGTCGTTAAAAGACTAGATATAAGATTATTTCTAGTTCCTTCCCGTATAATTTTTATGCAATTTGCATAAAAATTATCTGAAGCATCCATCAAATCAATAAGATTCATTCTGGATTGAGTCAGGAGCTTCATTAAATTAGAATATTCTTTAAGATCTCCATATTCTTGTGAAAGCCCAAATATCTTTGCAAAATTCCTAAATTCACAAGCCCTTATAGATACACTCCAATCTACAATAACCACAATCGGCATCTTGCGTTCCAACACTTGAATATCAAACTCAGCCAGATGCAATTCCACTGCATAATACGAAGATATTTCCTGTTTCGTAAAGGCAATTATCCTATCAAATTTGCTAGACTTGTCGTGCGCTGGAATAAAAGTCACTTCATAAAAAATTACATCATTAACAATTACAGGATGTAACTTTTCAATATAGAACCGACCATGCTGAAGTGTTTTCCGAGCTATGGCAGCCTTATTTTCAAGCACTTTTTCTATAGCTTCATAATATTGGGTAAATGCAGTATCAGTATTCAACGGGAACTTATGAAGATTTTCCAGCAATTCTATTCCATAGCTATCCTTCATAAAAGTCTTTACGCGCAACAGATATTCATAATATTTAAGCATCAACCTCTCTGAACTATCCGGGTCCAACGTATAATGAGAGACTGATATTTGTAATAATTTATGGAATATGTTCAAAAAACGATACTTTCCCTGAAGGGTATTAATAAACTTAATAGCATTTTTTATGTTCTGATACTCATTTTCTATCAAGGAATTGCCTGAAGCCGCATAAATCTTTAAAAAAACACATTCCAAAAAATTACGCAATTGCGATAAAATATTCTGAGACAACAAACCTCGTTCATTAGCTTGCAATGACTCTATGTTTTTACAGATTGCTTCATTGCAAGAATATATTCTTTTATCTATATCTATTATATCCATAGTTATGTATTTTTCCAGTTTAAAATACGATAAATTTCACTCGTTCCATCTTTTCCACATACACCGGGCCACTTCGTTTTCCATTCTTTAATATTACTTCCTTCAACAGTTCACAAATCACCCACATTGATTTCGATGGATTATTGTCCACTTTGCACTCCAGATACACAACCTGAAAACATTCAATCAAATCATTGGCAAATACAAGCTTGATATTGTCTCCTGTATATCATTATAGTTCAATTATTTGAGCTTGATATCCGGCACATTTTTCAGACTCAGATGAAATCGACGATACCATTAATGTATAACATATCTGTTGCTTAGGCTCTCATAAAATTCATCATTTAGAATTGTAATTACGGTAATTACATCCACCAAAGCCACGGTACATTTTTTGTGTATCGTTTCTCTGATTTAACAGGTAGTTACTCCAGCCTTCATACAACTTAAGAGCAACAATTCCGTTCTTTACCGAATACTCAAACAAGTCATATTTAATGATCGTACCATGTATCCGTTTTATCATTTCACTCTTTTTTTCCAGACTCTTAACAAAAATATCCCGACATATAGATATCGAGACCTCATCATGTTAGTGTTGAGGTAAATATACAATTTTTTTAGGAAACAGCAAAGGACTATAATAAATATAGCAGCATAGCTATATTCAAAAGTTTAATCAGCTCATCAAGCTTATTCTTTTCCCTAATTACCTCAATAAAATAATGACAAAGTAACACAAAAAAGGAATATTTCTTTTATATAACGTGAGTTTGACAAAATTTAAAATTTTGATGAGAATGGTCAGAGAAAACAGTACTTCCTTCTATTGTTTTGCAAAACAACGATTATAGGATACCTGCGCGGGAAAAAGAACTTCAAATGTTTACAAAAATATTCCATGTTATAATGCGTCAAGTAGTCTGGAGTAAAACAGGATCATAATCTAGACATCACTCATATGATCGGGTTTGTTAAGGAACTTCAGTATATATTTTACTGCTGTAGTAAAAATTCCTATTTTAAAATATTTTTTATCCATCCATTTTTTTACTTCTAGTATGTTTAATTTCATACCGTCTTCCCCAGAAACACCCCGATAACCGACAATGCCCCCAGTTGTTTCATCTTTCGTTGCAGTTGCCTGAAGCTCTCCCCGGTCGTAAGTACATCATCCAGCAGGACAACATTCTTTCCTCTGATATACCGCCGTGTGAATTGCAGGTTCCGCAGTATGTCCTTATCCTTTCCCTTTCCTTTCAGCTGCTCGCGGTCTTCCTCTATCCAGATGGCCTTGAAACCGTCCGTAATGCCCAGCCATTCCGACAGGTAGTAGCATACCACCGGAAAGCGTTTCCGCTGTCTTTCCCTTGTTGATGCGGGTATAGGTATCAGTACCGTGTCTTCCTTCGTTCCGTTGAATCCCGCATGTTTCAGACACAGTGCCAGTATCCGTGCGACCAGCTCGCCGCAGTGTCCACCTTCCTTAAAACGGAATATCAGGTTGCTTACCCGTTTTTGGTGTGCATTCGTCTTTTCAATCTTCGTAGGGTAGTAGTCATGCAGGTAGTGACACCTGCACCCGTCTATAAGGACTTCTCCCTTGAACATCGTTTCATACGGATAGAAGTCCATTTTCTTCTCCCTTTCAAACGTAAAGTTCAGCACATCCCGCATTATGGCATTCCATTCCTTCGACCTGCCCAGCGAATACCATCCCGCATGTTTCCCGGCTTCCATCAGGCACATGCCGATTTCCATCGCCTCGCTGAACCGCTGGTGCGAGACGATGTACCACCCGTGTTTCCGGCACAGACCGGCAAATTCCTTCATGTCCGCAGTCAGAAAGTACATCATGCCTTCCTCTTTGATGACTACCGTCAGTTCCGACTTCGGTTTCTCCCTGCAGAACAGGCTCTCGCTGTATTTCACTCCGTGCCATACCGACTCCGTGCATTCCTCATCGCAGAACTGCACTTCCACCTCTTCAAGCAGGTCAAATTCTTCCACCATACCGTTTCTGTCTTTAATTACAGGATTAAGAGGGACTTAAGTTACACATTATTATCGGTTTACGGATAAGTACGTTTGCGGTTTTGTATTTTTTAACGTATGTAAAACACGTGTCGGGACAGCCTCCCGAACAGGGGAGACTATCCCGACACGTATATCCGCCATATCCTGCGGCTTTCAGTTCCAGCTGTTTCTCTTTTCACCGCTCATGCAGAGAATCACCGTACTTTTCTTCTTTTCAAATGATTCTGCCAGCCGTCTTGCAGCCCACTTCCTGAATGCCTCGCATTTCAGTCCCTTCATGCGGAATCCCAGTGCGACGATAGTCTTCAACCCGTAAAGGTCGGTGCTGCAATTCTTTCCGTTATAGACAAAATGTTCCACCCGTACATCCGTGTATTCGTCAAAATCCCCGGTTTTTGCAAGGGATTTCAGTCCTGCGTTTACCGACTGTACAAACACGCCATACGCCCGTGCGATGTCGCATTTTGGCAGCCATACCTCGCCCTTGTCGTCCGTTTCTATCCTTACGCTCACCTTATCAGGTGCATTGCGGTTATATTCCACTTCAAAATTGCCAAATTTCACCATAATAGTTGCTTTTATACATTATTATATATGGAATTTCAGTATGGAGGTCATAACATGGCATCCAGTTTTCCCGCAAGGACCTCCATATCCTTTCTTATCTTCTCATTGGTTATGCGGGCATAGATTTGCGTCGTTTCAATGTTCGTATGCCCCAGCATTTTCGACACCGTTTCAATCGGCACGCCTTTAGCCAGAGTTGTGGTCGTAGCAAACGTGTGACGTGCCAGGTGGAGTATAAAGTAAAAAGCAAGAGCTAACAAGATTGAACAGATAAATCGTAACACGTTGGAAATAAGCAGATATTCATTATTTTGCTTAAAGTTGAAAAAGCAATGAAGTGCAGAATATTGAGCGGTTTCAGTTACCAAAACGTTAGCTGTCCAGTTACCTGAACAATATAGGTAACGGTGAGCAAATCAAGTAATCTGAGACTGGATAATTTCTCGCTGATTTGCAATGTTTTGCATATCAAAGAACGCTTATAAGAATTGTAGTTTTACAACAAAAAATGTAAGCGTATGAAGATTGAAAAATTCAAGGTGTTGCTTTACCTTAAAAGAAGCGGAACAGACAAAAACGGAAAAACTCCGATCATGGGCAGAATTACGGTAAACCGTAGTGTAGCACAATTCAGTTGTAAACTGAATTGCAGTGAGAAACTTTGGAATCCGAGGGAAAGCCGGTTGAACGGTAAAAGTAAGGAAGCGGTGGAAACTAATGCCAAAATAGACAGGCTGCTTGTTTCCATACACAAAGCATTTGATACCCTTGCAGAACGGAAAACCGATTTTGATGCAGTTTCAGTAAAAAATCTGTTTCAAGGTGGAATGGACAGCCGCATGACTCTGCTCAAACTTTTTGACCGCCACATAGAAGAAGTCAAATCTCTTGTCGGTGTGGAATATTCATTACGAACGATACCCAATTACATTTATACGCGTCAACGACTTGCCGAATTCATATCCAGCCGTTATAAGGTTTCCGATCTTGCTTTCGGACAGTTGAACGAGCAGTTCATAAGGGAGTTTCAGGAATATGTGGTCATAAAGTGTGGACTAAGTGTTGAAACCGTACGCCATTATCTGGCTTTACTTAAACGGGTCTGTCGTATAGCCTTTAAGGAAGGACATTCGGACAAGTACCATTTTGAACATTACACTTTGCCAAAGAAGCTGGAGAAGCCACCGAGAGCATTGAGCCGTGAGGATTTTGAAAAACTCCGTGATTTGGAAATAGAGGAACACCGTTGGTCGCATATTACTACCAGAGATCTTTTTCTTTTCGCCTGTTATACCGGAACCTCTTATATTGATGTAGTGTCCATAACCGAAACAAACCTTGTAAAGGATGACAGCGGAGCTTTATGGCTGAAATACCAGCGAGGAAAGAACGGAAAATTATGCCGTGTCAAACTGCTTCCAGAAGCAATAGAGCTTATCGAAAAATACCGCAGCAAATCACGAAAGACACTGTTTCCACATATAGAACACGGTGCATTGATGTGGAACTTGTCCAGTCTGAAGGTTATGGCCGGAATAGACGGTCCGCTTACCTATCATATGGGACGGCACTCGTTTTCGACTCTGATCACACTCGAAAACGGTGTACCGATAGAAACGGTCAGCAGAATGCTGGGGCATTCAGACATTTCTACTACCCAGATTTATGCGCGGGTGACTCCGAAGAAACTTTTTGAAGACATGGATAAATATATAGAGGCTACCAAAGACTTGAAACTTGTACTCTGATAATAGTATCACCAATAAAATAAATTATACGATTATGCGCAGCACATTTTCAATATTACCATACATAAACCGCAATAAAGTAAAGGCAGACGGTACTACATCCGTCATGTGCCGAATTTCCATAGACGGCAAGAGCAGTGTATTTTCCACAGGGATATATTGCCGTCCCGAGGACTGGAATACCGAAAAGGGGGAAATCAGGGAGCAAAGAGCGAACAACCGTTTGATTGAACTCCGCAACAAGTTGGAACAGACTTATGAAAAGTACTTGAAAACAAAAGGTGTTGTCAGTGCAGAACTGCTTAAAAATGAGATTACACAGGCCAATACAGTGCCGGAATACCTTCTTCAGGCCGGAGAAGAGGAACGTGAACGGCTCAGAGTCCGTTCAGTTGAAATCCGGTCTACCTCCAGTTACAGGCAGTCTAAAAGTACACAGGCTTACCTACGCGAATATCTGCTCACACTAAAAATGACGGATATAGCATTTGAGGACATTACGGAAGATTTCGGTTATGGTTTCAAACAGTTTGTCAAGTCAAAAGGCTGCAAGGCTTCTCATATAAATCATTGTATGACGTGGCTGAACAGGCTGATTTATATAGCTGTTGACCGGGAAATTTTACGCTTCAATCCGATAGCTGATGTTCCTTACGAAAAGAAGGAAGCCCCCAAGCTGAACCATATCAGCCGGAGCCAGCTGCAACTGATTATGGAACGTCCTATGCCCAACAAATGGCAGGAACTCACACGGCGTGTCTTTATCTTCTCTGCCTTCACTTCATTAGCATACGTGGATATGAAGGAACTTTATCCCCATCATATCGGCAAGACTGCTGAAGGAAGGCGTTATATCCGCATTAACCGCAAAAAAACCGGAGTTGAATCCTTTATACCACTTCATCCGGTTGCCGAGCAGATATTGGAACTTTATAATACCACGGATGATACGAAACCGGTATTTCCTCTTCCTAATCGGGATATGCTCTGGTATGCCGTAAATGAGATAGGGGTACTGGCAGGAGTCAAAGGAACACTCAGCCATCATCAGGCACGACATACGTTCGGAACATTGCTCCTTTCTGCCGGTGTTCCGATAGAAAGTATCAGTAAAATGATGGGGCATACAAATATCAAGACAACTCAGGTATATGCCAGGGTTACTGATGATAAGATCTCAGAAGATATGGACAAACTAATGGAGAAAAGAAAGAGCAGCAGTCAAACCGATAAAAAACAGACCAGTATATGAAAAGAGAACCAATAACAATCAATGAAAGTGGAAATATTATTATACAAACGATCAATCCTTATGAAATTTGGATGAACGAGCCGGAATTGATTTCTTTCTTTAACGTAATTGCACCAACTTTCAGGGCTGCAGTACGGACTATATATAAGAAAGGCATATTAAATCCGGGAATAGTAGAAAAACGAATCAAACAGAAAGACGGTTGTTACGAGATTTTTTATAATGTGGAAATGATTTTTGCGCTAACCTTCCTGTTAGATACTTATCCGGCAGACCGACTGCGGAAATATCTGATAACAAAAGCTATAAAAGGAAGTACAGGTTCTTTGGTATGTATTATCGGCAAAAATCATTCTTATCTGAAATGTTAGATTCCTGTCTTAAAAAGCAATAGCCGACAGCAGGCAGATAATTCCAGCCTGTCTGTCGGCTATTGTTATACACGCAAACTAGATGCGGTTTACTTTGTAGGCTTCCCGATAATTCTCCTGAAGCATTTTCTCAATATCACTCTCCCTGTAAAGGATTTTACCACCTAACTGGTAGTAAGATATTTTCCCTTCATTACGATAATCCTGAAGCGTACGTCTGCTCAGTTTCAATTGTGCCGACACTTCCTTGTCGGTCAGATAGCGTTCGCCACCCAGTACGGGACGGTTTCCGA
>ERZ1027150.1169-NODE-1169-length-18920-cov-14.649934_pt1 | contig 18920 bp, 12 predicted proteins | sample MGYA00519276_ERZ1027150 | MGnify/ENA primary metagenome ERZ1027150 (study PRJEB26926, sample SAMN06164860) | human gut metagenome | biome: ENVO:00009003; feature: ENVO:2100002; material: ENVO:00002003 | host: Homo sapiens | place: USA | collected 2012 ... | reverse complement strand
TCTGTGTATACACTCCTTTCAGGCCATTTACCAATTTTCCATCCTTCTCTGCAAATAGGTACTTTTCTTCAATTACTTCAGGGTAATCCATGTTCTGGCTGAATGTACCGAAGTCTTCAAAATCCTTGTCAAAACGCACTACAAAATATCCGGTTTCGCGATAAGCGCGGGCTGTAGCCGCACTCTTTCCGCTAATTTCACGTCGCTGAGGGTCAATCTTTATTTCGGCCGGTGCGCCAGAGGTGAAAAGTGAGGGCATGGCATCCACTATCACATAAGCACTGTCCGATTCCGGATATTCGTACATCATTACGGAAGAAGCCTTTGTTGCAGCCATCTGCACATTGATATCATAATCTTCCAGACGTACCTGATAATAGTCAGGACGTGAAAGTTCATTGTCATGAGAAAAGCGTGAACTTCTTTCCTCAGGCCGGCATTTCAATGTGCCCGTAATAGGCATCAATTCTACCGAACCATAATCGAACATCACAGCCCCACTGGGGTAATGCGTACCGATAAACCCTGTAATATAAGGATGATTATACCAATAAGGAACTCTGTGATGCAACGTTCCACTCTCCTTTGACTCCATGGTGTGAGCCGTCCATTCAGTCATACCAAAAGGCTCTGTTACCCCTGGATAAGTATATCCGGAAGGATCTTCCCCACCGGCAATCGGAATATCTCCCCTCCAGACATCGGTTCCAATCAATGGATTCACATAACTTGTCAGATACTCCTTCTCGGCAGTACGGCATGCCGAAAGAGCGAGAAGAGAAACTCCCAATAATACAAAATGCTTCATTGCCATATTTTTCAATATTTAATTTGTTTTACAGATTTATCAGTTCTCCACGTTTTCCAATGCTTCCCGTCTATGACTGCAAATGTAGGAACCTGCATTGCTCCACTACATCTACCAGCTGTTTTTTCTGTTCGGGAGTAAGGTTATAATACTCGAAATCAGACACATGAGTATTATCCTTTTCCACAATACAAATTCTGCTTCCCGGATAAAGTGCAATCTGATGCCAAGTCATACAAGGAATGTTATAGATAACTCCCGGCAGCATAAATACCGTATCATAATGAATATCTCCCTGCGAGAAATCCGCTGCAATCAGCACTGCTGTGCCTTCCAGCAAAACAAAAGTCTCATCGGTTTCAAAATGAATATCCAGTCTATCTATTTCTTCCAACGACTCACTTGGAGCATAATTCAAATAAGCCACTTGCCAGCCTTTGCTCACCAAAGAAGGATTATATCCTTCCCCGTTATAGACATACGATTCTATCAATTTCATGGTACAAGTATTAAATGGTAATCAATTTTCCAACAGTCTCTCTACAATTAATTTCCTAAATTTAGGTGACAGCATGCAAAAATAAGCAGTAAAACCAGTCACTCTCACCACCAGGTCCGGATACGCTTCAGGACTCTTATAAGCCGACAAAATAGTTTCTTTATCCATAATATTCACATTGATCAATGTCCCCCCCAAATCGAAATGAGTTTCGATGATATCAGCTATTATTTCAGCATTATCCTGCCGGGCAAATCCCGGATCAAGTTCCCACTGCATCGGGGCAGTATTGCCATAGCCAGGTTGTATCCGTGCAATCGCAGTTGCCAATGCCAAAGAGGCTCCATCGGTAATAAAACCGGGTACCGGATTGGCACCGTGGGTAATCGGAGCACCCGCCATACGCCCGTTAGGGGTAGCATGAACTTTTTCTCCAAACTCAATGGTGTTGGCCCAGGAGAAAAAGCCTGGAATGAAAATTTTCCCTTCTCCAGAATGAGAACGGACAAACGTTACAAATACATCTCGCACCATCAATGCCCACTTCTCACCTTTACTACCTTCACATCCATAATGTTCGCTTTGACTCAGCAATTTCCGAATATACTCTCCTCCCTCGCATCTGTAATTGGAATTTACTGCAAGAAAGACCGTATCCCACTCCAAGCGTTTTTCTTCTTCAATACGCTGCTCCAATGCGGCAAACGAATCAGCAACTACAGCTAGACCGGCCCCATCTATTGCCAAATTATAATACATAGCCCCTCCATCCGACACGTCTTTTCCCTTTTCAAGTGGTCCGTGGCTCAGAAGATTAAGCAGTAGTTCCGGTTCGTTATACTTCTGATACTGCAGATGATGATTGATTCCCTGAACCGCCGTACTTACCGCAATTCCTAGATGTTGCACAAAGCCGTTCCACAAACTAGTCGTAGTATACGGCCCCGGACGATGCTGCATCTCATCAAAAGCCACTTCAAAGACTTTTGCCATATTAATTTTTACCAAATCATTCAAGGTATATTCCATACCTGGCAAAGACATCCAGTTGCACCCCACAGCAATACGCTGACGAGCCAGTTCGGGGGTAAACCCGTTTTTTACAAAGCCGTCAACTAAAGCCTTGTCACCAGAAAAACGAGGCCATCCGTTCCGGTTTTTCAGCAAGTATTCCACCGCTTTACGAAGCAGATTCTTATCCATCCCGTCATAAACCCTAATGGTGAGATTTAAAGATGTATTGATTTTATCTGCAGCCTCCAGAATCAGATAAGAAAGATGAGAGGTCTGGTCTTTTCCATCCTTGTCAGGCCCCCCCAACTGCCAATATATCGGATCATTTATTAACAGGCAAGCTAAATAATAAACAGCTTCATCATCAGTAATGCGTTTTTCAGATATATCCTTTTCGTAATAAGGTTGCAGCAATACATCCAATTGTCCACCTGCACCATCTCTATTGTAAGTACGCGAAGCCAGATGATACCAGATAATCCATTGACAAGCCTCCCGCAAAGTTCTCGGAGCATTTTCTTTCACCCAAGTATTGACCCGAGCTATGTCAAGCAATGCCTGCCTTTTTTCTGGTACGCTCTCTGCAGCTGCCTGCTTCAAGGCGGCATCGATATGGCGCTGAATCCATCCTTGGATTGCACGGATAACACAGATATGCAAATCATAAAAATGTTGCTGCTCGGGAGAAGTATTTACCCTTCTATATTTTTCAATTTTTGTAATAAGTCCGTTCCATCCCAATGACAATCCCATCTGATAGTCTGGTGCAAAATGCGCATCATCACCTATACCACAAATAATGTCGTACTTCTTGATTGCAGGTTTCAAATGGTCATAAGCATACGCCGGATTCCACTTGTTGCCTCTCATTTTAGACATAAAATACATCCATCTTCCGGCAAAGGCATCATCAGTATCAATATATACTGGATGAACTGACATCAGATTGCAAAAATTTTCCGCCCATGCATCAAATCCATAAAAAGAACCATCTGGATGATTAGGTATAATATGCCATAGACCTTCAGGAGGAACAAGTCTTCCGTAATCATCTTCATCTAAAAGACCTTCTTTACAGATTTTTTCTTTTGTTTGTGCAATTTTTTTTGCACGAAGAGAAGCTATTTTTTCTTCAAATAAATGATACATAACACTAATCTATTATAGATACTATTTTTTTTATCTCTTCCAAACGCTTCTTAGGAAAATCTTTAACATTTTCCATCTCATTTTCCATGCCCAATGCATTATATTTTCCAAAACCTAGAGTATGAAAAGGAAGAAGATGATAAGAAATCGTCTTGCGATAAGGTTCTAGAAAATGAGCGATCTTTCCAATTTCCTCTAAAGAATCATTGACTTCTGGTACAACAGGAGTTTTAACTATTAATGGAATTCCTTTTTTTCCAAAATTAGTAATATTAGTAATGGTTTTTTTGTTATTCACTCCTGTCCAGTATTTATGTTTTCTACTATCCATAAGTTTCAAATCACACATCCAAAAATCAACAAATGGTAGAAAACAACGAACAGTTTCCCAATCCGTACATAAATTACTTTCGACAGCAGTATTGACATTATACTTTCTACAAAGAGTAAGAAACTCTAATACAAAATCTTTCTGAAGTAAAGGTTCTCCACCAGATAAAGTAATTCCTCCTTTAGAGCGGTCAAAATAGGGTTTATCTACAAGAATCTCTTTCAGCAGCTTTTCTGGAGTAACCATTCTCCCAACGAAAGAGAGAGCTTGAAAAGCACATTTTTCTACACAAAGTCCACAAGTTGTACACAATGTATAATTCGGTTTTATCTTATCTCCACATTTTACTAATGCTCTTTCCGGACACGAATCTACACAAAAACCACATCCAATACATTTATCAGAAAGATATTGTAATTGTTTTTTTTTTGACCAAGTTTCCGGATTGTGGCACCATTTACACCGCATATTGCATCCTTTCATAAATACAACAGTCCTTATTCCGGGGCCATCATGAATAGACAATCTCTGAATAGAGGTAATTATTCCTTGCATAAAATTGATTTAAAATCCAATTACTAATTTATTTCCATCATTACAATGAATAATAAATATTGATCATCTTGAATAATGCAAAGCTAAATTAAAAAACAACATAAAACAGATAAAATGATTATCATACAATTGTAATTAATTACTCTATTCCGACTTTTATCATATACGCTTTAAATACAAGTATTATTCTTAATAACTAATACCCCCATTAATTTTTGTTCATATCATTTTTTGATTCAAATCATCTTAAAAAGATCATTGAAATATTGCTAAGAATAAACTGTTAATGAGGAATATTCATGAACATTTCTCGTTGCGGATGGTTCTGACTATCTTATAACTACGGAAATAGATAAATTCTGCAGAACATCTGATAGTGTATTACTATTCGGAAGTTCCACTAACTAGCTGTCAGAGAATTCAAGGTAGGGATTCAGGAGCATAAGGGTTATTCTTTCAGGAAAAACTGAGAATGTTTTTGCGTCCTTAGCTGCTTATCCAGTAAACTTACGGTCTTTACCTTACCTTAAAACGAAAACACGGGATGAAGACTACTTCACTCACTCTTATATTAAAAAACTCTTGCGATATTTTTTCAGAATATAAATTCTACAAAACTCCAAGTAGGGTGAATATCTGAAATATTTTGTATTTTTACTATCCTTGGATTTAAGGATTTCTCCTGTTTAGACTGATACACCTTATTTTTAGAAAATACCTAAAGTGTCTCTTCATAATGAGACACTTTTTATAACGAACAAAGTAACATAAACATTGATATTACTTTTTTCAATTCCTTCAAGGCCAGATATATATGGCGCTCCACGGTACGGACAGACAAATCGAGTTCTTCTGCTATTTCTGCATGCGTTTTTTTCTGGAAACGACTCATCACAAATATCTTTCTGCGCTGTTCGGGCATGTTTTTAATAGTCAGCTCGACCAGAAGTTTCAGTTCTTTTGCATAAAGACTATTATGTATTTCGCTCTCTTCATAATAATCGGACAGGTTGATCTCTTTCTCTGCCTGAAATTTCTGTTCAATGGCCTTATGTTTTAAAAAATTGAATATATGATTGCGGGTTAAGGTATAAATAAAACTGTTCCGGGTTTCCGGATTTTCCCAAGCCTGAAAATCATTCAAAAGTTTCACAAAAATATCCTCGGCGATGTCCTCTGCATCGTCTTCCGACTGTAAAATCTTTGCAGCAAAAGCTTTTACTTTAGGATACATTGTACGAAAAAGTGCTTCAAACTTTTCTTTTTCTTCTTTTGACAGTTCGTTCATTGTGCTTAAGGTTCAACACTGTATTCAATTATAAATAAAATGAATGGGAGCAAATTTACAGAAAACATCAAAAAAAAACAAAAAAACATTGCCACTTGCTCTTCCTTTATAAGAGCAAGCGGCAATGTCTACCTTATTGTATTTTATAGGGAGTTATCTTACGGTTACTTCATCGATAAAGAACCAGGAAGGATTGCCTACTCCATAATGCCAGGTAGGACAGACTTTGGTACCTGTTACTTCAACTTTCAGATAACGTGCTTTCAAAGGTGTCTGGGATTCGGCTTTCACACCTCTGTACATTACCATTCCGGCACGCTCTTCGGGCATTTCAATGGTTTCCCAAGGATGATAGGTCTTTCCGTCTTCCGAATAGCTGTAGACCACCTTCAGAGGGAAAAGAATCCATTGACCGATCTGATGCAGGAAGTCGGTATCGATGCTTCTTACTTCCTTGGTTTCACCCAAATCTACCACAAAAGCTGCATCCTTGCCTTCCCAGCCTACCCAGCTTTCCATAAAGGAAGCACCGCCAAACAGACCGTCGGTCAAGGCTGTTTTACCGATTTCTACATACTTGCTTTCCGGATTTACCAGATAAGTGACAGTGGCACCCAAAGCCAAATTCTTTTCTGTACTTGGCATATAGCGTTCACGGTAAAGTTTGCAATAATCCAATGCACGGTTATTACGTTCATTAATAGCCGGATTATTAAAATGCTTAGCTTGTTCCTCAAAATAATTCAGTTTCTGAGCCACTTCATCAAAATCTTTTTCCTGCTGTGCACGAAGAAGTTCCAGTTCTGAATAAAGCAAGGGAAGACGGGTGCGGCGAACACGGTCCAAAGCTACAGGATCATCGGCTACCGCTGCCTCGGCCTTATCGAAAAGAACTTTATAACGCTTCATCAGAACAGGGTTCAACATGCCTTCTTTATGAGAGACAGGAGAGTCGTAAATCCACAGACGATGACCACTTCCCCACAAAGCACCCTGAATTAACTGGATGTACTGATACAGATAATCGGAAGCTGCTCCGTAATAAGATTTCAGGAAATGCTTAATCACACGGTCTACATCTACATCCGGATTCCACATCAGTTTGGAAGCAATGTAGGAACGAAGTTCTGCAAAATCACCTCCATAACTGCTGGCTACTTGTGAGAAATGCATTTTTACATGATGGTCGCGGAATGTACGGATGTTATCCTGCATAATATAGAGATTAGGGAAAGGAGACAAATAACAGTCGAAGTTGATTCCGTAATCCCAAAGGAAAATATTGTCTGTAATATCCGACCAACCCTTCAAAGCCTTCATGAAATACTGACCGCTGGCATTTTCTGTCAGAGAGACTTCACGGTCACAGTCAATGTCGCAAAGCATCACAACCACATTGGGCTCAGGCTTGACATTCTTGGGAGGATTCATCGTATAAAGATAAGCCAATGTAGAAATTTCCTTATCCGGGAAACGCTTGGCAAGCTTGTTCATAAAATAAATCAAACTGCCCGAAGGAGAACCCGCTGCATCGTCCAACTTCTTACATTCCGGACAGGTACAGTTCGTATTGTTACCGTCGTTCTGGCTTACACTGATGATTTTCTGTTCCGGATTGGCCTTGAAGATAGAATCGATTCGCTGGGATACGATTTCGAATACTTCCGGATTGGTAAGACACCATTGTGCTCCCGGATGACGCTTTCCATCGAAATAGGCATAATACTCAGGATGTTTCTTGCCGTATTCCTCTACCGGAAGAAGGCGGTGGAAGGTATGTACCCAATAATTGGCTGCAAAGACTTCACCAGGTTCTTCCAAGCGATACCACCATTTATATAAAGAATCGGTAGCTAACGCATAGTTCTGTGTCTGGCGATAACGGAAAGCCGGGTTATCGGTTTTCTCGATGGAAGGAAGGGAAATAGTTGTACGCTTTTCCAGATTGTATTCCCCATTGCCCCAGTAATCTACACCCAGATAATCTTCCAGAAGAGATACCACACCATAGACAGGTCCGTTGTCTTTTCCTGTAATCACCAGTTTACCACCGGTGGTAGAAAGCTGATAACCGTCTTCCTGCAAAGAAGAGGAAGTGGAACTGCCTATCAGAATATCGCCTTGTCCGGCTTTGCCCTTCTCCTTGATATCCAGTTTGCAACCGCTGATTTTCTGCACGAAGTCCTGCAAGATAGTGGCTGCCGTACGGTTCACTTCAGTACGTTCGGCCAATACGATTTTTGATTTGCTTTTCCCCTCCTTTACCAAATCTACCTGAGCGGAAGCAGAGGCTCCCATAGAAATGGCCCCCGAAAGCAATAAAAGTTTAAAGATGTCTGTTTTCATAAGTATTTGTTTATTAAGTTTTTAAGTTTGTGAGTTTTTTAGTTTGTGGATTTACTGCATCAGCAAACTTAAATATTCATTTTAGTTATTGAGTTTGTGAGTTTTTTAGTTTGTGGATTTACTGCATCGGCAAACTGAAATATTCATTTTAGTTTTTAAGTTTGTGAGTTTTTTAGTTTGTGGATTTACTGTATCGGCAAACTGAAAAACACGTTTTAGTTCTTAAGTTTTTTAGTTTATAAGTTTATGGGGTACTACATTAGCAAACTCACAAACTAAAAAACTCACAAACTCATATAAAACTTATTCAAGTCCTATTTCATCTACAAATATAAATGCCGGACGACCTTTTCCACCGTGCCATGCCGGAATACTATGTTCGGGTTGTGCCATAAACTTAACATAACGCACATTTACAGGATCGAAAGTCAATTCATGGGTAAAGATGCCATTCTTATCTCCTTTCTTAGCAGCAGGATAAGCTTCCGACTTTATTTCCTTATAAGTCTTACCGTCTGTAGAAACCGCTACTGCAAACTTACGTAAATCCAATATTTCTTCACCCATTTCCACATAGGCACGTATCCATGCTTTGCTGATTGAAGTCTCTTTCTGCAGATCGACTACTGCTTCCATATCATTTTTATAGAATGCAATCCAACGTCCGGTACGATAGTTTCTTGTACCTTCAAGACCATCAATCAGCGTATTTTCACCTCCAAATTTATATTTTTCATTAATAGGCTGCAGCATGGTAACAGGCTTCATACTGGCCTTATTAAGTGTAATATTTTCTTTCAATACAGGACTAGCTCCGGAAGGACGAATCACAACCGCCTTCAATACACAACTTTGACTGATTTTTAATGTATCTGTATATTGTGCAGATGAAGCAGTCGGTTCTGTTCCATCGAGTGTATAATGAACCGGTGCATCATCAATAGTAGACAATACCACATTTAATACATTATTCTTTGTATCAGGTAAATATTCTGCCTTTACATTGAAAACATGTTTTGCATAATTGTATGCTTCCTTATCATAGATAGGAATCAGTCTGACTAAACGCTGCAGGAATGCATCGTAATCTTTCTTTTCGGGCATTGTCCACTGTACTTCAGCAAGTGCTGCCATACGAGGAAGTTCCATATATTCTACCTGACGGAAAGTAGGAACATATTCTGTCCATAGATTAGCCTGTACCCCGATAATAAGTTTAGCTTCTTCCGGTGTCAGACTTTCGTGAACCGGCTCAAAACTATATACCTTTTCTACCGGAACGTATCCACCGATAGCAAGCGGTTCGTTTGCTGTATCAATTGTCTGATAATAATCGAAATACATAAAAGCAGTAGGAGTCATAATCGCATCATGCTTCTGTTTGGCAGCTTCTATACCTCCTTCTATTCCACGCCATGACATCACTGTTGCATTGGGAGCCAGTCCTCCTTCCAGAGTTTCGTCCCATCCAATCATCTGACGGCCTTTACCGTTCAGGAATTTTTCGGCATGATGAATAATGAAGCTTTGCAGTTTCTCTTCTGCTGTATGTTTATTGTCGGCTTTCAGTCCTAATTGCTTGATACGTGCCTGACATTTTGGACAAGATTTCCAACGTACTTTCGGACATTCATCTCCTCCTACATGAATGTATTCAGAAGGGAATATTTCTACTACCTCTTCCAACACGTCATCAATAAAATCTAATGTTTTATCATTTCCGGCACAAAGCACATCATCGGAAATTCCCCATCTTGTCCAAACTTTATACGGACCTCCTGTACAGCCTAATTCCGGATAAACGGTTATAGCTGCCAACATATGTCCGGGAAGATCAATTTCAGGAATAACAGTAATATGACGTTCCTGTGCATATTTTACAATGTCTTTTGCTTCTTCCTGTGTATAGAAACCTCCATATGGTTTACTGTCGCATTCTCCGGAATTACGTCCTTGAATGGTACCTTCGCGTACTGAACCTATTTCTGTCAGTTTAGGGTGCTTCTTTATTTCGATACGCCATCCCTGATCGTCTGTAAGATGCCAATGGAAACGGTTGATGTTATGCAACGCCAGCATATCGATAAAGCGTTTGATAGAATCGGTAGAAAAGAAATGACGTGAAACATCAAGATGTGCCCCACGATAAGCAAAACGTGGATAATCGTTTACTACAGTAGAAGGGAAATTTACATCACCTTCTGCTACAGGCATGGCTTTGCGCAATGTCTGAATACCATAAAACACACCTGCTTCTGTTGCTCCGGTAATGGTAATCTGCTGTTTGGAAACCTCCAAACGATATGCTTCTTCATTCGCATTGTCTAATCCAAGAGCCAAAACAATAGCACCTGATGAAGGAGTTTCTTCTGTAAGCTGGATAGTCTTACCTGTTTGTTCTTTGATATACTCAGCCAGAAATTCTGCATTACGCTTCATTACTTCATTTCCTTTCGGATAAGCAATGACTGTATGATTATTCAACACAAAGTCACCCTCAGAAGTTGCTTGTACTTCTTGTGGTAAAGGAATGACATCAAAATTAGCCTGATTTTTTACTCCTGACGAACAGGAAAAGAGTCCTCCACAAAGAAGGAACAGTCCTAAAATGTACTGCTTTTTCATTTGAAAAAATGATTGATTAGTTAACAAATTATTTTTTTAACCCCATTGCTTTTAAGGAAACAAATGTACTACTTTTTTCGGACTTTTTATCAAAAGTTGAAATAGCAAAAAACATACTATAAAAAAAGCAGCCAACACATCAGTGCTGACTGCTTTCCAAATCATTATCTATAAAGTCTTATTCATTTGCTAAATAAGGCAATAAAGACCAAAGACTCACTCTACCACTCATTATTTCAAGCATTTCATACTTCAAGTAACGAGCCTGTACAGCTTCTTTAAACGCTATATTCTGAGTACTTGAACTACTCAATGTAACATCTCCAAGTGATGGAGTCCACTTTACTCCATCTTCCGATGTATAAATTTCTACTTTTTTAGGCGCATAGTAACCACCATATGCTCGGGTTGACACACCGGTGATCTTTAAAGACTCTTTAAAATCTACCACAATAGTAAAAGGAGCATTAGAAGCCAAATCAGATCCTCCAGTAGCATCAATATCAGCATTTCCCTGATTTTCTATTGCTGTATTAGTCGGACTAGAATATGTCCATCCCCAATCACCACGTTTATTTTTATCCATCAATGTAGAATTATCTGGGGTACCATAAGACAAGAAACCTTCTCTTTTAGCATGTTCCTTGTTTATTTTAACAGCTATTGCTTGATTAAAATCTCCATTGGTCACTTCTGTCGCTGTAGTTTCAATACCTGCAATCTTTATATTTAATGTATATTCAACATCATCAGTATTGCCTGCTATATCTGACCAGTCAGTAATACTAATAGTTACCGGATCTGACTTAGTGTTTCCAGCTTTGATTATTGCATCACTTACATTTATATGCTCTGCATTCATTCCTTCACAAGTTGCACTAATTTTAACTTTTACATCCGCACTTACAGGTTTTTGAAGCGTAGCCATGACATCGTAGCTGACTTCCCCTTGTATACCGTTATCTACAGAATGAGTCAATTTAAATGATGGAATAGGTCTCAAATAATCAACGGGCAATAAAGAAATATATCCCATATTCCACTCATTCAGTTGGTTTTCATCATCATCATTACATGATGTGAAAGGAATAGTCCCACCTATAAAGGCAGCTATCAATATATAATGAAAAAACTTTTTCATAAAATAATTCTTTTTTCATTCACCTCTCTACTAAAGAGAGAGGTGAAACATTATTAAAATATTTATTTCCAAGGAGTTGATGTTTCTGTAGATAAAATACCATCTACCCAAGTTATACTTTGTTTGGTTTCCAAAGTATGTCCTTTACCTGTCACATCTTCAAATACAGTATAAGTTCCATCACTTCTTGTCTCTGTAGTACCTTTATCCATACGCCAGTATGCTTCCAGTCCTGTAGATTTCGGACTTACCTGTGTCATACTATTCTGAATCTGGGCAGCATTACGGGCAACAGACCAAATACGTACTTGGCTTACCAAAATCTTACAGCCATTCCACCAACCAGATGATGGACCATCTCCGTCAGTAAACCAATTAATACCTTTGAATGTCAAACAAGGAGTAGCACATTCCAATTTACCACTTTCTATACCATTCACATAGATACGATAAGTAGTTCCATCGAAAGTCATAGCCATATGCTGCCATTTATTGGTTTCAAAATGGTGAGCAGGGTTAACATACATACCCTCATGAAGCTGAATCTGCACCAATGAGTGAGCAGGGTGATCGTCAGTACCAGACTGAGGATCTTCAAAACGCAATAATATATAGCGATCACCACCGTCACTTGTTGAAAACACAGCACGATTACGGGCGTTTGTATCACTAATCTGAAAACGTGTTTCAACAGTATACTGTGCATAAGTTTCAGGAGCAGAGATAAATTCCGGTGAATATAATTTAGCTCCTCCCACAAACTGTGGAGCAGAGAACTTGATAATATTTTCTGCTAATATTACATAAGCTCCGGTATTGGCCATAACAGGATAGTTACCATCCTTTGAAACCAGTCTGACAGGTAATGCATAAGCTTCACCGGAATCAACCATCTCATCACTGAAAGCTTCCAAAGTAATTGTAGTTTCTTCTGCATTATATTTGCCAGATTTAATAAGAATGTCTTCAGGCAACTTATATTGACCTTCAGGTATTGTAATATAACTGGTACCATTCTGTTTATTGTATTCATCCAATATAGAAGGGTCTACTACAAGTTTATAATGACTGTCTACAGAAGCTGCATTGCTCATATGAATATTGATGGTAGTAGTAGTTTCTCCTGTAGCTTGTACAGTTACTTTTGTACTTGTTCCATCAAGTGCTTCATCTATATAAGCATGAGTATCAAGAACTGAATATTCTGCATTATCACATGCTGCAAATATTCCCATACCAGCTACTATAACCGAAAACAGTAATGTTTTTGTATAATTAAGTTTCATAATCTAATTATTTTTTAATTAATGAATGTGAAGAAGGATTCATAATTTGAATGGCATTACGCATATTTTTACATTCAGGAGTAGTACCAAATTCTGCTTCTAAGTGATAAACTCCTACACCGCCTTTATTGAAACCGTTTGTGGGTCTCCAACGTGCCATACCTTCCAACGACAACATAGAATTACCATAACGGTCTCTATATGAATAACCTCCATTCATTGCAGCATCTACTGCTTCGAAATTTTCTGTCATTATCGTCATATTAGTGACTTTTTCTTCACCAAGTTCTTCTCCGAAAGTTTCCATCAACCCACAACGATATGCTTGTCTTCCTCCAAGAAGTCTATCATCCAAATTAGAATCGCTTCCTGGATTGTAAGCCTGAATTACAAAATAATCAAGATAATGTCCAACATGAGGCTGGTCTGTAATACTTTGAGGTTCACCGTCAATCATCAGTAACTTACCTGTTCCTGATTGTGGTCCCAAATATTTACTCAGCTCTTCAAGGAAAATTGCAAATCGTGAATTATTACCAGACATTACAAGATTACCTACATAAGGACCTGCATTGGGTTCATAGTCAATATCAAATCCATCATAACCGTAATAGTTAATTGTATCGGCTACTGCTCTTGCATATTTACGAATAGCAGTTTCCATTGCTTCCTGATTTGTTTCATCAAATCCCCAAAAAGCATTAATTGCTTCACGCTCACTTTCATATCCATTTTCTTCCCAATTATTTGTAACGTAAGAAGGAGTAAATCCATCACCTACATTACCAATAATTTGGCAAACAACAACTTTAGTTCCTTTTACTTGCTGAACAAAAGCTAAGTCTTTCTTCTGTTTTTCAGTCAAGTTTTTACTATTATTCCATAAAGAAACAATATCCAAACTATCAGGAAGTCCGGCTAAAGAGTTTTTCATATAAGCTCCATCACCAGTCCATCCTCCATACCATCCAAAAGAAACTTGATGATTACTTTGTTTGTATGCGCGTAATGCTGCATAATATTCGTCCGAAGTTATTTCTTCTGGAAACGATTCAGCTTCCATCTCTGTCCAATCACTACAACTTACAAAAGCTGAAGTCAATAATGACAAACACAAAGTATATAATAAAGATATCTTTTTCATAAATATTCATTTAACGTTATTAGTTCTTTTTAGCCCACTTCAAATCAGTAGCTGGTGTATCAGCTCCACCCAAATCGGTAGCACCCTGATCGCAGTTAGCCTTGTTATTTTGCTTTTCTGTATATGGGAAAGCCAAACGGCGCATACCACGAGTAGTGCTTACTACATTATTAGAAAGGTTGTCGATACAAGGATACATTTCAGGATATCCAGTACGACGATATTCTGCCCATGATTCCAGCCCCAACGGGTAGTTAGCAATCCATTTCTGAGTAATAATACGCTGGAAATTTTTTCCTGTGAGTGTATTATCTGCATCATCCCATTTTACAGATACTGTGTTTGAAATAGATGCAGGAGCTTTCTGAACATTATCACTAACATGAGAAACCAAAGGAGCATCTTCAATTTTCAGGTATTCCTCACCAGATACATTATACTGGCTCATTGAAAGATTAATACCTTCTACATAATATTCCTTAGCTTCTTTATCACCTACGTTCCAACCACGAAGTTTACCTTCAGCACGCAAGAAGGCTGTTTCCGCAGCACAGAATACCAACATAGGAGTATTGGCAGTTACATTAGGAGATGAGAAACCTCCCGCATCAGCTTTAATTACATCTTTATCTCCTGTACGCATCCCCACATATTGGTTTGTCATTCCTGAAATTGTAGATTTATTGAAATACTTTTCTCTACGAGGATCTTCATAAGCATTCATGTAGTCTACAATATTTGCATTTGCACGTAATTCTCCCCAGCTTACAGAAGCAATCTGGTAAGGATTATTCTGCGTACCACAACTCATAATTGCGTTATCTGAATTAGCTTCAACCAATCCAGCTCTATGTGAAACAGCAGATTCTGCAGCAGCCTTAGCTACATCAGGCAAGAAATTACTAATACGCATAGCTACACGCAAACGCATAGAGTTAGCTAATTTAGCCCATTTTGCATAATTACCACTGAATACAGGGTCGTTTGCACCTAACGGAGCATAGCCATTAGTTTCTGTATTAAAATCATAAAGAACATCAGCTGCATTAGCCAAGTCATCCAAGATATTTTTATATACTTGTTCTTGAGTATCATAACTTACATAGAAGTTCCCTTTCTTTACCTGACTATAAGGCATCGGACCATAACAGTCTGCTACACGCAACATGGTTATAGCGCGGATCATACGAGCAAATGCATAGTAGTGACCTACAGAATTGGTTGCCTCCTGAATCTGGAAAAAGTTACCATATATTTTTTCAAAATTAGTATTCCAAGGATTGGCATTCCAAGCGTCACTCATATTAAATGTACCAAAGTTAGTACCACTCCAAGTATTAGAAGGACACAGATATCCACCAAATTGTCCTACCATCTGATCTTGCATCTGAGAGTCATTCTGCTGAATGTTTACAATAGTTTCAATCATTGACTTCATCAAAGTTGCAGGATCAGCTTCATGGATCTGATACTGATTCGTGTTATATTCTTCAAATTTATCAGTACAGCTTCCTACCATCAGTAATAAAGCAGCACCAGCTGTAATATTTCTTATATATTGTTTCATGACATTAGTCTCCCTTATTAGAATTGAACTTTTACGTTAAAACCAACATTACGCAAACTTGGCTGCATAAAATAGTCTACGTTCATATAGAAGTTACTTGATGTAGATGCTGACAGTTCCGGATCGAATGGAGCTTTGCAGTAAATCATCCACAAGTTACGTCCTACTACACCTAAAGTTACATTAGCTACATTTTTGAACCATTTTTTAGGAAGAGTATAATTTAAACTTAACTCCTGCAAACGAACGTTTGTTGCACTATATAAATAATAGCGTCCATAACCACCTTCACCAGTACCTACTGTTTGATAATATTTCTGGGCTTCTACCATACCATTATTAACAGGTACACCACCATTATCACGAGCAATAGCTGAAGATTCAGATACACCATAATAGTCCAAAATACCCTGAGTAGCAGAATAAGCAAGACCACCTACACGAGCTGTCAATACTACACCCAAGTCAATACCTTTATAAGTAAAGTGGTTAGTCCATCCTAAGTTGAAATCAGCATCCAAATCACCTACTTTTGTCGGAGTAGAAGAAGTACTCATACTGATATTACCATTCTGGTCTACTTTAATATTACCATTATTATCTCTGGTCAACTGGTTATATACATAGATATCAGTCATAGAACCTCCTTCGGTCAAAATAACACGAGGAGCTACGTTTTCTTTACCTAACCATCCAACAGGCATATTATCCATCTGGATTTCTTCACCAGTAACAGGATTGATACTACCACTTGCCAAACGTTTTACTTTATTACGGTTCAAAGTAAATGTTGCATTAGAAGACCATCCAAATCCAGCCCATTCGTCACGGAATCCTAAAGCCAATTCCAAACCTTGGTTCTGTACGTTACCAGCTTGTACAATTGCTTTATTATAACCAGATGAAGAAGGAATATCTACCTTAAATGTTTGGTTCAAAGTATTAGAGCGATAATAAGTTGCATCTAAGCTGAAACGGTTTTCCCAGAATTTCAAATTCAAACCAATTTCCCATGATTTAGTTTTTTCCGGTTTCATATTATCCATAGGGAATACTGTCGGATTTTCCCAGTTATGAGTCTGACCATTGTATTCATAACCCGGATTTGTCAAGAAACGGTCGAATGAAGAAGCTACAACTGTATATGATCCACGAACTTTTGCATAAGTCAACCATTCTGGAAGGCTCATCATTTCAGACAATACAGCAGACAAACCTACTGAAGGATAGAAGAATGAAGACTGATTAGAGAAAGCCAATTTAGAATCCCAGTCATTACGTCCTGTCAATGTCAAATACAACTGATTCTTCCAACTTAATTCAGCACTTGCAAAAACACTCTGAATTTCATCTGTATAACCATCAGGTTCTGGCTTATAGTTAGAAGAGAAATTGATGTTATTCATCTGGAAGAAGTTAGGGATAATCAAATCACCAGCAATAGAAAGTTCATTCATTGAAGTATGATAGATAGATCCACCAAAGTTTGCATTCAAACGGAAATCTCCAAATGTTTTGTCAATTGTACCTAATACGTCTGCATATAAAGAACGTTCCTGACGCATTGCATCTTTCAAACCTCCACTTACACCACAGAATGTAGGCAATGTAGATGCATATTTTTCTTCTCTGTTACGATAGTCAGAGTTATCCAAGTTTACACGTCCTGTAATGTTAAACCAGTCTGTTACTTTCCATTTCAAAGAAGCGTTCAACATATAACGTTTCTTTTCTGAAGTACGGCGGATACGATTCTGAATCCAGTAAGGGTTCTGCAAAGCCATACCTCCATCACCATAAGGCCAATACTGTTCCATATAGCCATAGTTGGTGTTATAACGTTCGTACAAACGAATTTCATCAAAGTTATCACCACGAGGGAACAAATACAATGCAGGAAGTGGGTTGTAATATTGACCTTGAGATACCATATTGGTATTATTCTGCACAATATACTGTGCTCCCAAATCCAAAGTCAATTTATCATTTAAGAAATTTGTTGTATTACGAGCTGTAAAGTTATAACGGTTGTAGCTATTGTTTGGTAAAATACCATCCGAATTGGTTGTAGAAGCAGACAAATAAGTCTGATTCTTTGCATTACCGGTAGACAAAGCTACAGAGTTAATAATATTTGTTCCTGTATTGAAGAAGGCAGATGGATCGTATCTTCTATCAGTCAGACCTCCCCAACTGAACAAACCAGTACTTGTACCATAACGGTTCTGCATTTCTGGCATGATATATGCCTTAGAGAAAGTTGTGCTGTTTGACACTGTAACTGAAGTACGCTCTGTCTGTCCTTTCTTTGTTGTTACCAAAACAACACCATTGGCAGCAGCAGATCCATACAATGCAGCTGCAGAAGGACCGGTCATCATGCTGATACTTGCGATATCATCCGGGTTCAAGTCGGCTACTGCATCAGAACCACCCATTTCACCAAACTGTCCTTCGCCACCACTACTACCAGTATTAAACATAGGTACACCATCGATTACATACAAGGCATTGTTGTCTTTAGTCAAAGATTTCATACCACGCATTACGACACGAGTTGCACCACCGGCACCAGTTGCACCACTACTAATCTGCACACCGGCTACCTTACCAGCCAAGGAGTTCATAAAGTTAGCATCTTTTACAGCTGTTACAGCATCACCTTTCACTTCCTGCACATTATAACTCAATGCTTTTTGTGAACGCTTGATACCCAAAGCTGTAACTACCACTTCGTCCAAAACCTCGGTATCTTCTGTCATTGTAATTTTACCAAAATCAGCTTTGACCGGTAAACTTAAAGTTTTATAACCGATGTAAGAGATTTCCAACGTAGCTCCCTTTGCAGTCTGCAAAGTAAAGTTACCATCAAAATCTGTGATTGTACCATTAGTAGTACCTTTTTCAAGAATACTTACACCGATTAAAGGCTCCCCTTTAGCATCTACAACAGTTCCTTTTGTGGTTACAGACTGTTGAAGCATAGAAAAACCGTTTGATTCCGATACTCCATGAGAAGAAGCAAATGACATGCCTCCCGGAACCATTAGCAAAAACAATAGTAATTGCGAATACTTACTTCGTTTCATAAGATAAGGTTAATTTGAATGTTGATATTAATGATTATATTTCTAAAATATAATTTCTTTAAATGAAGAAATAGATAT
>ERZ1027150.1168-NODE-1168-length-18963-cov-10.818278_pt1 | contig 18963 bp, 16 predicted proteins | sample MGYA00519276_ERZ1027150 | MGnify/ENA primary metagenome ERZ1027150 (study PRJEB26926, sample SAMN06164860) | human gut metagenome | biome: ENVO:00009003; feature: ENVO:2100002; material: ENVO:00002003 | host: Homo sapiens | place: USA | collected 2012 ... | reverse complement strand
TCTTTCAGCCAGTTATAAGAGATATTCATATATATATATCATTTTTTATAGTTCGCAGAATGTTGCGCAAATTTAATATAAATATTTGGGATAAAAGAGAAAGCCGAAAATAATTTATTCCCCCTTTATCGGAACTGTACAAATGAAACACAGGAAAATTTTTATCCGTAAACATTTCATAACATAAATGGCAATATACGGTAATCTTTTGGCTTTATACGGAAAAAAGAAGTGTCTGCCTCATGATACTTTTGCAACAAACAAACCAATATAAATACAGTATGAATAATAAAACAATTTTAATGGGTATTGGTGCATGTTGCTTCTCTTTGGCTGTGAATGCACAGAATGGCCCGAGAAACAACAGCAAAAACTTTCCTGAAGCAAATCCCACAAACAAGAAAGTACAACTGTTCGAACAGAAAGAGGAGATATACAAGCTGAACTATACAAAAGATGTGGTATACGCAACCAAAGACGGTGTAGATTTAAAACTTCAGATTGTATCGCCTGCTCCTTACGAAAAATCAGACAAACAGTTTCCCTGTGTACTCTATGTAAGAGGGTCTGCATGGATGAAACAGAATCTGTATACAGATGTTCCTCAGATTTCGGCACTGGCCAAACGCGGATATGTAGCAGCTATCGTAGAGTACCGCTCTTCGGACATCGCTGTATTTCCGGCACAACGGAATGATGCTATCTCTGCTATAAATTTCATGAGAGACAATGCAGCCAAATACCATATCGACTCCAACAATATTTTTGTATGGGGAAGTTCATCGGGAGCACATACTGCACTGTTTACCGGACTGCATCTAAAGTCGGCAGAGGAAAAGAATGATTCTTTACCGGAAATCAACGGTATTATCGCGTACTTTCCGCCAACCGATGTATTGCATCTGAAAGACGATCCTACAGCTGCATCGAAAGGTGATGCCAATAGTCCCGAAGGCCTTCTTATCGGTAAAGTAGCTGTTTGGGATGCACCGGAAAAGGCCAAAGAAGCCAGTCCGTTGTATTACATAAAAGACAATAAGCAGATGCCACCTGTATTCCTTGCGCATGGAACAAAAGACAGAGTGGTTCCTTTTTCACAGGCCGACTTGCTTGCCAACGAACTGGAAAAGAATGGATGCGAATATGAATTTTATGCGCTCAGAAATGCCGACCATGGCAGTTGGCAATTTTGGACAGAAGATATGTTGGATAAAGTAGAAGCCTTTATCGTAAAACATCTCAAGAAATAAACCGATTTTCCTTCTGTCTATTTCCCCCTCTTCCGCCGGTATAACCCACACCTATCCGGCGGATTTTTTATTTTGTCAAAATGATATTGTTCTGTCTTTTCCTGCAAATGGCAAATATCCTGAATAAAGTATTATCAAAATGTCAATTTACCCCCTATAAAAACCACCTTTTTTGAGTACAGATACAGAGATGCTCAAAAAAACAAGGCTTTTTCAGGAGTAAAAAAATTCAAAAAGAAAGAACTTTTATTCAATTCATTATCTTTTCTACTAAATTTCACAGGAGAGGAATACTATATGTCACCTCAAAGGTATTAATCAATACATTTTCACACTTAAAAGAAGATGTGTTTTTTGCCTGAAAACACATCTTGACAGATTAAAATTTCTAAAAATTTATACTCCAAGCTCCTTTTTTTTGCGCAATTAATACCGAATGCAAACGCGACTAGTACCGTAAGCAAACGATACAAGTCGCATCGGGCATCGATACTTGTATCGGAAGGCGATGTGACAAGGTAAAAAAGAGGGATATATAGCGTCCTTTTTCATGCTGTAAAGCATAAAATAAAGTTGTTTTACTAGTCTTTGGAGGCAATTATCTCCATCAAACCCACCCTTTCTTTTCAAAACACGAGTTAGCCTAAATGTTGAAACCGGCGAATTATGACAATTAAATAAAGAATTTTCAAACAAAATGATAATGCATACAATCCTCTTTTATACAATTCCATCCCTTTAAAAAAAGAAAGCCCTACCGGTGCATGTCAACACAACCGGCAAGGCTTTTTATAGAGAAAAGATTCAATCATCAGAACGGAACCTCGGGGATAGGTCCGCCAAACGGATTTTCCTGAGGAATCATATCTGCCGGAGGAGGAGGCACACTGCCCTGTCCGCCTCCATTGTTCATCTTCGAGCGGAGTACCGGAGCTGCTGCATTTTCTCCGGGCATCGGCACAATCATCTCGTCGTCCGGATTCTGGAAACGTGCATATTCTCCGCGGAAGCGCAGCAACACATCGCCTACCGCACCGTTACGGTGCTTGGCTATGATAATCTCGGCCATACCGCGCAAATCGTTTCCACGTTCGTCGGTATATATCTTGTAGTATTCCGGGCGGTGAATGAAGCATACCATATCGGCATCCTGCTCGATGGCTCCCGATTCACGAAGGTCGCTCAGCTGCGGACGTTTTCCGTCTATACCTTCACGGTTTTCTACACCACGGTTCAACTGACTCAGGGCAATAATCGGAATGTTCAACTCCTTGGCAAGTCCTTTCAACGAACGCGAAATGGTGCTGACCTCTTCCTGACGGCTACCGAAAGACATTCCGCTGGCATTCATCAGCTGGAGGTAGTCGATGATGATAATCTTCACCCCATGTTCGCGCACCAGACGGCGTGCCTTTGTACGAAGTTCGAACACGGAAAGAGAAGGCGTATCGTCGACGTACAACGGTGCGTCGTACAGTTCCTTTATCTTGTAGTCGAGCTGTCCCCACTCGTAAGGTGCAAGCTGTCCGCTCTTGATTTTTTCGCCCGGAATTTCGCAGACGTTCACAATCAGACGGTTGACCAGCTGCACGTTGCTCATTTCAAGCGAGAACAGAGCTACGGGCACCTGATTGTTGACTGCCATATTCTTGGCCATGGAAAGAACGAAAGCCGTCTTACCCATCGCCGGACGTGCCGCGATAATGATAAGGTCGGAGTTCTGCCAGCCGGAAGTCATCTTATCCAACTGATGGAAACCGCTGGACAATCCGCTCAAACCGTCGGTACGTGCTGCCGCTTTCTGAAGCATTTCATACGCCTCCTGGATGACAGGATTAATCTGCGTATAATCCTTCTTCATGTTCTGCTGGGAAATCTCGAAGAGCTTGCCTTCGGCTTCCTGCATCAGGTCGTCTACATCCTGCGTTTCGTCGAATGCCTTGGTCTGTATATTGCTGGTAAAGGAAATCAGTTCACGAGCCAGAAACTTTTGCGCGATGATACGGGCATGATACTCGATATGTGCCGACGATGCGACCTTTCCACTCAGCTGGGTTACATAGAAGGCACCTCCCACCTCGTCCAGGTCGCCCCTGGTGCGGAGCTGTTCGGTTACGGTAAGGATATCGATAGGCTTCTGCTGGATAGCCAGGTCGGTAATGGCTGCATAAATCAGCTGATGGCGGTGTTCGTAAAAAGACTCCGGACGGAGTATCTCACTCACCAGCGAATAGGCGTCTTTCTCAATCATCAATGCACCCAGCACCGCTTCTTCCAGTTCGGGAGCCTGCGGTTGGAGATGCCCATATTCGTCTACAGGCTTCGTTTTTGTAGCCTTTGGGACGCGTGTCGTTCTTCTCGTTTCTGCCATTTAGGGTATTTTTTATTAAATAGGGGCACAAAGATACATACTTTTACCAAAGTGAAGTAAAAAAGACCACGATAAAATAAGCGCAAAGTATCACTTTCAGTATCGTTCCGAACAGGAATCCCAGAAGCGAACCGATACCCGATTTCAAGGCTACAGACAATCCTTTGTCTCCCAGCAGTTCTCCAATCATCGCTCCGAGAAATGGGCCGAGCAGAAGCCCGTAGGGCAGGAAAAACAGTCCGATGATGGATCCGGCAAAAGCACCCCAGCTCCCCCATTTGGTGCCACCGCTGTATTTGCTGCCCCACATCGGGATGAGATAGTCGAGCAGAAGTGAGAGTGCAACCAGTCCCAGCCAGACGAGCAACTGGGAGGTAGAGAACTGAACCCGGTCTGTAAAATGCAATAACAACAAACCTACATACGAAACCGGAGGACCGGGCAAGGCCGGAAGCACACATCCCAGAAAGCCTGTCAGCAGACAGATTATACTTAATACAATTAAAATAACATCCATAATTTACGGTATTTTACTTTTGGCAATCCAGACACAAAGTTAGGAGTTTTTTCAAGTAAGACTATGAGAATCCAAAAACTTTTTGTATATTTGAAAAGCCTAAAAAAAATACGACATTCATGATCACATTCCCTAATGCAAAAATAAACCTCGGACTTCATATTGTAGAAAAGCGTCCGGATGGTTATCATAATTTGGAAACAGTTTTCTATCCTATAAACCTGCAAGATGCACTCGAAGTAAAAGTACTTGAAAATAGTGAACAGCCCTACAAGCTTCATGTAAGCGGTACTGCCATTGAAGGTAATGCGGAAGACAATCTTGTCGTGAAAGCCTATCAGATGCTGAAAGCCGACTTTCCGATGCCGCCGATAGATATTCATCTGTTCAAACACATCCCTACCGGTGCCGGTTTAGGGGGTGGCTCGGCCGATTGTGCCTTCATGTTGAAATTGCTGAATGAAAAGTTCAATTTAAACCTGACCGCTGAAGCATTGGAAACATACGCAGCCCGACTGGGTGCCGATTGTGCTTTCTTTGTCCGTAATACTCCTGTTTTCGCATCGGGTATCGGGAATGTATTCGAACCCGTTGACCTTTCCTTGAAAGGATATCACATCGTGCTGGTAAAACCGGATATCCATGTGTCTACGAAAGATGCCTATGCAGGTGTTACTCCAAAACGTCCGGAGGTTTCGTTGAAAGAGGTAATCCGTCAGCCTTTGGAAACATGGAAAGAATGTCTGAAAAACGATTTTGAAAGCAGCATCTTCACACGTTTTCCGGAGATTGCAGCCATCAAGGATAAACTCTACGACCTGGGAGCGGTGTATGCAGCCATGAGCGGTTCCGGCTCTGCCGTATATGGTATTTTCAAGAACCCGATAGAAAACGTAGACGAAAAATTCGGAGGTTGCTTCTGTCGTCAGCGCGAATTGTAATCACAATGGAGTGTACTGATAAAATCCATTTCTTTACGACAGATGTGTGGCCTGCCCCACCCGAAGAATTCACTTATCCGTTTCATTATACCCCTCACCCTCTCACCGAACTTGCCGCACAGGAGGTAGAACGCTATTTGGAAACACAGTCCGAATGGCAGGAAGAGCTGAAAAAAGGGAAAATGTTCGGGGTACTGATAGTCCGTACCCCTGAAGGCAGAACGGGATATTTGGCGGCTTTTTCGGGTAATCTGGCAGGACGGAATCTGCATGATTTCTTTGTGCCTCCGGTGTACGATTTGCTATGTCCGGACGGAGTTTTCCGAAAAGGTGAGCAGCGTATTTCGGACATCAACGCACGTATCCGGCAGATGGAAGCAAGTGATGAATATCGAATCTGCCGCCGGCAAGTGGAAGAAGTGCAAGCATCTGCCACCGCACAACTTGCCGTAGCCAAACAGGCCTTGAAAGAGGCAAAGGCCATCCGCCAGGCAAAACGGAATACTGTACTTGATGAAGCGGAACTGGAAGCACTGGTCCGGGAAAGCCAGTTCCAGAAAGCAGAGTTAAAACGCCTGGAAAAACGATTGAAGCAGGAAGTAGAGGAAAAGACAAGGGCACTGAACAATATTGAACAAACGATAGCTGCTTTGAAAGAAGAACGCAAGAAATCTTCGGCTGAGCTTCAACGCTGGATATTCGGGCAGTTTCAGATGCTGAATGCAAATGGGGAGAAAAAAGATTTGTGTGAAATTTTTAAAGATACCCCACAGGGTACACCTCCCGCCGGTGCAGGAGAATGCGCCTTGCCCAAGCTCTTGCAATATGCTTACCAGAACCACTTGCATCCGCTTGCTATGGGAGAATTCTGGTGGGGTATGTCACCCAAAGACGAGATACGGCATCACGGACATTTCTATCCTTCGTGTAAAGGAAAATGCGAACCGATACTGAAGCACATGTTAGTAGGGCTGAAAGTGGAAAAGAATCCGCTCGACGAGAATATACATAGCCAGACTCCACTGGATATTGTGTATGAGGACGAATGGATAATTGTGGTAAACAAACCTGCCGGCATGCTTTCTGTTCCGGGCAAGAATGATTTAGACTCCGTCAGCCAGCGGTTAAGAGAATATCTTCCCCATGCTACCGGTCCGCTCATTGTGCATCGGCTCGATATGGCTACATCGGGATTGCTGCTCGCGGCTAAAAGCAAGGAAATACACCAGCAATTGCAGGCTTTATTTGAGACACGTAATATCCACAAACGATATACAGCCATACTGGACGGTATACTTCCTCTTGATGAGGGCGTAATTGATTTACCTCTTTGTCTGAATCCATCGGACCGCCCCCGGCAGATGGTAGATTATACGTATGGGAAGCCTGCCATCACACGGTATAAGGTAAACAAGAGAGAAAACGAGAGAACTTACGTCGATTTCTTTCCACAAACCGGACGTACCCATCAGTTACGGGTACATTCGGCACATCCTCTGGGCTTGAATTGCCCGATTACCGGGGACGAACTGTATGGACGAAAATCGGCGAGATTGTATCTGCATGCGGCCGAATTATCGTTCGTACACCCTGCGACGGGTAAACTTCTTACCATTCAGAAAGAAGCTGATTTCCCTCCTTTTCCCTCCGGTGATTTTTCATCCCAATTGCCATAAAAAAATCCTGATAGTGTAACAGAACATTACACTATCAGGATTTTTTTATCATTCTATCCCATTACCTTCTCATGATACGCCTGAAATCGTCTACAATCTGACGTCCCATATTGACTCGGGTACTATCCACTTTACGGATTTCTACCGGAGTAACAGCATCCTTGTATTTGGCTTTTCCTATCTTGAATTTCATTTTATCCATGTTTCCGGTAATGGTCACTCCGGCCTTGAATGGGAGCGGAGATTTCAATATCGATATATGATAATTAAAGTTCATATCAAGATCTTGTGTACCTCCTACGGCCGCCTTATACCGGTCTATTTGTACAAGGAAAGGATATACGGTAACGTATCCGTCTTTTACCGTAATATTTACAGCAATGCTATCGAATACATTCTTTTCCTTATTCTTGAACATCAGTTTTTTGGAAATCTCGGTAAATGTTTCTCCATCCATCAGTACAAGACTATCTCCCTTGATATGAATAGCGGAACGGAGACTCGGAATCCTGACATTCAAGTTTGAATCGAGCACGGCTTCGGCCGCCGCATCAAAATCGACAACTCCCTTGAAGGAACGGAGCATCGGCACAATGGTATCCAAAGAAGGAACAAAATCGACCAGTTTGCTGACGTCCACATCGCGCAATTTAAAGTCGAATCCGGCATATCCTCTTTTCTTTTCTTTGGCACGATATACCAAGGTTGCATTCATCTGGGCATCCATCCCGCGCATGCTGACTTCCTTCAAATGAACGGCCTGGTTGCGGATATCAATATCGCCTTGTACATTTTCGAATACCATACTCTCATATTTTACTTTATCGAGTTTTACATCCAGTTCGAAATCGATATTTTCAGGAATCACAAACAACTGAATGCTGGAGTCTACCGTATCATTTTCTACCTGAAGCGTATCTTCCGGAAAATTTAACGAATTGATGAGCTGGTTACAATCCAGATTTCGTGATGCTATACTCAATTTGGCATGTATGGTTTTATTCTTTTTCAACGATTCATACAAATTGTATACAGCCCCACTTGCCGTCAGATTGGAACGTCCTATACGAACCTTAGCCTTACGCAACGTAATTGTTCTATCACCAAGCGTAACCGCAGTTTTACGTATCCGGATAGGCAAAGCAAACTCCGGTGTGGATACAGACAAACGGTTGAATCCGATAATTCCTTTCGGTGCCCAAAGTGAATCGCGGAGTTTCTCGGCTTTAATGGCAAATCCTGCCTTGTCCATTCCCATCTTCATGGCTCCCAAGCGGCAGAATAAAGTATCCGACTCCAAATTAAGTCCTATTTTAGGCATGGCCGGATTCAATTCTCCGGGCTGTAAGCGAAGAGTAGACTTTGCTTTACGGCAGAAAACCTTAATGGAATCTCCCATTACTGCTTTCAACTGGTTCATATCCAACTTACATTCCATATCCACAATGCGTGTGGTATCTTGTGGATTAGTCGATTTTACGGTGGCCGTCAGCTTTTTTAATTCAGAAGAAATATTGTTGGAATTCAAAACCATCTTTGTTACCTCGATACGTGCAGCCAGATTATCCTTTCCTATGAATGCGAGTTTAGCATCGCTGGTAAACTCAAAATTCCTGCTTGTATCACGCAAAGCAAGTCCGGTCATATTCAATTTACCTCCGATCTTTATACGCCCTAAATCTTGACGAAGGATGGAAGATAAACGACACTTCAGACGTAAGTCGGCATCTACTTTACCTTCTATGGTAACCCCTTCCTGCAAAGGGAACGTTTGAGCAAGGGCGGTCATATCGATGGTAGAACGGGTATTCAATGTAATATCCGGATCACCCAATAAATCCTGTATTTTTGCATCGGCAAGGATATCAGTGTGAGCTCCCTGAAAATGAAAAATCTTTAAATCGGCAAAAGAAGGAGTCTTCCGTGTCAAATCTACTGCTCCATAAAAATCAGCTGTCAGGTTATCTATTCCATAGGGCAACTTGTCGTATTTGGCAGAAGCATTCTTTATCTGTGCCTTTATCGTAACCAATGGAGTCTGTTCTTTCCCGTAAAATCCTTTTATATCTCCTTCCAGCAAAACTTCCCCTTTTGCGGTCATTTCCTCCCGCTTCAAGACACTTTCCGGTATCATATCAAATACCGTCTTTAAAGAAGGAGCATGCAGGCCATAATGCACATTTACATCAATTGCCTTCTGAACCGTATCTCTTTTCAACGTACCGGATAAATCGAGTGCTACCCCATTTACGGTCAATCCTGCTTTTTTTACCGTCAAAGTACGGATGGCTCTATTTAATTCAAGATCTGCCTGAAGCTTGGTAGCAACTTTATTGACCAGCAACTGCCCGTCTTGCCAGAATAAGATATTGTCGTTGCTAAACTCCATGTCCAAAGCTGAATAACCTTTTTTTAAGGAAGCACTCAACTTGAGATTCGCATTGGTCAGACGAGTATAAACACGTGTATCACGGTCGTCGAAGATTACATTAGCTTGTTTCAGAGAAATACGTCTGATGTTAATTTCATCGGCTATCGGTCCGGACGATTTAGATAGCGTATCGGCAGATACTGTAGTAGTATCACTCTTCATGATATCCCAATTCGCAATACCGTCTTTTCCTTTATAAGCATATACTGAAGCGCCTTTCAATCCCAGATAATGCAGGTTTATCTTATTATTCACCAAATAATCAATCGGTTTTACTACCACTACACACTTGTCGAAGGTTATCAAAGAGTCTGTCTTTTGCCAAAGTGTATCTCGTATGCTTTTAGACACTAATGTCCCCTCCGTAAGTTTTAGTCCGAAACGCGGGAAAGTAGAAAAAAACGTAAGTTCTACACTCTTCATATCCAACTTGGCATTCAGAGTCTGATTGGCAGTACGCAATACGATTGGAGTCAGTTTTTCCGGAGTGAAAAACCAATTCACAGCTACCGTAATAAGTAGCACGATAACAAGCAGTAATGTTCCTAAAGTAATACTGCTTATCTTAATTATTTTTTTCATTCTTTTGTTCATATTCTTTACTTTACTTAAACGCTTATGCAAAGATAGGAAAAGGCGAGAGTAGTGCCAAGCCAAAAGCAAGCTTTTGAGTGAAGGCAATACCGAACCGCATCCTATCTTCTGAAAAGATGGCGAAAGGCGAATACAACACCAAGCCCAAAATTTGCTTTTGAGCAAAGGAAATACTAAACTTCACCCCTCTCTTATCTAAAGATAACAATACAAAAAACATTTTTTATAAGTTAAATGTTTTACTTTGTAAATGAAACAATATAAACTTTATCTCACATGGACGAATTGACACTTACTACCCCTACCCTTCTGTTTTCGGCCGTATCTTTAATTCTATTGGCCTATACCAACCGTTTCCTTTCTTATGCACAACTGGTCCGAACTTTAAAGGAACAATATATACAACAACATTCGGAAGTAACCGCGGCACAAATCGACAACTTACGTAGACGTTTGTACCTAACAAGAGCAATGCAAGTACTAGGCATATCCAGCCTGTTCTTTTGCGTGATATCCATGTTCCTTATTTATATTAATCTACACGAACTCTCTGTTTATATTTTCGGGCTTGCCTTACTCCTGCTGATAGCATCCTTAGGTATATCCATATGGGAAATACACATATCTGTAAAAGCGTTAGAAATACATTTAAAAGATATGGAAAAATAAAAAACAATCGACTAATGACGTGTTAATAATATAAATCGGATTCTATTTATTCCTGTTTTTCAGAATAAATGTACATAAATACATCTTTTTATTATATATTTGTCTCAATAGTAAATATTATTTGAATAAACAATGATACAAATCATCCGATTGGACGGTATAGATAAAAAACTCTATCCACTGATAGGACCACTTGTTATGAATCCTGAAGTGTTGCGCTTCAACAACAATTATCCATTTAAAACAGGGGAACAATACAAATGGTATATTGCGGTATCACAAAAGGAAGTTTTAGGATTTATTCCTGTAGAATACCGGAAACAGGAATGGATAATTAACAATTATTATGCCCGTCCGAACAAAGAAAATGAAATACTTTCAACACTAGTTAAAGCGGTAATCAAAGAATGGGAGCAGGAAAGTTCCATTTCTTTGTCTGCCGTAGTACAGACCAGACATTTGACAATATTTACGGAAGAAGATTTTGAAATAACTAAAAATTGGAAAATCTATTGCAAAATGAAAAAACAAATATGATTACTCATGTAAATGACAAGAAAAATGTATACGAATTAGCTCAAGAACGTTTAGACATCATCTTCAAGGAGTTCGATAATATCTATATATCCTTCTCCGGAGGAAAAGATAGCGGAGTTTTACTGAATCTTTGCTTGGACTATATGCGTAAACATCAAATTAAGCGCAAGATAGGTCTTTTCCATATGGATTATGAGGTGCAATATAAAATGACTATCGAATATATAGACCGCATCATTGAACAAAATAAAGATTTGCTGGAGGTATACCGTGTTTGTCTGCCTTTCCGAGTTGCAACTTGTACTTCCATGTATCAGTCGTTTTGGAGACCTTGGGAGGCAGAAAAAAAAGATTTGTGGGTACGCTCCATGCCCAAAGAAGCCATGACAATAAACGATTTTCCTGATTTTAATCCGCAATGGTGGGATTATGATTTTCAGCTATATTTTGCCCAATGGCTACATCGGAAAAAAGAGGCTACACGTACTTGTTGCCTTGTAGGTATACGAACGCAAGAAAGTTTCAACCGCTGGAGATGTATCTTTCAAAATCCGAAAACTATCTTGTATCATAAATATATATGGACCTGTAAACTACAGAACGATGTATACAATGCATATCCCATCTATGATTGGAAAACGACAGATATTTGGGTAGCGAATGGAAAGTTTAAATGGGATTATAACAACCTTTATAATCTGTACTACAAAGCTGGAGTAAGTTTGGAAAGACAACGTGTAGCCAGTCCCTTTATCGGTGAAGCGATTGAAAGCTTGGCTTTATATAAAGCTATCGATCCAGATACATGGGGAAAAATGATTGGTCGTATTAATGGGGTCAATTTCTCAAGTATTTATGGAAGCACACATGCTATGGCTCGACAAAAAATCAAACTTCCCGAAGGTTATACATGGAAAAAATTCATGTATTTCCTTCTTTCTACATTACCAGAAAAAACAAGAAACGGATATTTAAGAAGATTGGATGTAAGTATTAAGTTCTGGAGAACAAAGGGAGGATGTTTGGATGATGAAGTTATCCAGAAGCTGATTGATGCCAAAATCCCCATTGAAGTTGGAGATAAAAGTAATTATCGCACACATAAACATCCTGTACGCATGGAGTATCAAGATGATATTGATATTCCGGAATTCAGGGAACTTCCATCTTATAAACGCATGTGTATCTGTATACTACGAAATGATCATGCATGTAAATATATGGGATTCTCACCCACGAAAGAAGAAATCAGCAGAAAAAACAGAATAATGGAAACATATAAAAATATATGGAGATAAAAGACGAATATAAGAGTCCGGTCTACAATGTACGAGCTATACCGGTAGACAAAGTAGTTGCCAACAATTATAACCCTAATGTAGTGGCTCCCCCAGAAATGAAACTACTTGAACTATCAATATGGGAAGATGGTTTTACAATGCCATGTGTTTGTTATTATGACAAAGAAAATGATAAATATATTTTAGTCGATGGATTTCACCGATATACGGTATTGAAGACCTCACAACGAATTTATGAAAGAGAAAGAGGATTATTGCCGGTTGTAGTTATCGAAAAAGATTTATCAAACCGCATGGGATCCACTATTCGCCATAATCGGGCACGAGGTACACATAATATTGAATTAATGTCGCATATTGTAGCGGAATTAGATAAGGCCGGTATGTCCGACCAATGGATAATGAAACACATCGGTATGGATAGGGATGAATTACTCCGACTGAAACAAATATCCGGATTGGCCGAATTGTTTGCCGATAAGGATTTCAGTATACCTCAACCCAAGCCACAATACATTGCATCTGAGTTGGAAGAATAACTACTCTTCCACTCTCTGCTTAATATGTTCCAACAAGATAAGGCAACCTTGCATTTTGGGATTATCATGGCAAACTTTTGCCTGATCCAACAATCGAAGCACAGTTTCTTTTAAATTCGGAATGTAAGTTGCCTTATCTACCTGCATCGACTCTGGTAGATTTTGAGCTTCGAACCAAGCTTGCAGTTCCTTGAATTCTTCTTTTGTATAAAAGTTCTTTTTATTTTCCATATAGCATTCAATTAAAATGGATATCCTACCGCGAAGTGAAATGCAAAATCTCTTTTAAAATTGGGAGACACAATCGGATAACGCTCTTTCCCTGTATACATCGGATTGATGGCTTTCATGCCACTATCAAATCGTAAAATCAAAAAATCAAGATCAAAACGTATACCCAGACCGTAAGCAACAGCCAATTGTTTATAGAATTTGTTGAACTGGAACAATCTTTCTGTCTGAATACCTTGACTACGTATATTCCATATATTCCCTGCATCTACAAACAAAGCACCGTTCAGTTTCCAGAAAAGATAGGTGCGATACTCCAAATTCAAATCAAGTTTTATATCACCGGTATGATTGACATAATCAATACTATTTCCATCACCCCGATATGAGCCTGGACCTAACGAACGCACCCTCCATCCACGTACACTATTGGCTCCACCGGAAAAATAAAGTTTTTCGAACGGAAGACTCTTTGAGTTACCATATGGATAAGCAACTCCTACCCCTAAATGAAATACCAATGAATTCCGGTCATCTATCATAAAATTCTTGGCAAAATCAAAATCGGCCTTTACATATTGCGCAAAATCTATATTTGCTAACTGAAAGGCTTCTCCTTTCTTAGGATGTTTATTAATTAATTTTGAAAAACCATACAACAAATTACCCGCTTCTTCGATATTGAAACGAATCGAATAAGAATTACGCTGTGAGGTCTTCAATGATGTAGTCCCAGTACTATTATAAGTATAAGTATATCCCAAACGTACGATAAACAAATCCTCATAACTATACCTCAATAAAGGGTTAACTTTATCCATGTTGTCTAAATATGCATCAAAGGCGGTCGATGTATAAGGCATGTAGATATAGTTGATGTCCAACAAATCAAAACGATGTGTTGCTTTCTGCCGTTTTGTCCATCGGTAACTCCACGATGCGGCGGCCAAAGTGCGTTCAAACTCCGGACGAATCTGCCAATTATACTTTACATTGACCTCAGAAGTAGCTTTAATACGCCGTTTGAAATCAGAAGACAAAAAAGGAAACATAAATTCAGGAAAATTCAAACTACTCTCCACACCATACTCCATATAGTTACTGTTTGTATACCCCTCCAAACCAGTAACTGCTTCGTAAGCACCTCTCAACTTTATTGTAAAAGTTTCCGATCCTTTGAATAGATTACGATGAGTATAAGATACAGAAGCAGCAGCCCCCAAATCGCCAGCCGAGTTTGTTCCTTCTATCTCAAAAGACAAAGATTTGTTTTTGTTCTTCGACAATGAAATATATGCATCCAGATAAGTCGAATCGTTTTGCATAATTTCTTCAAAGCGGATATTGGAATATTTCAATATATGTAATCTGCTTAAAGCCGAATAGGTAGTCTGCACATCTCTGTTTCGATACAACTTACCGGTATTCAAATAATTATAATCAGTCAACACACGTGGACGTAAAAAAAGTTTATCCTTATAATATAAGTTTACTCCACCAGAACAGATTGAATCTAAACCTTTAAGTTCATTTTTTGACAATGTAGCAAAATCCGCGTCCAATAAATAGTGCACTTTACGAATTGTATATTGTGGATGTTTTTCCTGCTTATTTTTTTCTTTCGACTGAAAAGGTTGTAATTTCATTGTCAATCCGACTTTATATGTATTCAGCATAGTATCTGCCTGAAATACAATATAGTCTTTATTGAACCGAAAATATCCTCTATTTTGTAAAAGTTGAGTAATACGTTGACGTTCCTCATCAAGGCGATTTACATCAAAACGCATTCCAGGATAAAGTTGGCTTCGAGTAGAATCCGCCTCCAAATAATCCCGGACTTTTCCATCGAATATATCATATGTGATTTGGTCTACCATATAAGGTTCTCCCGAACGAATCATATAATAAACCTTGATTTTATTCCCATCAGTTTCTTCTTTTAAGTCGACCTGTGCTCCCATATATCCCATATTTTGTACGGCCTTTTGGATTTCAGCACGACTTTCTTCAGCAGCCTCTCTACTATATATTACCGGTGCTTCTCCTATTCTTTTAAGAAAACGGTTTACCCATTTGGTTGAATCTTTTCCCGAAGCACTGTACATATACATTGGAAATTTAAAAAGGCTGAACCATTTAGCATTAGGATGCTGACGGACATAAACATTCATTTGAGAAGGCTTTACTTCTTTATTGTCCGATTCTATCTTAAAATCATTAAGTAAATATTGATTTTCCGGAATAAATTTGCTGACAGAGCACCCTACACAAGAAAGAGAGAGCATAGAAATTGTAATATATCGACAGACAGTTTTCTTCATACCAATGTAGTAGTGTTATGCAAATTTATTTGCAAATATAGGGAATAATAAAAAAAACTTCTTAGCTTTGCTTCTAATATTTGTTATTTTCACGCGTTAACAAACATGCTCAGCAAAAATAAAATCAAGTATATCCGTTCATTAGAACTTAAGAAAAATCGAAAAGAAGCACAGGCTTTTTTAGCAGAAGGACATAAACTCGTAGGCGATTTACTCGGCCATTTCCCATGTCTGTTAATTGTAGCAACCTCCCGATGGCTACAGAATCATGCTGAAATACAAGTAGAAGAAATTATAGAAGTAACAGAAGAGGAGTTAGCACGTGCCAGTCTGCTCAAAACACCACAAGAGGTGCTGGGTGTATTCAAGCAGCCCCAATATTTATTCAACCCTAATATTGCCAAGGAACAGCTTTGTCTGGCACTGGACGATGTACAAGACCCGGGAAATCTTGGGACGATTGTCCGCATTGCCGATTGGTTTGGTATCAAACATATTTTTTGTTCTACTGGTACAGCTGATATTTATAACCCCAAAACTGTACAAGCTACCATGGGAGCAATAGCACGTGTAAAACTACATTACTGCAATTTATCGGAAGTACTTGGCTCGTTGACCGATATTCCCGTATTTGGTACTTTTTTAGATGGTGAAAATATTTACACACAAGAATTGAGCAATCATGGAATCATCGTGATGGGAAATGAAGGTAAAGGGATTAGTCCAAACGTTTCACGGTTTGTCAACAGCAAACTGCTGATTCCTAATTTTCCACAAGGATGTGAAACCAGTGAGTCTCTGAATGTAGCTGTAGCTACGGCTATTACCTGCTCCGAATTCAGACGGCGTACCCTTAATCCTTAACTATAAAGAGAGACGAATCAGTCAATATGGATATAAACCTGATAACGCGTATCTGCAAATACGGAAGTCAATGACAGATATCCTCGGCAGATTCGTCCCTCTTTCATGCACAAAGGATATTGCTCCATCATCTTCTGATGCTTCCCCAGAGCAAGTCCGTCGGCTGTATAATGCTCTACAATATAACGTCCATGTGCGGAAGGATGCACATAGCGGTCGAAGATAATTCTTGATATCACTCCCATATTCATACGTAAATTTATCTCTACACAAGGGTAAATCAGATATTTATCATCTTCATTACAAATCATCATGTCTACCCCTAAATAACCTTTATAATCTTTACCTAATAATGTAAAGAGTGTTTCCTTCAGTTTTTGTTGCACAATCTGTAAAACAGATTGTGGAAGATATGCAGTCAGCCGCCTTTCTATCTCTTCATTCGAAAGCAAAAGATTTTCTTTATAATTCCCGTGCGTATCCGTTTCGAAAAGAGAATAACCGGCAAATGAAATCTCAGAATCTACATAAAACTCCATTGCAAAATCCACTACCTTATTATAATAAGGTTCTGCAACGATAGTCCCCTGTGTGCGAATAATCCGAGATATCCATCCTTCCACAGAATCACTCCAATTATCCAAAGACACATGAGCTAATCCCCTTCCGCTTCCCGACCAAGGTGCCTTCAACACCGTTTTCCCATTTTCTTTAATGAAAAATTTAACGTTTTCTATAGAATAACATAACTCCGACTTTCCACATGCATACGGTAAACTAGAAAAATGGACCAAAATTTCCCGGCACCGTTGCCTGCCGGACAGATAACGAAGTCTTTTTAATTGTTCATCTGTAAGCAGAAATTTTTCTTCCACTCCGGCTCCTCTTAATGCATAAACCAGCGCAGGATTCCAGCCCCATGCTCTATATGGCATAGAAAAGTACTCAGTACACCAATGCACATCAAGCATTATTCCCATTTCCCGACATTGTACTTCCAACTGATCGCCCCGTTGCAGTTTATCTGTTTTTATCCAACTCCCCTTTTCTGCTGCATACCATGCCGGAAGAGTTGACAAATCATTAGCCATCCGGATGATTTCGGATGTAGTTTTATAATAAGGTGTAAAATTGGCTAAAGCCATATCATGGTCTGGATTAAACAAGTACAAATGTGCCATAATGTTTATCTGCTACGAAATTATACTGCAAATGTAAAACTATCTGTCATTATATGATTTCAGACAAATGATTTTTTATTCTTTTGCAGAACAGTTGGTCAACTTCTATGCAGAACTTAACTAACTACCTTCCAAAAGTACAAATAAAATACTGCCCTCTCTTTATAAAGACAACAAGTTCGTTTTAAGTTTTTCTGTATTTCTAACAAGATTCAATTAAATATTGCCAACTCCAGTTTGCAATATAACGAAGTATTCGTATATTTGCAACGAAGAAAAAGAAATTCATGGAAGCATTTTACAGAACACACAGTTACCTGATAGAACATACCAATGCTCCGGTACGCCGCGATTTGATGGATCAAATAGATTGGAGTCATCGGCTGATTGGTATAAAAGGCACTCGGGGAGTGGGGAAAACCACCTTTTTGTTACAGTATGCAAAAGAGAAGTTTGGATTGGACCGCTCTTGCCTGTTTGTCAACATGAACAATTTCTATTTCTCACAAGTCAGTTTGGTAGACTTTGCCGGAGAGTTTGTAAAACGTGGCGGCAAAGTATTGCTTATTGACCAAGTATTTAAATTGCCAGACTGGAGTCATGCACTTCGTACTTGCTACGAGCGCTACCCACACCTTAAAATCGTATTCACCGGATCATCAGTGATGCGTCTGAAAGAAGAAAACCCCGAACTGAACGGTATTGTAAAATCTTACAATCTGCGTGGCTTTTCATTCCGAGAATTCCTCAATCTTCAGACAGGGAATCATTTTCCTTCTTATACGTTGGAGGAAATTCTGTCCAATCACGAACATATCGTCAAGACCATTCTTCCACACATCAATCCATTGAACTATTTTCAAGATTATATTCATCATGGATTCTATCCTTTTTTTCTTGAAAAAAGGAACTTTTCGGAAAATCTGCTCAAGACCATGAATATGATGATTGAAGTAGATATACTTTTAATAAAACAAATCGAACTGAAATATCTCTCGAAAATTAAAAAGTTACTATATTTGTTGGCAGTAGACGGTCCCGTTGCTCCTAATGTCAGCCAATTGGCTACAGACATACAGACATCGCGTGCCACTATCATGAATTACATGAAGTATCTGGCAGATGCCCGTCTCATCAACATGGTTTATCCGAAAGGTGAAGAGTTTCCTAAAAAGCCTTCTAAGATAATGATGCACAACACCAGTCTGATGTACAGCATCTATCCGGTAAAAGTAGAAGAGCAAGACGTATTGGAAACATTCTTTGTAAATACTTTCTGGAAAGATCATAAAGTAAACAAGGGCGATAAAGGCACATCTTTTTTAGTGGATGGCAATATTCAGTTCCGGGTTTGTGCAGAAAACAGCAAATTAAAGAACAATCCCAATGTATATTATGCCATGCACAAAATGGAATTGGGATACGGAAATCAAATCCCATTGTGGCTATTCGGTTTCCTCTATTAATATAGAAGACAGATTTTATTAACTCTGTCTCTTATACACATCTCCGAGCCCACGAGACTGCAGCTAATCTC
>ERZ1027150.1164-NODE-1164-length-19058-cov-29.083934_pt1 | contig 19058 bp, 13 predicted proteins | sample MGYA00519276_ERZ1027150 | MGnify/ENA primary metagenome ERZ1027150 (study PRJEB26926, sample SAMN06164860) | human gut metagenome | biome: ENVO:00009003; feature: ENVO:2100002; material: ENVO:00002003 | host: Homo sapiens | place: USA | collected 2012 ... | reverse complement strand
GGCAAGCTGAAAGCCTCACGCATCAGCAACCGCATGGCATTCATCCGCAGAGCCGACATCGAGCGGATGCTGGAGGGCAATCCCTACCACCGCATCCTGCCCGGCAGCACTTCCACACCGAAAAAATCCGCTTCATCTTCCTTTCCGGGCAAAAAAGAAAAAAGGGAAAAGGGAGGCGATGAGATTTTGGACTTCTATTCCGGTGAAGAGGTGATGTCCCTTTATAAGGTCAAACAGTCATGGCTCTATACCACCGCCAAACGCAACCGCATTCCCATCTGCCGCATCGCTGGAAAGAACTATTACAGCAAGAAGCATGTTGACGAGTTCTTCGGTGCGGCTGTTGATATGGAAAGTATCACCGACTGGCTCCTGACCGGAGAGGCGGAAGAGCTGTTCGGCATGAAGCCTGCCGCACTCCGGGCATATGCCTACCGGCACAGGATACCGACCAAAAGAGAATACGGCCGCACCTATTACTCCAAGTCCCATCTGGACGAACTCCGCAGAACCGACCTTGTGAACGACGAGCGTTATTACACCGTGGAACAGGTCCGGCAGATTTACGGACTTTCCTCCGCTAACATCTGCCATATCGTCAAGGTAAAGCACATCGAAAAGATAAAGGTCGGCGTGAAGAACCTGCTTCTGCGCTCCGATGTGGAGCGTGTCATGGCTGAAAGGAACAAATAACCGCAAGCAACCGCCATTACCGGAAAATTATTTCAAAATGATTGTCGTGGAGATATTCACGGCTGTTTCACGTTGTTCCTTTGCCACCGTGAACACGGAGACACCTCCGGAAATGTACAACCAGTTAAAACATCATCAATATGAGTAAATGCAAGACAGTAACCTTGCGCAAGCGCAAGATCAAGAACGGTACACAGTATTCGCTGTGTCTGGACTACTATCCCGGCTACCGTGACAACACCACCATGAAAGTGATAACACGTGAAGCTCTGGGTATTTACATTTTTGCCAAGCCTGCCAACCAGCAGGAACGTGACTTCAACGCACGCATGATGAAGAAGGCGGAGATACTCCGCAACAGGCGTTACGAAGCCATCTTCAACGAGAACAACGGCTTCTTTGACAAGGCCAGGATGAAAGGGGATTTCCTCGCCTACTTCAAGGAACTGGCAGACAGAAGGAATATCAAGTGGCAGCACGTCTACAAGCACTTCGAGCGGTTCGTGGGCGGCAAATGCACCTTTGAGGAAGTGGACGTGGACCTGTGCCGCAAGTTCATGGAGTACCTGCTGAATGCTCCCCAGACCATACACACCAACCAAAAGCTGCATATCAATTCAGCGGCGGGCTACTGGTCGGCTTTCCGTGCCGTCCTGCACACGGCCTACCGTGACAGGAAGATAAAGGAGAATCCCAACGGCTTTCTGGACCGTATCGAGAGTATTCCCACCATGAGGGAGCATCTGAGCCAGGAGGAACTGATACGGCTTGCCGAAACGCCATGCGAGGAAGAGGTTCTGAAAAGGGCTTTCCTTTTCGCCTGCCTGACGGGATTGAGGAAGAGCGACATCAGGCAGCTTACCTGGCAGCAGATACAGCCGTACACCAACGGCAAGATGTTCGTTACCACCCGTATGCAGAAGACGAAGCAGATTGTTCACAATCCCATCAGCGATGAAGCCTACGGACTGCTCGGGGAGCGGCATGAAGGGCTTATCTTCGAGGGCTTCAAGGACAAGATGCTGCAGGGACCCCTGAAGCGTTGGTTGTCGGCGGCAGGCATAACCAAGAAGATAACCTTCCATTGCACCCGGCATTCATTCGGAAGCCTGCACGTGGAAATGGGCACGGACATGGCTGTCATACAAGCCTGTCTGGGACACAAGAACATTACCACCACACAGATCTATTCCAAGATGGCTGCACAGCAGATGTGTGACGTGGTGGACAAGATAACCCTGAAACGCAAGGAGGCATAGGCCTGTTTCAGGGTATTCAGGGGGAGCGGTTATTGCGTGCAGGCTTTAACCGCTCCCTCTGTTTCTAATGGCACCATTCCCTAAAAAGTCATTATAGTATGATATTCGGGTATGATTCCGGACTTTTGGTGAAAAACATTGAAAAAGAAACCGCCAACCAAGGCTAATGAGCAATAATTGGAAGAATACCATTAAATTTGCAAAGACCTGACAGTTACAAGTAATAACCGAAAAAAACGATATGGAACCAACGATAAAGGACAAATACATCATTCTGGGATTCATCGGCGTTGCCATCTGCCTGATTTCCTTTTTTATCACACTGATTGTCTCCGCAAGTTTCAATCAGGACAATTTTGTAAGGCTGATAGTCTTTGTATGCAGCAACATTCTCGGGTGGCTGCTCTATCTCTCTTTCCAGACGGTCATTTTCGACTCATACGAGATCTGGAAACTCAAGTCCGGCAAGAAAAAGGCATCTGCCGGAATCATAAAGGCTCAGGAAGAACAGCCACAGGATGCGAATGAACCTGCAGCTCCGACACCGATGCCGACAGGCGGGGAAGCAACCCCGGATATAAAACCGGTAGAGATTGCCATTGCCCCGGAACTTCACGAAAAGAACCGTGCCAGCTATGAGGACAGACAGAAGCAGGAAGAAGCGGAACGGATCCGCATGGTCATGGAGTACATCCACTTCGTCATGCCCCGTATTGCCGACAAGGAGACCGTCAACCATATCTGTGCCGAGGTCAACAAGTGGATGTGCCTTCACAGCTACAAGCCCAAGCCGATAACAGGACGGCTGACCAGAGAGATTACCAACATTCCGCTCCGCCATTTCGTGTGGAACATCTCCGAGCGTTTCATGTACAAGAAATACTACAACGGGGACAACCGTGCCAATTTTATCAAGACCCTTTTTCCACGTGAATTTGCCGACACGGATATAGCGACCATAAAGAACTTCAAGGTCGATCCGTCAAAGACGCTGATTCCCATTGACGAACCCGAAAACGGCAGTCTGGACTTCCATTATCCCGAAGATTATGTACGGGAAGTGAACAGTTGACCGTTTCCCGGGGATATAACAACAATAACGACAAGTATCAGGCAATACGTAACAGCCTGTATCTCATTGTTTCCCGAATAACTTTGCCCGTCATTCACGGTTGGACATCGTTATTCGGGAATTATTTTGCAATGACCTCCCGTGAAGATATTCACGGCCATATCATTGCGGTCCTTTGCGCCAAGCCTTACAAAAGAGGCGAGTACGCAAATGGAAAAAACAGTGATTACATTCAACGACCTTCCCGAGGTCGTAGCCCAGCTTCGGGACGAAGTGATGAGCTTGAGAAGCCTGCTTAGCGAGCAGCGCAGTGTGAACAATGCAAAGACGGTGGATACCCATGTCCCCATGTCTGTGGATGAAGCGGCGGAATATCTCGGTATTCCCAAGGGAACGCTCTACATGAAACTGTCGGACGGAAGCATTCCGGCCACCAAGCCCGGCAAACGCTATTGCCTTTACCGCGACGAACTGGACAGATGGCTGGAATCCTCCCGCAAGAATCCCGTACCCCTGTCCGATGAGGAACTCAGCGAATCCATGTCCTCCTCCCACCGTCGCAAGCCCGGTCAACGTAACTGGTAAGAGCCATGGAAGAGGACAAGAACTATATCAGCATGATACATGGCGACCTGACGAGGGCAGCCCAGATGCAGAACGGTATGCCGGAAAATATCGGCGTGATGAGCATAAAGACCGCCAACCGGACCATACTCGAAGCATCACAGCTGCCCACGCCCCGTGCGTTGTGGGACAGCTTCTGGTACGAGGGGGAACTGTCCTGCCTCTTTGCGGATTCCAACGTGGGGAAATCCATCCTTGCCGTCCAGATAGCCGACCGTATAGCCCGGACTGACAACGTGCTTTATCTGGACTTTGAACTCTCTGAAAAGCAGTTCCAGCTCCGCTATACCGACGAGTACGGAAAGCCTTACACCTTTCCCGAAAGGCTGTACCGGGTATCGCTTGACTGCGACGCCCTTCTGGATGCCGACTTTGAAGGGACAATCATCGGCAGCATCGAACAGATGGCACAGCAGACCCGCTGCAGGATCTTCATCGTTGACAACCTTACTTACCTGTGCTGTGCCATGGAGAAAGGCGATGCGGCGGGACGGCTGATGATACAGCTCAACAATCTCAAAAAGAGATACGGGCTTTCCATCCTTGTCCTGGCACACACTCCAAAGCGTTCACTGGACTGTCCCATCACGTCCAACGACCTTGCCGGAAGCAAGCGGCTCTACAATTTCTTTGACAGCGTGTTTGTCATCGGGAAAAGCGCACTGGACGGAGGACTACGCTATGTGAAGCAACTCAAGGTCCGTTACGGGACATTCTCGTATGATGCCGACAATGTGATTGTCTATGAGATTGAGAAAACGGACGCCTTCCTGCAATTCGTGTTCAGGGGCTATTCAACCGAAAAGGAACACCTGAAGAAACCGGGTGACAACGAATCGGGACAAAGGGATTGCCTTATCCTGCAACTGTCCCAATCCGGGAAGTCAGTCCGGGAGATAGCCTCGCAGGTCAATTGCGGCAAGTCCACCGTCAGCCGGATAATCCAGCGCAACAAGGAGGACAGGAACGGGGCCGTCCCGAGTGTCCCGCTGTCCCGTCCTAAGGAGAACGGGACAATGGGACAGGTGGGACAGCATGGGACAGATGGGACAAGCGGGACAGCAAAAGAAGTGAAGCAGGCGGATCTGTTTACAGGACATGAAAAGGAGGACAAGCCATGAAAAAGCAGCCTGCACACGGCTGTATGACGGCTGACCGTATCATTTACAGGACATGGGAGCATACAAACCGGGCCCTGATTTTCCAGAGTGTCCCGGGGTGTCCCAAGTGTCCCACTGTCCCAGCCTTTAGGGGACGGGACAGTGGGACAGCGGGACAACAGTAGAAAACCAATCATCAAAAAAAGTCATGAGCAACTATTCATTACAGAAATATAAAGGAACGTCAACACGGCATACCTGTCCGAATTGCGGGGACAGACGTTCCTTTGCCTACTACGTGGACGAAAGCAGTACGCCCCTTCACCCGTCAGTCGGCAGGTGTAACCACGAAAGCGGCTGCGGGTATCATTATACGCCCAAACAGTATTTTCACGACCACCCCGAATGCCGGACCGCCGGTGATTTATCTTCCGGCAGGCAATGTCTGGCGCAGAAGCCCAAGCAACCGCTGCAACAGACAGCCATCGGTTACATTCCGCCACACTATGTGGAGAAATCGCAGAGCGTGCATAGCAACTTCTGCCGTTTCCTTTTAGCACTGCTTGATTCCTATTACGGCAGCAAGGCAAAGGAAGTGCTGAAAAGGTTAATGGAAGATTACCGTCTGGGAGCAACCCGTGACGGTGCGGTCATCTTCTGGCAGATTGACCGGGAAAACAAGGTGCGGACAGGCAAGGTGATGCAGTACAATCCCGAGGACGGACACCGTGTAAAGGACGGACAGACATCGGCAGTGAACTGGATACACAGCATACTGAAAAGGCAACGGGTACTGGCGGAGGAATGGCAGCTTTCCCAATGCCTTTTCGGGGAACACCTGCTGAGTGTCTATCCTGACAAGGTGGCGGTTCTGGTGGAATCCGAGAAGAGTGCCGTTATCGGATCCGCCCTCTTCCCCGGCTATGTATGGCTGGCGGCAGGAGGCAAAAGCCAGTTGCGGGAGGAAAAGCTCCGTGTGCTGACCGGGCGGACCGTGCTTCTCTTTCCGGATGCCGATGCCTATGCCGAATGGAAAGAGCGTGCCGACGGCATGACCTTCTGCAAGGTGATGGTGTCTGATCTCATAGAGAAGAACGCAACGCCGGAACAGAAGGCAGCCCATATCGACATAGCCGACTGGATAATCTTCCAGATACGGGAAAGCAGGATAAATTGCACAGCCGACCATCTGGTGGAAGCGGAAAGAATCCTGCAAAGGATGATAGAAAAGAACCCCGCCCTTCAAAAGCTGATAGATGATCTGGGGCTTGTGCTGGTCGGTGCATCCCCAATCGGCAGCGGTGACGGAAACCCTCCTTAACTGAGGAGAGCGGAAACCGGGGGTTGTAGTGTACGGACAATGGCTTGCCATTGATATAGCCCACTATAACTACACGCTCCGCTTTCGTAGTTGTGGGCTCTCCCGAGGGGATTAGGGCTTTGCCCTAATGACCCACTCAGGGCGTTTCTCCCCTGAGAACCCCGAGCAAAGAGTGACCCTCTCTTTGCAATCTCCGCTTATGGGTTACACCCCTAAGAACCCTGTGCGGTTATGAGCGGACATCAGCTAACAACTTTAGTCAGACAACCTGAATCAAAATTTAAGAATATGGCAACAAAATCAAGCATACATATCAAGCCCTGCAGAGTCACATCAAGTGGGGCTCATAACTGGAGAACTGCCGAGTACATGCGCAATATCGGCAAGTCTCAAATCTACATCGTGCCCGAACTGACTGCCGGTAACGAGCAGTGGATAAACCCGGGCTTCGGCAATCCCGACCTGCAGGCGCACTATGACTACATCAAGCGGATGGTCAAGGAAAAGACAGGCCGTGCGATGCAGGAGAAGGAGCGTGAACGCAAAGGCAAGAACGGAAAAATTACCAAGGTGGCTGGATGCTCGCCAATCCGTGAGGGCGTGTTGCTCATCAGACCGGACACGACACTGGCAGATGTGTGCAAGTTTGGCGAGGAGTGCCGGAGACGCTGGGGTATCACTCCGCTCCAGATCTTCCTGCACAAGGACGAGGGACACTGGCTGAACGGTCAGCCGGAAGTGGAAGACAGGGAGAGTTTCAAAGTCGGCGAAAGATGGTTCAAGCCGAATTACCATGCCCATATCGTTTTCGACTGGATGAACCACGAAACCGGAAAGAGCCGGAAGCTCAATGATGAGGACATGACCGAAATGCAGAGTCTGGCATCCGACATACTTCTGATGGAGCGTGGGCAGTCAAAGGCTGTTACAGGCAAGGAACATCAGGAACGTAACGACTTTATCATTGGGAAGCAGAAGGAGGAAATGAAGCGGCTTGATGCCACGAGGCAATACCGGGAACATCAGCTGGAAATGGCGAACAAAAAGATGCAGGAAACGGAAAATATCACCAATGCCCTTATCGAAAAGGCAAATGAAAAGGAACGGCAGAGTGAAGACCTTGACAGGGCTATCAGCGAGAAACGCTCCAGACTGAACAAGGAAAAAGGAAGCGAGCTCCTGAACGCCGCTGTCGGCTGGGCTACCGGAAAATCGAAAGCCCTGAAAAATGAAATAGAGGATTTGCGCTGTGAGATTTCCACGCACGAGGAAACCATTGAACAGTTGCAGGATAAAATCCAGACCATACAGAACGACCATAGCCGTGAGCTGATGCAACTGGAGGCCAAACACCGGTCCGAACTGAACCGCAAGGAAACGGAACATGCACAGGAAACAACAAGACTCAAGAACCGGATTGCATGGCAAAGCCATATCATCGGCAGTCTCAGCTACCTTCTGCTCAAAACGAGCGACATCTTCCGTAAGGCGGTACACAGTGTCATCCGTTTCGCCCGTGATTATTACAAGCCACGTTTTGACACGGAACAGGTATCTGACATCAAGAACGCCCTTAACCTGTTCGGGGATGACAGACAATCACATCAGGCGGCAGGGGATTTCCTGTACTTCACCGCCAAGCAAAAGGGTGAATTTGACAACCGGGAGCAAATCAAAGCCAGACGGGAGGTTGACAATGTGGTGGAAGGGAATTATGACCACCAGCAGAAAAGAGGCTTTTCAATGAGAAGATAAACAGAGTGCAAATATTAGTGATAATAATCGTAATATTTTGACGTACAACCGAATAAAAAGAGTAACTTCGTAAATAAATTAAAGAAGATTATGACTAAAAAGAAAAAACATACCAAGAAGAAAAGACAGCAGCCTAAACCCAAGAAACAAAAGGTAATGGCTAAGCAATCCATCAATGGCTTTAATCTATTTGAAACACAAATGCGCGCTATGGGTAAACGCTTGCTTGAGGTCTTTAAGGATAAAGATACTGTCAATGCAACTTTAAGAGAGCATATTGAGACGATTGAGGGCTATTTCAGGAAATATGATTCTGTGCAGTTGCTTGGAAGCATTGGATTATATTTATTAGATAACCTTCCCAATCTTGAAAAGTATTTTATGGCACAGATGAATGGCACAGAGATGCATCTGGACGAAAATGCTGAAGTGATAGCGGAATATGCAATGAACTTTGGTCTTTCAATGCCAAATGATGGCATAGATAATCCCACAGAAGAAGTAGTTAAGGATTTGAGAAATCGATTGAGGGCCTTGTTCATGACATATATCTATCAAGATATGCCTTTAGTTAATGATCCTATGCAGTCCATTGATTGGATGATTCATATGGATACTATAGCTGTTCGTGGTGATGGTTATCAAAATCATGTATATGAGGTGTTTAAAGAAATGTTCTTCCCTCATACAACCTTTTACCAACAACAATTTGGATATAGTGTTGACCAACTATTTGAATTCTTTATGGATCTAGAAAATAGAGTTATATGCAAGATTGCTAGTCAAGAGAATATCTATGGCATAACAAAAATGCATGAACGATGGAAGAAATGGGACGAAAAGACATTTGGTCCTATTGACGATGAAACTACATTAGGGAATCGAGATTTCTCAAAAGGTCTGTTTGGCGCGTTCTTTGAGGCAAACCCGGATGTAGCACACACGGAAGACGGTATGCATTTCCTAATGTATCAACCAAATGATTATGGGAATTCTGATAAGATATTTTGGGTCTATCCTCAAAACGAAGTGGAAACAAGGATTCTAGATTCTCTTTCTATGGAATTTGGCGATAATTCTGCTTTTCTTGCAGAAAGCGAATTCAAAGGCAGTATTATGAATGGTCATAGTATTTTTGAGAAACCATTTGTTAAAGATGGTGATAAATACTATTGCTTTACTCCTATGATTCCTCATAGAAATCTGTTCTTGATTGCAGAAAAACTTATGATGCGCGATGGAGCTTATTACCAGAAGAATTTCCAGCAGAACACAAGTCCGATTAGCCGAGACGTTTATATTGAAAATAAAGTAAAGTCTGTTATGGAGTCATTTCTGTCAGATGTCACATTTTATTCTTCTGTACATTACAAGATAGTGGAGGATGAGGTAGAAAAGAATCCAGAACTAGATATTCTTGGCGTTTCAGATAAGGCCGTCTATATTATAGAAGTTAAAGCCCATGAACTTTCTTATAAGGACAGAGTTAGGTTGGATGGAGCCAAGTATAAATTCAAGGCATCTGTTGCTGAGGCATGTAAACAATGCTGCAGGTCAGTTGATTTTATCAATAACTCAACAGAACCTATATTTGGCACACAACAAGGGGCAGTTTTAATTAACAAGACAAAACCAATCTACAAGATAGCTGTAACCTTTCAGCATTATTCTTCGTTGTTGGGACAGATGGATAAACTTGTGGCTGCTAGTTTGATGGAGGAACGCTTCCGTGATACATGGGTTGTGTCATTATTTGACTTGATGGTTGTTGCTGACTTTGTTGAATCAGAAGATGAATTTTTATCTTATCTTGACATGCGAAAGATTATTAATACTAATCATAGTACATTTCATGATGAACTTGATTTGCTGGGTCAATTTCTCAATGAGAATCTGGCTGATAAGGTAATTGCCAATAAGCCAATGATGATCATCGGCGGATCTAGTGATATTGATGAGGAATATGCTAAGGATTTCTATCTGCCAATAAATCTTAGCTCCGAAAAGGAGTGAATGTATCAAATTGACATGAACCCAGAAAGTTTTTTGTCTAACTTTTGAGGTTCATGTCAACCTGTAGCTTTTATATTACAGAATTATTATTGCAATAATTATTGTGTACTAATTATCATCTGAATCTGCATATAGTTCGCATTGACGGATAACGGTTTCGAGGGCTGCTTCTTGTTCTTCAGGCGGGTACTTGTACTTTTTGAGCAATCGTTTTACCATAGAGCGCATCTTGGCACGAGCTGATTCTTTCTGTCGCCAATCAATGGTTTTACTACTGCGTAAGGCTTCAGTTAATTCCTTTGCCATAGCAACAAGTTGGTCATTTTCGTAGAAATCCCGTACAGCTTGCGGTTTTGTCAAGGCATCATAAAAAGCTTGTTCTTCTTCGGTCAGCCCCAATTCAGACGCTTGTTCTGCATTTGCTTTCAGCTCTTGCGCCATTTTAAGCAGTTCTTTGATAACCTCCTCGTTGGAAATCAATCCACGCAAATATTCGGCAAGACGAGCATCGAGCATTTCGCTGAATTTTTCGGCTTCAACCATTCTCTTTTTAGCGTGCTTTTTGATATGCTCTTCAAGCAAGCGTTTGAGTAGTTCGAGTGCAAAGTTTTTCTCTTTCATATCAGCAATTTCTTTCAGGAAATTCTCATCAAAAAGAGAAAATTCAGAGCCTTTGGTATTGAGTATTTCCACCACGCCATCTGCTTTGATTGCGACTTTGAGCAACTGTGTAATACGCTCATCTATGATTTTTCGAGTAATCTGCTTATTCCCGGAAAGACGTGACAGTAATGTCCTTACAGCTTCCAAATATGCCTCTTCAAAACGCTCGGCAGGAGTCAGCAAACTATGACAAAGCGAAGCTGATTGCGACAAGCGCTTGCTTTCTTCCATAAAGACTTTTTGAGCTTCCGAAGAAACATTATCTTGGGCAGCAGGTTCTGATGGGACAAGATTATTCTTATCAAGTAACACATTTACACCACCTCTAATGAGGTTGGCTCGTTGCAGATTTGAACAATTGGAAAAAGTAGAATAATCATAACCGTTCATACATTCCCGACATCGCTTTAAGGCTGAAACAAACTGCTGATAAGCGGTTGTCTTGATATTTGGGTCTCCGAAGCGTTTTTTGTCGCGCCCTGTATAATCGTGCATGGCTTTTTTCAGCGCTTTGGCGATGCCGATATAATCCACCACCAAACCGCCGCTCTTTTCAGGAAATACCCGGTTCACTCGAGCGATAGCCTGCATCAGATTATGGCCTTTCATCGGCTTGTAAACATACATTGTTGCAAGTGAGGGCACATCAAATCCCGTGAGCCACATATCCACGACAATAGCGATTTTCAGCGATGAGTTGTTGTCCTTAAACTGGCGAGCCAGCTCCTCCTTCCTTACGCCAGAGCCGATAATATCGTTCCATTCTACGGGGTCTTGATTTCCTTGCGTCATAACTACAGCGATAATCCCTTTCCACTGTGGACGAAGTTCTATCAATTTTTTATAAATGTCTATCCCGGTGGCTCGGTCAATCGCTACAATCATGGCTTTGCCCGTAAGCAGGTCGGCGCGGTTATTCTCGTAATGGTCTATGATGTCCTTGCATAATGTGTCAATAGTCTGCGGGGCTGAAAGCAAGGCGTGAAGCCGTGCATTTTCATCCTTGGAGCGTTTGATGTCCTGCTCCTCCGCTCCTTCTTCAGCAAGTTTGTCATACTCGCTGTCAAGCAATTTAAGCGTGTCATCATCCAAATCCAATTTTAATAGGCGACTTTCGTAATAGACCGGAACAGTTGCCCCATCTTCCACGGCTTGGGTCATATCGTAAATGTCGATATAGTTGCCGAAAACTTCCCTTGTATCATTATCGTCTTGCTCGATAGGTGTACCAGTAAAGCCGATGAATGCGGCATTAGGTAAAAGTTTACGCACAATAGCTGCAAAACCGAGTTTCAACTCACCTGTTTCAGTATCTATTTTTGTTTTGGTGTTTGATTGTGTACGGTGGGCTTCATCACTAATCACAATCACATCGGAACGGTTGGTGATTAATTTTTCACGGTCTTTGAATTTCTGGATATTGGCAAAGATAATACCGTGACTTTTACGCTTTTCAAGCAATTCATATAAATGTTCTCCATCGGTAGCCTTGACTGGCTTTTGACGTAAATAATCGCTACAAGCCGCAAAGGTACTATGCAATTGGTCGTTCAAGTCAAGACGGTCAGTTAGTACAAGTAAGGTCGCGCTTAGTAGATTTTTCAAAAGCTGATGTGCGTAAAACACCATCGAAAGACTTTTACCTGAGCCCTGTGTATGCCAAAATACACCGATTTTTCCGTCTTTACGTTGCAAGGCTTGCTTGGTACATTCGAGAGCTTTCTTTACTGCAAAATATTGATGATAGCCTGCAAGAATACGGGCTTTTTTATCAACTCCCATCGTGAGAGTAAAATCTGCAATAATATCAATGAAGCGATGCTTGTTAAAGATACCATTGAAAAAAGTTTCAAAATCGGCAAATGCTGTGCTTTCATAACTTCCGTCTGTGGTTTTCCACTCCATATATCGGTCGAGTGGTGCAGTAATCGTACCCACCCGAGTGTCTGCCATATCACTTATAACAAGCATCTGACAAGCGGTAAATAACTGTGGAACAATACGCATATAGTTTTGCAATTGTTGATGGGCTTCTTCCGAATTGGTAACTTCACGAGAAGGAGACTTCAATTCAATGACGGAGATAGGCAAACCGTTAATAAATACCACGATGTCAGCACGTTTGGTAGATTTTCCATTTACTACAGTCCATTGATTTGCAACAACAAAAGAATTATTGTCTATATGATCTGGGGCCGTTTCGATTATCTTGATATGGTCGCTACGTAATGTGCCTTGGGCAGTCTTAAAAGTCACGTCCAAACCGTTTTGTAGCCAATCAGTGAGGGTGATGTTCGCACTGACCAAAGGCAGGCTGAATTGTTCGCGTATTTGACGGATAGCTTCATCTACGGCTGCGGCTTTGTCTGCTCCATTGATGACCAACATTGTCTTACGCAATACTTCCGGTATAGTCGCATCAGTAAGTTCCCGACCTGTTTCGGCTTCAAGTTCCGGACCATAATGATATTCATAGCCCATTTCCTTGAACAATGAGATTATTGATTGCTCGTATGAATCTTCTGTAAAATGGAACGTATTAGGCATAATAGGTTGGAATTAAATTATCATTTCCGTGTCTATTTTGGAAAAAAGATGTACTTCTACCATATGTCGAACAATACCACATGCTAATTTATAAATTTACGGTGAGAGAGTTTGACATTATTTTGATTAACCATCGCATAGTGCATGGTGGTGTCAATCTTAACATGACCAAGCAAGCGTTGCACTTGCTCCACAGGCATACCTTTGTCTATAGCCATAGTAGCCAAGGTACGGCGGAACTTATGAGGGTGAACACGTACGATTTTTGCCAAACGACCGATTTTGCGCAAACGGGTTTCCACACCCGAAATCTCAAGCCGCTTATGCGGTTTTGCCAACGAAACAAAAAGTGCTTTGTTCCGGTCTTTACGAGAAGCCAAATATTGTTGCAAATGAATTTTGGCACGGGCGTTGAAGTAAACAATACGTTCCTTGTTGCCTTTGCCGAAAACAATACATTCACGCTCGGAAAAATTGATGTCTTCACGATTGAGCTTCACCAGTTCACCCACACGCATACCCGTAGAAGCTAACAAATCAATAATGGCAAGGTCGCGAATTTTGGTACAACTATCCCGTAGCTGTTCGATATTCTCATCACTCAACACCTCTTTCACCTGTATCCCAGTTTTTACCTTGTGTATCCTGCGGACAGGACTTTTGACAATATAGTCTTCTTCTTCAAGCCAAGCGAAGAATGACGAAAATATCCGACGGATATTATCAATGGTAACTTTGCTTGATTTGTTCTTTCTTTGGAATACAGCGAGGTAGGCTCTGATGTCTTCTGTCGTGTAGTCGGTTATCTTCTTAGGCATCTTTTTGAACAGTTGCCGAATGGTAGAACCGTAGTATTTGATTGTCGGAGTAGTGCAACCCTCCACTTGTTTTGCCGACAGAAATATGTCAAGCAGACGGTCGTTAGACGCTGCATTTTCGTGCAGGGTCTCGCCATCCTCAGTAATAGTGTATTTACTTACAACTTGAAGCAATACACTATTAAGGTGAGCTACTTGTTCAAAACTTAATACTTCTGCCATTGCGGTACTAATTTCCTGAATAAATTTTTCTTTCATATCCTTCGTTATTAATGTGAATCTAACGAAGAGTAGAAGTCGTTTCATTTGACGGTAAAACCGATACTTGCCAACTGTTTACGGATTTCGTCTTCAAGCGTATGTGATTGAGCGAACAAATCCGAAAGTTCGGAAGTAAGGCGTTCCATCTTTTCCTGGAAAGGCTCACTGTCTTCTTCTACTTCGGCAATACCTACATAACGTCCGGGAGTAAGGATAAAGTCTTGCTTTTCTATATCCTCAATAGTGGCAATAGCAGAAAAACCTTTTTCAGTTTCAAGTGTCCCGGCACGAAACTGTTCAAAGGTATCTGCTATGCGTGCAATATCATTGCCATGGTCTTCTGTTTCTTCTCCACAAGAAAGTTCACGGTGCGTACGGTCTTTCATATAGCCCATGTTACGAGCATCTATAAAAAGCGTTTTGCCCGGTTGTACTTTCTTTTTTGTCAAGAACCATAGGCAACAAGGTATCTGTACATTGTAGAACAATTGTGATGGCATGGCAATAATGCCTTCCACTAAGTCTGCTTTAACAATGTTTTTACGGATTTCCCCCTCTGTTCCCTGTTGTGAGGATAATGAGCCATTGGCAAGTACCAGACCAATACGTCCATTGTCAGCCAAGTGATATAGCATATGCTGCATCCATGCAAAGTTGGCATTACCCTCCGGTGGTATTCCATATTGCCAACGTGGGTCATCACGTAGTTGATCACCACCCCATTTGGAAATATTGAATGGTGGATTAGCCATTACGAAGTCTGCTTTGAGAAACGGGTGCTTGTCATCGTGGAAAGAATCACCGGAACTATCACCAAAGTTGGCTTCAATACCACAAATGGCAAGGTTCATTTGTGCCAACCTCCACGTGTTGCTGTTGAGTTCTTGCCCATAAACAGATATTTGATTGATATTACCCCGGTGTCGTTCAATAAACTTACTACTCTGTACAAACATACCTCCCGAACCACAAGCAGGGTCAAAAATCTTACCTTTGTAAGGTTGGATAACTTCAACAATGGTACGGACAACGCATGAAGGGGTGTAGAACTCTCCACCTTTCTTGCCCTCTTCACGGGCAAATTCTCCAAGAAAATACTCATATACGCGTCCGAGTACATCACGGGCTTCCGACCCTGTAAAGTGTAGATTGTTCTCGAAAATATCAATCACATTACCCAAGCGGCGTTTGTCAAGTTCCGGGCGTGCATAATTTTTCGGAAGAATACCTTTTAGCTGTTTATTCTCTTTTTCTAATGCTTCCATCGCCGCATCAACGGCAACTCCGATTTCGGCAGTAAGTGAGGCTTTGACAATTTTGTCCCAACGGGCATCAACAGGAACAAAAAATATGTTATCGCCAATATATTCATCCGGGTCTTCTTCAAAACCAGCACCCTCTGCAATCAGTTCTTCGTGCTTGACTTTAAAGCAGTCGTTGATATATTTTAGAAAAACAAGTCCGAGTACAACACTTTTATACTCGGCAGCATCGAGATTGCCTCTCAACTCATTTGCCGAATCCCATAGCGTTTGCTCAATAGTTTTCTCTACTATATCCTTTGTTTTTGCCTTTTTTGCCATTGTCGTATATAAAAGCGGAAAACTCCGCCGCTATCCCTGCGAGGCTGACCAAAGCCCATAAGACAGCGAAGGAGTTTCGTATGTTGCTTTATCGTTTTGATTCTTTAGGTCATTAGCGCAGTTGTATTTTGATTACAAAGGTAACATATTTTTCCCTGTTTCCCTTGTATAATCCAATAAAAAGTGTAATGCGAAGTGCAGGTACCATCTTTGGTTTAAGTGCATTCAGTCGTTTATCCCCTTGTGTTGGATGCAAAAGGTAGCCGCCTCATTGAATATGGAAAGGTCAAGCGATAAACCGTTTGTGGTAGTTTCTTTCTCCTTCGGAGAGTAAACAGCCCCAAAACCTTCCCTTATTCATCGGCTTGACTTGATAAAGCGTGCGGCAACGGAGATAAACGACTGACGAAATAGTAGAAAATCAATCGGTCTAAACTTAAAGGCCTATCCTCTTTCATGAGTTTATTTCAGAGAGGCCTATTATTTTGACAAGGATAGATTTGGCAAACGATAGATTGCACTCCCTCCAAAATAATAGAATAGAATAGATTATATACTTGCGTTTTGTTGATTTTTTGTGATAATGGTTGGGTTCACCCCCCCCATATCTCATAAAGGGTGTCGTTTCACCCAACCTCCTTTGAGAAACTCCAAACTACTATTGGTGGAATTTTACAAAAGGACAAGTAACAAAGAGTAATATCAAACAAAATGTAGTACCTTTGTAAATCTTATCAGAATAAGCCAAAAATAAAGTGGAATATCAGAAGTGAATTACCCTAAAAGAGAAGAAATAGCCCAAATCGACACCTTAAACGAGTTAAGAATCAATAAAAGTGTTAAATCTTAACCCTTTAGAATGCACCATTAAAAGTTACGACCATATTTCTGACTTATTACTTGCAAAACATTGAGTAATAATCGGTTGTAAATACAGAAGATGAATTCTTCTAATTTAGTGGATATAGACATTGTACGGTATCGTCCGAAACTGACATTCAGAATTTCAGAGAAAGTTTCATGTTGCATTTTTTATTGCAGGGAATACCAAAAACATATCACCAATAACATTATTGATGCAGACTGCATTATTGATTTATAAAAAATCTCTATATTTACAGAAAAAACTATGGCAAATAAATACAGAACACTGCTAAACGTTTCTATTTTTACTTTTCTGGGGCTTTTATTCTGCCTTTTGGCAGAAAACTACTTTCATCTGCCGATATTTGGTTCCGGCTATTTCTTTACTACTATATCGTACCTGTTCTCTGCTTTGATATTTAATATTATCGGATTCGTTTTACTTGCAGTTAATAAGTCTTTAGGCAGAAGGATGGCTGATAATAACTTATCGAAGAAAATAATAATTCCAATATACACAGCTATTTTTTCCGGTCTTTTCTTATCTAATTGGCTATTTATCTCTTTTGCCAAGATACTTGCCGGGTTTGAACATCCATTCAGTATGCAGATTAACGGATGGATGGTCTGTCTTGTGTTGTGGTTCATTGAAACTTCAGTTATAGGCTTGTTGTTTGTTTATAATTACATGACTTACCTGATGCAGTTGCAGAAAGATACCATGATATTGAGACAAGAATATGACAGAGCTAAATATCAGGCTTTGCAGGAACAGCTTTCTCCACATTTTCTCTTTAATAGTCTTAATATCCTAGTATCTCAAATTGAATTCAATCCACAAAAAGCAATTACATATACCTGTAAACTGTCTGAAGTGTATCGGTATGTCCTTTCGGTAAAAGGCCGGAAGAGTTCAATGATAAAGGAAGAACTGGGTTTTCTCAAGTCTTATATATATTTACAACAGACACGCTTTGATTTTCCTTTGAATTTTGTAAACAGACTTAATCCAGAATCACTTGACTTAAGTATTCCCACTCTGACTCTTCAGATACTCGCAGAAAATATATTCAAACATAACGTAATTTTACCAGACTCACCAATGACTATTGAAATCGGCATTGAAAACGGTTATCTGTATGTTTCAAATTCAATTTTTCCCAAGACCTGCATCAACAGTACAGGTATAGGTTTAAGTAATCTGTCAAAACGTAGTCTGATGCTTTCAGGAAAGCAAATAATTATTGAAAAGACAGACAAATTCACTGTAAAAGTTCCAGTTATATATGAATAACATGAATGTAGCTATAATTGAAGATGAAAAGCTTTCGGCTTTACGACTCGAAAGAATGATTAAAGAAATACGTCCAGACTGGAGTGTGAATATACTTCCCGGCAGTATCTATAAGGCATTTGAATGGTTTTCACAAGTGGTGAGACATCCTGATCTAATTTTTCTTGATATTCAGTTGGCTGACGGTACCGGATTTGATTTTATTTCCATGACTAAGCCGGAATCGGTCATTATATTTACTACGGCATACGACCAGTATGCATTAGAAGCGTTTAAGGTTCGCAGTGTAGATTATCTTTTGAAACCTATTAACGATGAGGAACTTAAAAATGCCATTAATAAATTTGAAGGTTTGACTCTTGTCAAAGATAAACATGTCGATTCCGATTATGAACAGAATATTATTCAGATGCATAAACGGTATAGAGAGAGAATATTGATTACAAATAAGAATACTTCACAGATATTGTATGTGAATGACGTAGCTTTCTTTTATCAGATTAACAAAGTGACTATAGCCATAACATTCAAGAATCAGGAGATTATAATTAATTCAACATTGGACAAACTTATGAGTGAACTTAATCCTGATATTTTTTTTCGGGCAAACAGACAGTTCATTGTTTCTATTCACAGTATAGATGGTATCGAACCTTATTTCAATAATAGAATAACTGTTCATACCATGCCTAAAGCTCCTGAAAAAATAATAGTAAGTAAGGAAAAAGCGGGGCTTTTTAAAATCTGGATGAACTATTAACAATTTCACAGATAATATTATGGCATAAGTAAAATCAAAGTTGATTATAACTTATGCCATCTTTTATATATAGAGTATGAAAAGAAAATGTTTATTGCTGATTTTTAGACTAATGTGAAATAGACTTATCGATTATTGTGCAAATCCGAACATCATATAGACAGCTGGTTAAGTACATTTACAAGATCAGGATCTATATGTTTGTCATTCTTAATCGCTTTATTGAAAGGAACATAAACAATTTTGTCATTCTCAATGCCTACCATAATATTGCGCTGTCCTTCAAGTAATGCTTGTACGCTTGCTGCTCCCATACGGCTTGCGATTATACGATCGTGTGCGATTGTTCGTCCTCCACGTTGTAAATGTCCTAATATACTTACTCTTACATCATATTGTGGATATTCATTCTTGACTCTTTCAGCATAATG
>ERZ1027150.1156-NODE-1156-length-19173-cov-9.879642_pt1 | contig 19173 bp, 15 predicted proteins | sample MGYA00519276_ERZ1027150 | MGnify/ENA primary metagenome ERZ1027150 (study PRJEB26926, sample SAMN06164860) | human gut metagenome | biome: ENVO:00009003; feature: ENVO:2100002; material: ENVO:00002003 | host: Homo sapiens | place: USA | collected 2012 ... | reverse complement strand
TGGGCATCAATCCATTTTTTTCGGCGGTAGCTTTTCCAATCAGTTCTTCCACAACCCCTACATTTGTGTACTTTGTAGTAACGTAGTATCTTCGTCCTAAAAATGCAAAAGATTCGTTACCGCCTTGTATATAACCGTAAGAAGCATCTTAACCGGCAAGGAACAGCCTTAGTTCAAATCGAAGCTTCACTCAATCAACGGAAAGTTTATTTCAGGACAAATCTTTACCTCAAGCCAGAGCACTGGGATAGCCGCCGTTCACAAGTATATAACCATCCGCAAGCAGATGACCTCAATACGATGTTGTATGAGTTCATCCTCCAGCTGCAGGAGATTGAGTTATCTTTATGGAAACGTGGAGTTCCGGCCACACTTTCACTTCTTAAAGATGCAATTGTGAAAGATAAGCCCGTCAATGTTACATTCCTAGTCTTTGCCCGTGACTACGTTCTGTCTTCTGACCGGAAAGATAGCACCAAGGAGAATCTTCTGACGACGATAACTGTTCTACAGGATTTCAGATCCGGATTAGACTTTAAGGATATTACCTATACTTTCCTCAAGGAGTTCGAAGCCTACCTGCGTGAGAAAGGGAACAGCGTGAACACTATAGCCAAGCATCTTCGCCAGCTCCGGACGTTAGTCAACGAAGCCATTAACCAGGGATATATCCACGCGGATGCCTATCCATTCCGTAAGTTCAAAATAAAACAGGAGAAAGGTCGGCATGAATTCTTGACGCCGGACGAACTGAGGAAGCTGGAGAACCTGCAGGTGTCCGATAAGAGACTCCGTCATGTACTTGATGCTTTCCTGTTCTGTTGTTATGTGGGACTTCGATTCTCTGACTTCTGCCAGCTATCTCCGGCCAACTTTATCCGAGTGAACGGTAAGAGGTGGCTGCATTTCAAATCCATCAAGACTGGAGTAGAAATCCGGCTTCCGCTACATCTACTCTTTGATGGAAAGGCATTGTCCATCCTGGAACGGTACGAAATCTCCGATTTCGCCAGCCTGGGAAGCAATTCGGAAACCAACAAAGCACTGGCCGAACTGGCTGCTCTCGCCCGGATCAGGAAACACATTACCTATCATACGGCCCGACACACTTGTGCTACTCTACTTATCCACCAAGGTGTACCGATAACAACCGTACAGAAGCTTCTCGGACATACTTCGGTCAAGACTACAGAGATTTATTCTGAGATTCTATCCAATACGATTGTAAGGGATTTGAAAGCTGTAAAACGAAAGAGAATTGTAAATAACTTTCAAAACTATGTGTCAATAGGGTAGAGTATGGGTAGATTTCATCTATTCTACTTAAATTCTACTGACAGCTCTTGTCAGTCAATTTGAAACATTATATTCTTTGTTCGGTTTTATCTTGTTTACCTTCGCTGAAAAGCCTTGGTAAATGAGTAGATTTGTGTGTGAAATAATAGTTACGCCCATGAGCGTGTTCCATTAAGTTGGGATGCGTTCATGGGCATTTTTTGTTTAATCTAAAACTTTAGTAAGATGAAAAGATTAGTTTTCATGTGTGCAGCACTGTTGATGTGCGTAGTGAGTGTTTTCGCGGCTGATGCCACAGGTGTTGAATCTCCCATTACTCCGGAATTCTTGACCGGATTTGCCAGCTTTACAGGCTTAGTTACCGTTGTGGTGCCGGCGGTGGTTGGTTTCATTGCTTCGAAGCTGTCCAATCCGATGAACAAATGGGTGTCGATGTGGGTGACTGCTGTAGTCGGTGTAGTTGTAACCTTCTTCAGTTGGTGGATGAATCTTGGTTTTCCTCCGTCAGACGCAAGTATCTGGGTAGTTGTTATTGATGCGCTGTTTGTGGCTTTGGCTTCGACCGGTATTGTGTCCGTAGTAACTTCAGAATGGTTGGCCAAGTTGTTCGGTTCTAAAGCTGAGAAGTAATGGTGGAGCATCTGAGCGAGATATTTAACATTATTGGCGGGATAGTGACTACTATCCTGCTTCCATTATTGGGCGTGTTCATGTTCCACGACCAAAAGAAACGCAAGGAGGAAGCTGCTGCAAGAAAAGCAGAAGCCGATAACATCACGTCCTATGCTGCCGAATGGAAGGAACTTTATGAGAAGAAAGAAAACAAAGTACATGAACTGGATGCAAAGATAGACCAGCTTTATCTGGAAAAGAATGAAGACCGTCAGCGTATCCGTGAACTTATGGAGAAGAATGCGGCACTTGAGGTCGACAAAATTAAGCTGGAGTCACGCCGATGCGACATTAAAGGTTGTGTGAAGAGACAGCCACCAAGTGATTATTAAGGAGGGAAACAAATGAATGAGATTGATTCGATTGTAGTCCATTGCTCGGCAACACGTGCAGGGCAGGACATAGGGAAGCAGGAAATCACTCAGATGCACCTGCAAAGAGGATTCAGCACGATTGGCTATAATTACGTTATCCGATTGGATGGTACCGTAGAGGTTGGCCGTAGTCTGACAATCGACGGCGCCCACTGCAACTCTAAGGGATTCTCCGGTGTGTCGTATAACATACATTTCATTGGTATTTGCTACGTAGGTGGTTGGGATGAAAACGGAAAGGCTGCTGATATCCGGACACCGCAGCAGAAGAAAGCGATGGCTAGGCTGATTAAAGAATTGTGTTCAAAGTACCAGATTGTCGAGGTCTTGGGACATCGTGACACATCTTCGGATCTTGATTGAGACGGTATTGTCGAGTCTAACGAGTGGACAAAGATGTGCCCATGCTTCGATGTGTGTTCAGAGTATCCGTTTATTCCCGAAATCATAGTTAAGCCATGAAATACCTGCCTTGCATCTTAATTGCTGCACTGTCTTTTGGCTTAGGCTGGTGTAGCCGTTCACCAACTAAAAGCAAAATCGGAAAGGCTGATACCATTACATCAGTAAACATGGTTACGAAAGTCGATGTAGACACTCAATATATCCTATTCCCAGTTCTTTATCTTACATGGGTAGACAATACGGATACCATCTATACGAGTGATAGCTGTTGGCATCTGCGTAAATATGAGGAATACCAAGATAGTAATTATTATGCAAGAATAAGCGGTATACAGCCTCGACTTAATGAAATCCGTGTGTATCCGAAAACAATCTACCAAACAGAATACATTTATCGGGATATATATTATAAGCAGAAACGCTGGGGACTTGGTTTGTCTGCAGGATATGGTATTGGACGAAAAGGTTTGTCTCCAGTATTGGCCATAACGGTAAATTATAATTTATTCTATTGGTAATTAGTTAAAAAATGTTTGGCTAATTTGTGCACTAAAGCATATATTACTTACATTTGTACCAAGTACAACTTAAATAAAAATACTATGGCTAATTTTAAAGATTTGGAGATTATTGAACACTCACAAGAAACTGAAATTGTGAATTGTAATATTTTGGGTGTAAAAGTCGCGACTAATGGATATTGTGGCGGAGATGCTGGGCATGGTTCAAGAACCTATTTCAAATTAGAAGATTTGGCATCAACTGATATTAATATTCGTTTACTCAAGGATAAAAAAGGAGTAGAAATGATGTTGGGGGGAGATGCAGAATTGGAAACTTTTATACAGGCTTTAAGATGGGCTGCCGATAATTTGGAAGAAATGGCAAAAAAATAAAATATCTAATACAAATGGTCATTAGTGTCCAATAAAATGGACGAGATAAAGATTTAATCAAATAGTCCTTCAAAAAGGGACAATCGAGTTCTTTGACATCATTGAAATTAGTCTTATCGAACAGGTCACGTAAGTGGGTTTTGTCCGTTAGAGAAATGCTTAGAATCTGCAAAACTTCGTAAGTTGAGCGTTTCAATTGCATATCGTGTTGAACTATGGCTATGAGACAGTAAGTAATGATTGCCGCACCGATTTTGAATGCGGACAGCGTTTTCTGTTGTACCCCAAAACCTCTTTATTTTAAGGTGTTGCTTTAGCCATTTGAAGAATAGCTCGACCAACCACCTTTTGTAGTTTTTCTGTGTTTTCTCTCTTGATTCTAACCGTTAAGACATGACTCTCCTCAAGAAGTCTGATGACCTTTTCTGATTTTGGTTTTGAAAATCATATCATACGGCTTTAGCTGTTCTGTTCCTGATTTTGTCTATCATCAGTACGGCATTTGCAGTATGTATTCCGAAGAAAATCCACAATATTTTGGTCTTCCTGTTCCGTGCATTTCTCCTCGAGAGTGAGTAATGTTGCTTTTGAGTTCCGAAGCTGCCTTCAAACAGTTCCTTCTCCTGTACAAGAACCTTTCTGATGGTGGAAAGCATTCAAAACAGGAACACTGAGTGAAGCCTGCCCAGTTCACTTTCATTAAAACTCTTGCAATATTTTTCCAGAACATCAAATTCTGTAAAGCCCAAAGTAGTAGGGTGAATTTCCGAAATATTTTGTATCTTAGCTATATCTTTGTTGGGGATATTTTCCCCATTTGGGCTGCCAAACCTTATTTTCGGGGAATATCTAAAAATACAAAAAGTCAACTAATTCGCAATATGTTGTTTATGAATTAGTTGACTAATTTTATAGCGTTTACTGAATGTCCCCCTGATTATAATTTCTGTCCCTATTCTAGCCTTTATTGTTTATAAGACTAATATATAATAGATGCCAAAAATAATATTAGTTATAGCATATTTTTTATGTAACATGTAACTTTTTCAAGCTGCTTTACGTTCAAATTTTTGATCATATCAATGATATTAGATTGATGATGATATTTATTCCACTTATCCATTTCCAGCCGTTGGGTTTCATTAAGCACTTCTATGTAGGGTTTCATACTTTCATAATCGCTATGTCCGGTAGCCCTCATTACTATACTCATGGGAATACCTAATGAAAGACTGCAAACCACGAAAGTTCTTCTGGCGTCATGGCAGGATATTTGTTCGTAAAAGTATGTAGTTTTTTCATATCTCTCATTGCCTTTAAAATATGACTGAGATACAATGCGGTTTAGTCCTGTAATTTTTGCAGCTTCTTTTAGGTAATTATTTAACTTCTGATTTGAAGGAACAGGAAATACTGTTTTACCTTTATACCATGAGTATTTTTAATTAGTTGTTTGGCTTGATCTACAAGAGGAATGATTAGTTTCCCGTCTGTTTTTTGAGAAAACATTTCAATCTGACTATCTACAATATGTGAATGCATCAATTCTTTCAAATCGGAATATCTTAATGACGTAAAACACATAAAACAAAACATATCCCTCGCTCTAGAAAGATAATTTAGGTTTTCTGAGAAGGTATAGTTCATAAAATGGATTAATTCCTTGTATTTAAGGTAAGTTACAGTCCTTGGTATAACTTTCAGTTTGGGCTTAAATTCCAGTGCTTCTTTATTTATTACATACTCTTTTTTTTCTAGCCATCTGAGACATGATTTTAACATTTTGATTTGTTTATTAATTGTTCGGTTGCAATAGCCATTATCTACATACCAAACAACCAATCTATTCATAAATTTTAAATCTATCTGTGACAGGGTTATTCCTTTTCTACATGATAAGACCTGATCTTGCATCTGTTTATATATATATGGTGTAGTACTAGTAAAACTACCTTCTTTAGGCCTTTCTTTCATGAAAAAAGCAAAGGCATCTTCAAATAAACAGTTGCTTTCCTTATTGTTAATACTTGATTTATTGCGCTTATAGTTTAGGTTACTATACAACCATTCTTTTAACTCTTCTTTCTGGGGTATTATGGATTGCTTATCGAATTCGCTAAACCCTTCAGCTATTATGGATAATGTATTTCTAATGGTAGCGTTGATTTCTTTGGCATAAATTGTTTTGTTACCTTCTTTAATTGTTGTATTTGCTTTAACAAGCTGTTTTGAATTATCCCATTTTTCTGGTTCGATTTTATATCCCAAAGAAAGTGATACTTCTGACTTTTTAGAATTCCATCTGATACGTATCATTACGAGTCCTGACTCTTTAATAAAAGCTCTAGTTGTAAAATTATTTGTTATCATATATTAATATATTTTTACTTGTGGTGTTTATACTATACAATAATAAGGATAAAAAAATCGCTTTTGCTATTGTGACATAACTAGAGATTACTAGATATTATTTACTATATTGGCAAAATAATTGAACTGTACATCTGTGTTAAAAAATAATGTATGTCTTTTATTTTGTAGTAGATGTATGGTATGCAGTTAAAGAAATATGCGGGGGGACTTAGGTCTCCCACTTTTTAACAGTATATGGAATTATTTGATATTACAAGCTGTATAAGTATTTAAAAATCAATGTCATATAGTATTTGTTGATACCGGGTAAATTCAATAAAAGACTCCTCACGGGTGTACTTAGTAAGTGGCTAATTTATTGTTCCCCAATAAGTTAGTCATTTTTTTGTATCTTCCTTTGAGATTTTCTTTTCGATTCCTTATTTTTGTTCCTTACAGCGTAATGTACTGCAGTCCGTCGGACTGTTGGGAGGTACATCTGCGCAATGTATGAGTATTTGAACTATTTTATCAGCTTTCAGTTATGAATTATCAATTTGAAATTTGTGCGAACTCCGTAGAGAGCTGTCTGGCAGCCCAGGAGGGAGGAGCAGACCGTGTGGAACTCTGTGCAGCCATTCCGGAGGGAGGAACCACTCCTTCGTATGGTGAAATCAAGCTGGCACGCAAGTTGCTTCACATCCGGCTGCACGTCATTATCCGTCCGCGGGGAGGAGATTTTCTGTATACTCCGGTAGAGTTGTCGGCAATGGAAGAAGACATCCGTATGGCCCGCCAGCTGGGGGCCGACGGAGTGGTGTTCGGTTGTCTGACCCCGGATGGAGAAATCGATGTGCCGGCCATGGAACGTCTGATGAAGGCAGCCGAAGGGATGTCGGTAACTTTCCACCGTGCCTTCGATTATGTGACCGATCCGTGGAAGGCGCTGGATACCTTGGTGGAACTGGGAGTGAACCGCATACTGACCTCGGGACAATGTCCGACAGCCATGGAGGGTGCCGACCTGCTGGCCCGCTTGGTGGAATATGCAGCGGGACGCCTCATTATCATGCCGGGATGCGGAGTCAATGAAGACAATATCGCCCGGCTGGCGGTTCAGACCGGTGCCGGTGAGTTTCATTTTTCGGCCCGTGAACTCTGGGCAAGCGGGATGCGCGTACGGAACGAGGCCTTGTCGATGGGAAACGATGCGGGGTATGACGAATATGCGCGGATGGTCACTACTGCTGCCCGTGTGCGGCGGACCATCGCAGCCCTGACTCAAGCGTAAATGAATGAAGCCGGCAAGTATAACCCGGTGTGGCTGACTGACACGGAATACCGGTTTCATAATGATGCAACTGAAGTTTCATAAAGGTACAAATAAAGTTGCACCTTTATGAAACTCGGGTAACATGCCCATGAGACAAAAGTTCCATATTGAAGAAACCAAAGTGTTTTCAATATGGAACTTTTAGAAGGAGCTTACCGCCTTCCGTACGCATACTGAGGCGGTATTTTTTTTATTGAATGATTACCTGATGACGGACAGGTGTCATGATGAACGTAAATTCATAATCACCGTACGGCAGGCGGTATTCCGGCAACGGAAGGGTTCCCCAGCTGGTGATACAGCCCAGACCCATCTGTGCCTTGTCGATCAGTACGTTGGTCAGCGGAGCCTTTTCCACCTCATTGGAGTGGTACTGAGTCTTTTCCCATCCTGAGTCGAGTGACTCCATGGTGTAGTGGAGGGCAGAGGCTGAGAACGGAGCTTCGGCTACAAACTCCAGTCCGCTTCCGGAAGCATCCAATTGTTTCCACCAGCGGATGTCTGACTTGGTACCGTTTTCCTGTGGACGGATGTAGGCGTAGAACTGTTCGTCTACCGTCTGATGATAGATACCGAGGTCGGTTGCCGTCTTGCGGTCGCTGTAGTTTTCAACCGGTCCGCGTCCGTAATAAGAAATCTGTTCGAATTCTTCCGGCATCACCAGTTGCATACCGAAGCGGAACATGTCGGATACCTTCGCCTGTTTGTCGGCAGTCATCTTCTGAGTCACCTTCACCGCACCTGCGTTGTTGATGGTGTAGGTCAGAGCAAGACGGGCGCTGACTTCCTTCATTTCATATTCGGCAGCTACCACTACCCGGTTGTCCTGCATTTCGTGTTTCAGTGAAACCAGTTTGATTTCCGGATTCTTCCATACGGAATATTTCTTCTGCAATCCGGCACCGAAATCATTGTCGGTCGGAGCACGCCAGAAATTAGGTGTCAGAGCAGCTCCTTCAAGAATCATTTCCTTTCCGTCTACCGTATAGCGGTCCATGTAACCGGTAGCTTTGTTGAACTGGATATTGAAATGCTCTCCAGTGATGTTCAGGCAGTTGGAATTGCTGTCATCGGCTACCGGAGCCACTACTTCCTGGTTCATGTGTTTCACGTTGTCCAGTTTCATATCCGGCTGCTGATACGGGTTGATTACCAGTTGTGCCTTCGCTACCACGTGTCCGGCAGGAATCACACCTTCCTGATTTTTCTGTACGTATCTGACATTCAGCAGCCACTCCGCACATTTACAGGTCCGTCCCCAATCCAGTTTCACGGTAGCGGTAGTCTGCGGAGCCACATTCAGGCTTTCCACTCTTCCGCTGCGTACGACTTTTCCGTTTTTGGTTACGTCCCATTCCAGGGCATAGGCCGACAGGTCGCGGAAGAAATTCTCGTTGTATACGGCAATCTCACCCTGGCTCAGGTCCTTGGCGGTAGTCCAGATATTCTGATAGAAATAGCCTACCTCGTACATGTGCGGGTTCGGCTTGCGGTCCGGACTGATCAGACCGTTGTCGCAGAAGTTGTTGTCGCTGGCATCAAAACGGTTGAAGTCGCCTCCGTAAGCGTAAATCATTTTACCGTTCTTGCCGGTCCAGCGGCACGACTGGTCGACGAAGTCCCAGATAAATCCACCCTGGTATTTCGGATACTTGCGGATAATGTCCCAGTATTCCTTGAAACCACCCTGTGAGTTACCCATGGCATGTGCGTATTCGCACTGGATGAGCGGCTTCTGCTTGCTGTCGTCTTCACAATACTTGATGCACCGGTCGTAGTCGGCATACATCGGACAGTAAATATCGGTCTTGCCGTCGTAATTGGCCTGTTCGTACTGTACGGCACGGCTCGGGTCTTCGGCCTTGATCCAGTCGTAGGCAGCTTCGAAATTCGGACCGTATCCGGCTTCGTTACCCAGCGACCAGAAGATGATGCTCGGGTGGTTGAAACCGCGCTGTACATTGCGCTGGTTGCGTTCCAGATGCGCTTTCTTATACGACGGATTCTTGGCCAGAGAGGCTTTCTCATAGCCCATACCGTGAGATTCTACGTTGGCTTCTGCCACTACATAGATACCGTATTTATCACAGAGTTCATACCAGTAATTGTCATCGGGATAGTGACAGGTACGGACCGCATTCAGGTTGAACTGCTTCATGATCTGGATATCCTGGAGCATGCGTTCGCGTGAAACCACGTATCCGCCGTCCGGGTCCATTTCGTGACGGTCGGCTCCCTTAAAGAGTACCGGCTGTCCGTTGACCAGCAGCTGGGCATTCTTCAGTTCGATTTTGCGGAATCCTACCTTCACCGGCACTACCTCTTTGGTCTGGCTGCCTTCTTTCAGCGAAGCCCTCAAAGTATACAGATAAGGAGTCTCGGCACTCCACTTGGACGGATTCTCCAGATGAAGGGTGGTCGATACCTTTCCGGAACCTTTCACTTCGCTGCTGGCTACTACCTGGTTCTTTGCATCCAGCAGTTCCAGCAATACATTTCCGCTGCCCTTCAAGTTGAGGCTTACGGCCAGTGAGCCGTTCTTGTATTCTTTGTCGAGGTCCGGTGTGATACGGATATCGTCAATCCGTTTTTTGTTCCGGGCATACAGATAGCAGTCGCGTGCCACTCCTGTGTAGCGGAAGAAATCCTGGTCTTCGAGGTAGGTACCGTCACACCAGCGGAATACCTGGAACGCAATGAGGTTCTTCTGTCCGAACTTCAGATACGGAGTGAGGTCGAACTCTGCTTCCAGTTTGCTGTCTTCGCTGTAGCCGACAAACTTTCCGTTTACCCAGAGGTACATGTTGGAACTTACGGCACCGAAATGTGCGATGATGTCCTTTCCCTTCCAGTCGGCCGGTACGGTAATCTCACGACGGTAAGAACCTACGTGATTCTCTTCAACCGGTACCAGTGGCGGCTGGTTCTTGTACTGGTTTCTCCAGGCATAACCCACGTTGACGTAAATCGGGTCACCGTATCCGTTTAGTTCCCATACGGCCGGAACCTGCAACTTGTCCCATCCCTTGTCGTTGAAGTCTGTTTTCCAGAAGTCGGTAGGACGGGCGTCGGCATCCTTTACCCAGAAGAATTTCCACAGGCCGTTGAGCGACATGAAATTCTCTGATTTTTCCTTGATGCCCTGGTTGGCGGTTTCTGCATTCTCGTATGCGAAGAAGTTACTGTGCATGGGGGCGCGGTTGACCGCGTTGATCTCGGGGTCCATCCACTCCTTGAACGTCTGAGCGTTGGCTGCAAGAGAGCAAGCCCCTAGAAAACTGAATAATAGCGCTTTTTTCATGATGCGTTTAAATTCGTGCTGATAGTTAGATTTAATGTGAATAATGAATTTGGCGTTAAATGTAATAAAATACTTTCAGTTGGAGAAACTCTTCCCGGTCAATCTGCCGGTTATTTTGTAAAGAGAGGGATGGAACGGAGCAGGGATAAAAAAAACTGCCATTCCGCTTTTCGGGTTGGAATGGCAGTCTCTTATCGACTGATGCAGTCTTCACTGAGGTAAGACTGCAGGTAATGCGTCATTGCACAGACTGATAAAAACATTTCCAGTGCTCGTTGAATGCTGCCATTGAAGGAAACAGCAGATTCGCACCTTCGTTCAGGAGAGCTTCATCCGGAAGAGGTCCTGTATTGACAGCTACCGTGAATATTCCGGCACCCACTCCGGCCTGTACGCCCAAGGGGGCATTCTCTACCACGATGGCTTCATTAGGCTGTATTCCTGCCTTCTTCAGTGCCATGAGGTAAGGCTCCGGATTCGGCTTGCCGTATTTGACATCAAAGGCGGTCACCATCAGGTCTTGCTGGAACATCCCGGGAAAATGCTGGTTCAGGCGGTCCAGCAGCGAAGTCTGCCCCGAACCGGTTACTACCATGGGAGTCAGTCCACAAGCCTTTACCTGCTGCAACAAGTCCCATGCTCCGGGCATTTCTTCGGCGGTAGGCAACTGGTTGAACAATTGGCTCTTGGTGGCATAAATCTCCTTGATTTCCTCTTCGGTAGCCTCGTGGTGACGTTCGCGCATGCTGACGATGTTGATGGTAGCAGCGCCTGTACGTCCCTCGTGCATGTAAGCCTCTTCCCGGCTCAGATTCATGCCATACAGTTTCATTGCTTCATTCCAGGCTGTCGCATGGTTCTTCATGGAGTCGAACAATACACCGTCCATGTCGAACAAGACAGCTTTTAAATTCAGGCGGCTGTAGCCGTGCTTACTTAAATACTGTTTAACAGCTTCTTGGAATTCAATATTTATCATTCTGCAGTGTTTATTTCTTCAATCTTTCCTGGATGGCTTTAGATGCTTCTTCGTATCCCGGCTTGTTCAGCAAAGCAAACATGTTTTTCTTGTATGCTTCTACGCCCGGCTGGTTGAACGGATTGATTTCAAGCAGGTAACCGCTGATACCGCAAGCCTTCTCGAAGAAATAGATCAACTGGCCCAGGTAATATTCGTTCAAGGCAGGAACGCTGATGCGCATGTTAGGCACTCCACCGTCTACGTGAGCCAGCTGTGTACCCAGTTCGGCCATCTTGTTGACTTCGTCTACGCGTTTTCCGGCGAGGAAGTTCAGACCGTCCAGGTTTTCTTCATCCGACGGAACTCTCAGTTCGTAAGCCGGATTTTCAACCGAAATTACAGTTTCATAAATAGTACGTTCGCCTTCCTGGATCCACTGACCCATTGAGTGAAGGTCGGTTGAGAAGTCGACTGAGCTAGGGTAGATACCTTTGCCGTCCTTACCTTCTGATTCGCCGTAAAGCTGTTTCCACCATTCCATGAAGTAGTGCAGTTTAGGTTGGAAGTTCACCAGGATTTCTATCTTCTTACCGTTGCGGTACAATTCGTTGCGGGTTGCAGCATACAGTGCAGCTGGATTTTCTGCCAGGTTTTCATTGGCACAGACTTCTTCCATCTTGCGTGCACCGGCTACCAGCTGGTCGATATCGATTCCGGCAACTGCAATAGGCAGCAGACCTACAGGAGTCAGTACAGAGAAACGTCCGCCTACGTTGTCGGGGATGATGAATGATTTGTATCCTTCCTTGTCGGCAGTTACGCGTGCGGCACCTTTCTTGGCATCGGTAACCGCTACGATTACCTTGCGGGCCATTTCCTTGCCGCGCTGTTCTTCACACTGTTTCTTCAGCAGACGGAAAGCCAGTGCAGTCTCAGTGGTAGTTCCCGATTTGGAAATGTTGATGACACCGAATTTCTTGTCTTTGAGGAAAGTGGTCAGCTCATAGAGATAATCTTCTCCGATATTGTGTCCTGCAAACAGAATGCTCGGTTCTCCGGCCTTCTTTTCCTGCAGCCATGCAAAGCTGTTTGACATCGCTTCGATTACGGCACGGGCTCCCAGGTAGCTGCCACCGATACCGGCAACCACTACTACCTCGCAGTTTTCACGAAGTGTCTGTGCAGTAGCTTTCAGGTCATCCAGGTGTGCCTGTGTAATGGAAGAAGGAAGATGCAACCATCCCAGGAAGTCGTTTCCGGCTCCGGTACCTTTTTCCAATGTTTCCATGCAGGCTTTCACTTTGCTTTCATAAGCGTTCACTTGTTCCTTGGAAATGAAATCCAAGGTTTTTTCAATGTTCAGTGCAATATTTTCCATGACATTTTGGGTTTATCTGAATGAATCAGTTAATAATTTGATTTCTATCATCGGCGAGATACGTTCGTACAGAATGTTGTATACTGCATCTACGATAGGCATGTTGACATGCAAATGGCGGTTCAGTTCCTTGATGCACTTGGTACCGTAATACCCTTCTGCAATCATTTCCATTTCCACTTGGGCGCTTTTTACCGAATATCCTTTTCCGATCATGGTGCCGAATACACGGTTGCGGCTGAAATTGGAATAGGACGTAACCAGCAGGTCTCCCAGATAGGCAGAATCGTTGGTACAGCGGTTCAGCGGGTGAACGGTTTCCAGAAACCGGTTCATCTCTTTCAAGGCATTGGATACCAGCACGGCCTGGAAGTTGTCTCCATATTTCAGACCGCTGCATATTCCGGCAGCAATGGCATATACATTTTTTAATACCGAAGCGTATTCAATACCTGCCACATCGGTGGTGACAGAAGTCTTGATATAGTGTCCGGAGAGTTGGCGTGCGAACATCTTGGCTTTCTCTATGTCCTTGCATCCGACTGTCAGATACGACAGGCGCTCCAGGGCCACTTCTTCTGCATGGCAGGGTCCGGCCAGCACGGCTATGTTGTCTTCCGGCACATCATAGACTTTGTGGAAATAATCGGATACGATTAAATTTTCATCAGGAACAATGCCTTTGATTGCTGTTATGATAAACTTATCCTTCAGCTTTGTCTTTAGCTTTTTGAGGTGACTTTTCAGATAGGGCGAAGGGGTGACGAAAATCAGGGTGTCTGATTCCCGGACCACCTTGTTGATGTCCGATGAGAAGTTGATACACTCCATGTTGAAGCGTACGCTAGTCAGATAAGCTGGATTATGTCCCAGACGTCGGAACTCTTCTATCCGGTCGTCACGGCGCATATACCAGTTTATGGAGTCGGCTTGTGACAGGACAATCTTGGCAATTGCCGTAGCCCAGCTTCCTCCCCCCATAATTGCTATTTTTCCAGGTAATTTCATGATTATCAATTAAAAACTAAAAATTAAAAACTAAAAACTAAAAGCTTCGTTCTGCACGGAGAAGCTTTTAATTTTTAATTTTTAATTTCTAATTGATTAAATTTTCTGTATCCATTCCGCCACTTCGTTGACGCTAGGATTTGTCAGTTCTAATTTATACTTCTTGTTCACTCCGCAGATGTCTTGATGTAATTTCTGTGGGTTGACATCTTTCATGTCTGAAACCAGATTGTATCCGGCTTTCTGGATAACCGGAACCCACTCTTCGGCGATACCCAGTTCCATGAATTTGGCAGGAGCGTCTTTCGGAATCACTTTTTCCGGACGCATCTGCGGGAAGAACAATACTTCCTGGATGGTGCTCTGACCTGTCATCAGCATGACCAGACGGTCCATACCGATTCCCATACCCGAAGTAGGAGGCATACCGTATTCGAGGGAACGTACGAAGTCCTTGTCAATAATCATGGCTTCATCGTCTCCCTTTTCGCTCAGACGCATCTGCTCTTCAAAGCGTTCCAGCTGGTCGATCGGGTCGTTCAGCTCAGAATAAGCGTTACATAATTCTTTTCCGTTGACCATCAGCTCGAAACGTTCTGTCAGTTCCGGATTGTGGCGGTGACGCTTGGTCAGCGGTGACATTTCAATCGGATAGTCGGTGATGAAAGTCGGCTGGATGTAGTTTCCTTCGCAGAATTCACCAAAGATTTCGTCAATCAGTTTACCCTTACCCATGGTCTCATCGATTTCCAGGTTCAGTTTCTGGCAGACTTCACGGATTTGGTCTTCGTTCATTCCTGTCAGGTCGTAACCGGTGAATTCCTTGATGGAGTCGAGCATGGTTACGCGTTTGAACGGAGCCTTGAAGTTGATCAGGTGGTCTCCTACCTGTACTTCAGTCGTACCGTTTACATCCATACAGATTTTTTCAATCATGTTTTCTGTAAACTTCATCATCCAGTTGTAGTCCTTGTAGGCTACGTAGATTTCCATGCAGGTGAACTCCGGATTGTGGGTACGGTCCATACCTTCATTACGGAAGTTCTTTCCGATTTCGTACACACCTTCGAAACCACCTACAATCAGTCGTTTCAGATAGAGCTCGCTGGCGATACGCATGTAAAGAGGCATGTCCAGTGCGTTGTGGTGCGTGATGAACGGACGGGCTGCCGCACCTCCGGCGATTGACTGGAGGATAGGAGTTTCCACTTCGATGTATCCTTTTGAGTTGAAATACTCACGCATGGAATTATATACTTTGTTGCGCTTCAGGAAGATATCCTTCACACCGTCGTTCACTACCAGGTCGACGTAACGCTGACGGTAGCGCAATTCTGGATCTTCGAACTTGTCATAAGCCACACCGTCCTTGTATTTCACGATAGGCAGCGGCTTGATAGACTTTGAAAGGACGGTCAACTTCTGTGCATGGATAGAAATTTCGCCCATTTGAGTGCGGAATACAAAACCTTCGATACCGATGAAGTCACCCAGGTCAAGCAGGCGCTTGAAGACTACGTTGTACAAGTCTTTGTTTTCCTCCGGACAGATATCGTCGCGGGTAATGTATACCTGAATACGTCCTTTTGAGTCCTGTAACTCAACGAAAGAAGCTTTACCCATTACACGACGTGACATGATACGTCCTGCAACCGAAACTTTCCGTGGTTCTGCCTCGTCGTCTTTGAATTCTGCCTTGATGTCTGTCGAAAAGGCATTGGTTACATACTCGGCAGCAGGGTAGGGATCAATGCCCATTGCTCTCATTTCATTCAGACTGTTGCGTCTGATTATTTCCTGTTCACTTAGTTCTAATACGTTCATTTGTTGATACATTAACTCAATTTCGCTACAAAAATAGGAAAGATTTTGCAAACTTCCTCTTACTTAGGCTACTTTTATTATCTTTGTCTGACGATTTATGTGTGGATTTTTTATGAAAGGGAGGTGGAATGAGAACTGTAATTTTGCAGACGGATATTGTCTGGGGTGATGCGGAAGCGAACCGCCGGAATCTGACGGAATTGATTAGGATATATGAGGGAGTGGACTTGTTCGTCCTGCCTGAAATGTTTGCTACAGGCTTTGGGTTTCCTCCGCAGCAGGTGGCTGAGCCAGAGGTGGGAGGACCGACGCTGGAGTGGATGAGGCGGATGGCACGGGAAGGGAATTGTGCCGTAGCGGGCAGTGTGGCTGTGCGGACCGCTTCGGATACGTTCCGGAACCGGTTTTATTTTGTGTTTCCGGACGGGAGTGTGGAGTTTTATGATAAGCGGCATCTGTTTGCGTTCGGGGGTGAACACCTGGAGTATGCTCCGGGCGACCGCCGGGTAATCGTGACATATAAGGGTTTCCGGATCCTGTTGCAGGTTTGCTACGACCTGCGTTTCCCGGTCTGGATGCGCAACCGCAATGATTATGATATGATTCTTTTCGTGGCCAACTGGCCTGTAGGAAGGAGGACTGTGTGGGATGTCCTGCTTCAGGCAAGGGCCATCGAAAACCAGTGTTATGTGGTAGGGGTCAATCGGGTAGGAAAGGATCCGGTGGCGACTTACAACGGAGGAAGTGTCATACTGAATGCCTATGGGAAGACGGTGGCTGTCTGTGAGGAGGGAGTAGTGTGTGGAGCGGAAGCGGTGCTGGAACTGGAACCGCTGCTGAATTTCCGGCGTCGTTTTCCGGTACTGGAAGACAAGGATAGTTTCGAAATTAAGGTATAATCAGTTGTATAATTATAAGTAAGGCTGTCCCATTTTTTTGTGGGACAGCCTTGTTTTTTATACAATCAGAACAAACTCCATGAAACGGTGAGTCCAGCCATTACGATGGCTACCATGCTCATGAGTTTGATCAGGATGTTTAGGCTCGGTCCGGAGGTGTCCTTGAACGGGTCACCCACGGTATCTCCTACGACGGCGGCACGGTGTACTTCGCTGCCTTTTCCGCCGAAATTACCTTCTTCTACGTATTTCTTTGCATTGTCCCAGGCACCTCCTGCATTGGCCATGAAGATAGCCAGTACGAATCCTGATGACAGACCTCCGATGAGCAGTCCGATGACTCCCGGTACTCCGAAAAGCAGACCGGTGATGATGGGAGCTACAATGGCCAGCAGAGAAGGGAATACCATTTCACGCTGTGCTCCCTGTGTGGAGATTTGCACGCAGCGTGCATAGTCGGGTTCCGCTTTTCCTTCGAGGATTCCTTTGATTTCACGGAACTGGCGGCGTACTTCTTCTACCATGCTTCCGGCGGCACGGCCCACTGCATTCATGGTCAGTCCGCAGAACAGGAAAGCCATCATACTGCCGACAAACATACCCGAAAGTACTTTGGGGTTCATCAAGGTAACGTCATAGTACATCATGAAATCGGTGAAACTGGCTTCGTGGATGGCTACGCTGATGCCGTTGGGCAGTTCCAGTACGGTACTTCCCAACCGCTCCAGTCCGATACGGATTTCTTCGATATAAGAAGCCAGCAGGGCCAGTCCTGTCAGGGCTGCCGAACCGATGGCAAAGCCTTTTCCGGTAGCGGCTGTAGTATTTCCCAATGAATCGAGGGCATCGGTACGCTTACGCACTTCCGCACCCAGTCCGCTCATTTCTGCATTTCCACCCGCATTGTCGGCAATCGGTCCGTAGGCGTCAGTGGCCAGTGTGATTCCCAGCGTGGAAAGCATACCTACCGCGGCAATACCGATACCGTACAATCCCATACCGATGTTACTGAAATCGAAACCGGAAGCCAGCCAGTAAGAAAGAATAATGCCAGCTACCACGGCTATAACCGGAATGGTAGTAGAAATCATTCCCAGTCCGATGCCCGAGATGATGACGGTGGCAGGACCGGTTTTACCGCTTTCTGAAAGTTTCTGTGTGGGGCGGTACGACTGTGAAGTATAATATTCGGTCGATTGTCCGATGATGATACCTACGGCCAGTCCTACGACTACGGCAAACGCAATGTTAACCCAGTTGGTCAGCTGCAGCAGCCACAGGATGAAGAAAGTGGCAATGACGATGAGCACCGAACTCAGGTTAGTACCTCTGGCAAGTGCCTGCAGCAGTTCTTTCATACCTGCGCTTTCTTTGGTGCGGACCGTAAAAATACCGATGATGGAGAGTACAATGCCCACTGCGGCAATCAGCATGGGGGCAATGACTGCCTTGAACTGCATCTCGGTGTTGCCTGTACCGATGAAGGCCGCAGCTCCCAGAGCCGCTGTGGCCAGGATAGAACCACAGTACGATTCGTACAGGTCGGCACCCATTCCGGCTACGTCTCCTACGTTGTCTCCTACGTTATCGGCTATGGTTGCCGGATTTCTCGGGTCGTCTTCCGGAATACCGGCTTCCACCTTTCCTACCAGGTCGGCACCTACGTCAGCCGCCTTGGTATAGATACCTCCTCCCACACGGGCAAAGAGTGCCTGAGTAGATGCTCCCATGCCAAATGTCAGCATGGTGGTAGTGATGATGCACAGTTTGGCAGTCGGATTCATAGCATCGGCCGGTATACAGTAATCCAGCAGCAAATACCAGAAAGAGATATCCAGCAATCCCAGACCTACTACTACCAGTCCCATGACGGCTCCACTCCGGAAGGCCACCTTAAGTCCTTTGTTGAGCGAGGTACGTGCCGCGTTTGCCGTGCGTGCCGAAGCATATGTGGCTGTTTTCATGCCAAGGAAGCCGGATAAACCGGAAAAGAATCCGCCCGTCAGGAAGGCTACCGGTACCCAGGGGTTCTGCAGATTGAATCCGTACGCCATAATCGAAAACAGAACTACCAGTCCGATGAAAACCATCGTTACGACCTTGTATTGCTGTTTGAGATACGACATGGCCCCTTTTCGTACATGAGAGGCAATCCGTTGCATGGTGTCAGTACCTTCGCTTTCGCGCATCATTTGCTTGTAGAAGTATCCTGCCAGGATTAGTGCCAGAAGAGAGGCGGCAGGAACCAGCCAGAAGAGATGTGTTTCCATATAAATTGTAGATTTAGATTAGAGATATCCGGTTTCAGGTATATTAGGAAAAGGAAAGCAAGAGCTACTCTGAAAGGTAGTTTTAGAAATAGCCGATGCCAAACTGTATTCCATATTTCACAAATATAGCGAATTTCTTATTTAAAACAAGGTTTGTATCTTTTAACTTCATGTTGAAAAACTATAAATAAAAATGTTTTAAAG
>ERZ1027150.1154-NODE-1154-length-19183-cov-10.586941_pt1 | contig 19183 bp, 21 predicted proteins | sample MGYA00519276_ERZ1027150 | MGnify/ENA primary metagenome ERZ1027150 (study PRJEB26926, sample SAMN06164860) | human gut metagenome | biome: ENVO:00009003; feature: ENVO:2100002; material: ENVO:00002003 | host: Homo sapiens | place: USA | collected 2012 ... | reverse complement strand
TAATTATTGTTATACGTTATCTTAATTTTTTGGACTGCAAATATATAGCTTTTCTTGTTCTTTAAGAAATTTCTAACCTACAAATTTATAAAAAAGTGTGTAATCCTCTCCTAAATCCTTTATTTTTGTGGCCGGATAAATGAAATATTATATTTAATTAATGTTTAGAGGATGAATAACTTGGCTGATGTGCTGATTGATTGGTATGAGCGGAACGGAAGGGATTTGCCCTGGAGGCAGACAACCGATCCGTATAAGATATGGATTTCTGAAATTATTCTGCAGCAGACGCGTGTGGCTCAGGGATATGATTATTACTGTCGTTTCATCGGGCGATTTCCCGACGTAGCTTCTCTGGCCGAGGCCGGGGAGGACGAGGTGATGAAATACTGGCAGGGGCTGGGCTATTATTCCAGGGCCAGGAACCTGCACGAGGCTGCCCGTTCGATACACGCGGCTGGAAGTTTCCCGCGCTCTTATAAAGAGGTGTTGAAACTGAAGGGAGTGGGGGAGTATACGGCTGCAGCCATCTGTTCGTTTGCTTACGGACTGCCGCATGCGGTGGTCGACGGAAATGTGTACCGGGTGCTTTCGCGCTGGATGGGGGTGGATACGCCGATTGATACGACCGAGGGGAAAAAGGAGTTTGCGGCATTGGCCGATGCGCTTCTCGACCGTGCCCGTCCGGGGGCGTACAACCAGGCGATTATGGATTTCGGGGCATTGGTCTGTACGGCAGCGGCTCCCCGTTGCGAGGACTGTCCGCTGAAGGACAGTTGTGTGGCCTATGCCGGGAAACGGGTGGCGGATTTGCCCTGCAAGGCTCGCAAGACCAAGGTGACGGACCGTTTTTTCAATTATTTCTTCATTCATACCGGCGATGCCTGCTGGCTGCACAAGCGGGGAAAGGGAGATATCTGGCAGAACCTGTATGAGTTTCCCTTGCTGGAAACCAGCCGCTCTTACGAATTGGGGGAACTGTTGTCGCTGCCGGCCTGCCGCGCTTTGTGGGGAGACCGGGAGGTAGAAAAGGTGTCGCTGGTAGAAGCCGGCCGCAAGCATGTGCTTTCTCACCGCCGTATTTATGCATCGTGCATTGAAATCCTTTTGAAAGACGGACATTTTGTGCCGGAAGGCTTTTTGAAGGTGAGGTTCAGCGAACTTGAGAAATTTCCTGTGTCAAACTTGATTTCTCATTTTTTTTCCTTAATTTTGAAACCAAATCATAAAAATGAATAAGTATGTCTTTAAACAAGGTTCAATTAATCGGTAATGTGGGAAAAGATCCGGAAGTCAGGTATCTGGACAGTGGAGTGGCGGTAGCAACGTTTCCGCTGGCAACTACTGACCGTGCTTATACACTGCCTAACGGTACCCAGGTCCCGGAACGCACCGAATGGCACAACATCGTGCTGTGGAGAGGGCTGGCCGAGACTGCCGAAAAATATGTTCACAAAGGAGATAAACTGTATATTGAAGGAAAAATCCGTTCACGCTCTTACGACGACCAGAACGGCATGAAGCGCTATGTGGTAGAGATTTTCGGCGACAACATGGAAATGCTGACACCTCGCCAGCAACCGGTACAGCCTGCTGCTGCACAGCCGGTAAGTCCTGCTGCAGCCGTTTCTCCGACTCCCATACGGCCGTCGGAACAGGATGCATCGGACGATCTTCCTTTCTGATACATACTGTCCGCTACGGACCTCCCGGTACTGTAACCGGGATTTGACTCGCCGTACCGAACATTCTGCCTTGCCGTACTTCTCGAGAACAGTAAGATGTATGGCAGGCTCGTGATGTGAGGAGGCAAAATATTATTAACTAAAACTTAATTCCTTGGACCCTGATTCGTGTATATCCTATTTTAAGGATCTGTATGACGGTGTGACCGTCATGCCTCCGTCGGCAGGAGCGGTGGTAGCCTTGCTGCTGGCGATTTTGTTACTTTATGCTTCCGGTTTTGTCTCGGCATCTGAAATTGCGTTTTTCTCGCTGTCGCCTTCCGACTTGAATAAGATAGAGGAGGATGAGCATCCTTCCGACAAGCGTATTAAGGCACTGCTGGATGATTCGGAGCGCTTATTGGCTACTATTCTGATATCGAACAACTTTGTGAATGTGACCATCATCATGCTGTGCAATTATTTCTTTGCAGAGGTAATTGACTTTGGGGGAGCGCAGCTGCTGGAGTTTATCCTGATTACGGTGGTCCTTACGTTTCTGCTGCTTTTGTTTGGAGAAATCATGCCTAAGATTTATTCGGCTCAGCATACGCTGGCTTTTTGCCGCAAGGCGGCTCCGGTAATCTGGGTATTGCGCTCTGTCTTTTCTCCGGTATCCAATCTGCTGGTACATTCTACTTTCCTGTTCAACCGTCTGACACACAGGAAGAAAACGCATAATCTTTCGGTCGATGAACTTTCTCAGGCACTGGAACTGACCGACAAGAGTGAGATTTCCGAGGAGAGCAACATGCTGGAGGGTATCATCCGTTTCGGTGAGGAAACGGCGAAGGAGGTGATGACTTCGCGCCTGGATATGGTGGACCTGGAGATTCATACGGCCTTTCCGGAGGTACTGAAATGTGTGGTCGACAATGCGTATTCCCGCATTCCGGTGTACGAGGAGTCGCGCGACAATATCAAGGGTATTCTGTACATCAAGGATTTGTTGCCTTACCTGTCTCAAGGGGCCGATTTTGAATGGCAGAAACTGATCCGTCCGGCTTTTTTCGTACCGGAAACCAAAATGATTGACGACCTGTTGCGTGATTTTCAGTCGAATAAGATTCACATTGCCATCGTGGTCGATGAGTTTGGAGGTACGTCGGGTATCGTGACCATGGAGGATATCATCGAGGAAATCGTTGGAGAAATCAATGACGAATACGATGAGGAGCAGAAGACATTCGTCAAACTGGCCGACAATGTGTATGTGTTCGAAGGAAAGACACTGTTGTCGGATTTCTATAAAATATTGGATATCGATGCCGATGTCTTCGAATCGGTGGCTGGCGATGCAGATACTCTTGCCGGTCTGCTGCTGGAACTGAAGGGAGAGTTCCCTTCCCGTCATGAAGTGCTGGAATTCGAGAACTTCCGTTTCGAGGTACTGGAAATGGATGCCAGGCGTATTCTGAAGGTGAAGGTAGTGATTTCTGAACCGGTAAAAAAAGAGGAAGACTGATGCCTTTGTACCGGAAATGGACATATGAGGGCGGATACTTCGGTATCTGGAAAGTAAACGAAGAGCCGGGAGCATTGAGGGCAATGCTTTCGGCTGATTTTCGTTATGACGAGGAACTGGCTTCGATGAAGGCTTTGTCGCGCAAGGTGGAATACGTGGCTGTGCGTGTGTTGCTGGCTGCACTGACCGGCAGCGAGAAGCGGATCTTGCATTATCCGTCGGGAAAGCCTTATCTGGAGGACGGCAGTTTCCGGATTACGGTTTCGCATACCAGAGGGTTTGTGGCCGTCGGCCTGCATCCTGAACGGGAGGTGGGAATCGATATCGAGTATATGTCGGAAAGAGTAGGGAAAATTGCTTCCCGGATATTGGGACCGGAAGAGGAGGCAGAGACTACGGTGGACCTTCTGCTCCACTGGTGTGCCAAGGAAACGATGTACAAGATGCTCGGTGCGCAGGAGGTGGATTTTGCCCGGCATTTCCGGATTATCCGTACGCAGGCAGATACGGCCGTAAAAAAAATACGCGGGATAGAGTTCCGCACTTCATCCCGCATGCAATTCGACCTGTCTTACTGGGTCGATCCTGATTTCGTATGTACCTGGAGCGTCGGCTTGCAGCCCTCCTGTGAATAATCATCAGATTTTTTGAAGCGTAAAGACAAACTCCAGTCCTTTGTGTACATTGTTCTTTGCAAAAATGGTTCCTCCGTGGAACAGTACCGCATTCTTCACGATGGCCAGTCCCAGGCCGGTACCTCCCAACTTGCGTGAACGGCCTTTGTCTACCCGGTAGAACCGCTCGAAAAGTCGGTTCAGGTGTTCTTCGGCCACGCCCACTCCGGTGTCGGAGAAACTGAAGTAGTAGAAGTTCTCGTCTTCGCGGAAGCACTCTATGGTAACCGTTATGCCGATGCCTGCATAGGCAATCGCATTGTCCATCAGGTTGCGGAAGATGGAGTAGAGCAGCGAACTGTTGCCGTTGATCTTCAGGTTTTCCGGCAGGCGGTTGAGGACGGTAATCTGCTTTTCTTCGATATTAAGCGCCACTTCGTTCAGTATGTTCTTGACGAGCTGACTGAGGTCTACGTATTCTTTGACCATGAGGTCGGGGGCTTCGTCCATGCGGGTTAGTACCGATATGTCTCTGAGCAGCAGTGTCAGACGGTTGCTTTGCGCGTAACTTCTCTCCAGGAAGGTATGTGCGGTTTCGGCCGGCATGTTGGGGTTGTTCAGCAGGGTTTCCAAATACCCTTGTATGCTGCTCACCGGTGTCTTTAACTCGTGGGCGATATTTTGGGTCAGCTGTCTCTTCAACCGGGCCTGTTCTTCTTCCGTCGTGATGTCACTGATGGAGATTTCGAACGAATTGTCCTGGAAGATGATGCATTCTACCGAAAAGGAACGTGCGTTCTTGTGGATGTGGAATGCGTATCTCTTTTCTTCTTTCGAGAAATTGCCTTCGTTGTGGTTCAGGAAATTGGTCACCGGGGTGAGTTCGGGGATAGCGAACACCTCTTCTGTCGAACTCAGGTTGTGGTCGGAGATGGTGTTGGCATACTGGGTGAACAGGCTGTTGACCAGTATTTCCTTTCGCTCCTTGGTAAAGACTCCCAGACCTTCGTGAGAGGTCTGCAGGTGCGAAATCAACTTTTCACGCTCGATGTAAAGGGCTTCCTTGGCACGGTGGAGTCTCTTGTATATCTTGATGATGTGCTGCGAAATCTCTCCCAGTTCGTTCTTGGGGAACGCATCGAGGATACTCGGGTCGATGGGGTCGTTCCGGTCGGCTCTGAGCGTAAACTCCTGGAGCTGGGTGATGGACATTCCCAGTTTATGGGTGAAACGGTAGAAGATGGATATCAGCAGCAGACTGATGAACAGCGTAAACCAGATGTATTTGGAGTCGGCCTGCAGGTGCTCGCTCAGGCTGAGGTTATACGGCAGGGCCGAACGGACGATGATCTGGTGCATGGGATAGTAATGGGCGGAGTAGAAATATTCTTCTCCGTCGATACTTTCGGAATGTCGGCGGATGGCGTATCCGCTTCCATAAATCAGGGCATCGGAAACCTCCTTGCGGGATGAGTGATTGCCGAACTTGTCGAAATCTTTTGAGAAATTGTCGTAAATCACCTTTCCCTTAGGGTCAATGAGGGTCAGTCGAAGATCGGGAATCATGTGACGTGCCACGTATTTCTGCAGCAAGTCCTGATGAATGCCGTTTTCGATAATGAAATCATACAGCTGTGCATTGTAGTCTTGCAGCTGTGTATTGAGCAAATCGCTTTTATAGGCTTTTTCGCGCTGATACTGGAACAGGATGAAACAGATGGCAAACGCTATGAAAAGTGAAACCACCGAAAGAAAAAGCCTTTTGCTGAAAGGAAGCAGTTTATAGGATAATTTTGTCATTGGAAGAGTTTTGTAGTTATTCGCATTCGAAGCAGTATCCGTATCCCAGACGGGTGACGATATGCTTGCCGTAATTGCCTATTTTTTTTCTTAAACGGGTGATATTCACGTCGATGGTACGGTCGAGCACAAAGGCTTCGTCGTTCCAGACCTTCGTCAATATGTCCTCGCGGGAAAATACTCTTCCTTGATTCTGCAGCAGAAGGAGCAGTATCTCAAATTCTTTTTTGGTCAGCGGAGCTTCTTCTCCGTCTATCATGACTTTCTTTTGTGGGATGTGGATGACCAGTCCCTTGTAGATGAGTTGTTCTTCTCTCTGTACCGGACTTGCCGTGCGGCGCAATACGGCTTTCACTCGCATGACAACCTCCCTGAGAGAGAAGGGTTTGGAAATGTAATCGTCAGCCCCAAGATTGAATCCCGTAATGGTATCGTTCTCAGTATCTTTGGCAGTAATGAATATGATAGGAATGTTGGCCGTATCTTTGTTGTTTTTCATGATACGGGCCATCTTGAAACCGGAGATTTCTCCCATCATCACATCCAGCAACAGAAGGTTGTATCGGGTCAGGTCCAGTTTGAGTGCTTCTTCCGCAGAATTGGCAGTATCTACTAGATATCCTTCTGTTTCAAGGTTAAACTTGAGAATTTCGCACAAGTCTTCTTCATCGTCCACCACAAGAATACGGTAATCGTTCATAGGGCATTTATCTTTTTGTAAATATTATCAAAGATTCTTCATTTATTTTACGTGTGCAAATCTCGCATGTCTGTGTTTCTTCTTTATGAAATAAATGTTACAAAACGGTTACATCAGTTCCGGACGGGTGAATTCGCCTGCAATGGCGTGATTCATTTCGTTCCGGATTTCCTGCGGACTGAGATTATGACCCAAAAGGAACATGAGTTTGGTCACTACGCATTCTACGGTGGCGTCGTAGCCACTGATGACACCGGCATCAAGCAGGTGAAGTCCGGTTTCGTAACGTGCCATCTCCACCATACCCGTCTGGCACTGTGAGATGTTGACGATGATGATGCCCCTTTGGGTCGCTTCCTTGAGGAGACGAATGAACCAGGGTTTCTGAGGTGCATTACCCGAACCGTATGTCTTCAGGACTACCGCTTTCAGTCCCGGTGTGTAAAGTATCGTACGGATGATATTTTCTTGTATGCCCGGGAAAATAGTCATGATCATGACATTGGTGTCGAACACATAGTGCGGATGCATGGGAATATTGGGGTCGGCTCTCCGGATACGGTCATATTCGTATTTGATGTGGATGCCCGCAGTAGCCAGTGCCGGATAATTGTACGAACGGAACGCATTGAAGTTCTCGGCATTGATCTTGGTGGTGCGGTTGCCGCGGAGCAGATGGTTCTCGAAAAAGATACATACTTCCGGAACAATTGCCCTGCCGTCCGGGTATTTGGCAGCTGCGATTTCGATGGAGGTAATCAGGTTTTCCTTGCCGTCGGTACGCAATACACCAATAGGAAGCTGACTTCCGGTCAGAATCACCGGCTTGCTCAGGTTTTCAAGCATGAAACTGAGGGCAGATGCCGTATAAGCCATCGTATCCGTTCCGTGCAGGATGACAAATCCGTCGAAATTGTCGTAGTTGTAATGGATAATTTTCACCAGTTTGGCCCACAAAGCCGGCTCCATGTCCGAGGAGTCGATGGGAGGGTTGAACTGGTAAGATGAAATTCGATAGTTGAAACGCTTCAGTTCGGGGACATTCTCTTGAAGCTGGTCGAAATTGAAAGCTTCCAAAGCTCCGGTTTCCGGGTTTTCCATCATCCCGATAGTGCCTCCGGTATAAATAAGCAAGACGGAAGGGTAATCTGGTTTAATCATACTTCTTTTATCTTTTTGCCTAAATTTGTCACAAAGATAGTAAAACTAGTTTAGGTTTGAAAAATATTCTGGATGAAAATGACAAAATGATTAGTATTGCTTGCTTTCCTGATGTGAAAATCACTTATAAATAACAAGTTTGTTGTATGGAGACGGTTATAGGATAAATACTTTTGTGGTTGGGGAATAATTATAGATCATGACTCAAAAAAGTTTTTTTTTAGGATATTTTGTAAAGTGAAAAATGTATATTTGTGATAATATTATAAATAAAAAGTGTTATGAGAACATTGAACTACGCGGCCATAAGCAGTATATGTGCTTTGGTAATTGGTATTTTATTGGTTGTCTGGCCGGAAGTTGCAGTTAATTATCTGGTCATTACAATCGGTGCATTGTTTTTTCTTCCTGGAGTATTGGGAGTATTTGCTTATTTTATGTCTTCCAGGAATCAGGATGCTCAGTCGAGACCGATGTTCCCGATAGTGGCTTTGGGAAGTGCTTTATTGGGATTATGGCTGATGGTGATGCCAGCTTTCTTCGTAGGCATTCTAATGTATCTTCTGGGGGCTTTGCTGGTGTTGGGTGGATTGAATCAGCTGATTCGTCTGATCGCAGTGCGGCATCAGGTACATGTCCCGGTAATTCTGTATGTGATACCGGTGCTGGTATTGGCTTCAGGATTATTGATTCTGTTCAATCCGTTTGAAGTGGCAAACGTACCGTTTGTTATTCTGGGGGTGTCGTCTATTGTATACAGCATTACTGATTTGATACGGCTTTTGCGTTACCGTTACGGAAGGAATAAAGGGATAACGGATGTGGAGATTATTGAGGGATAGTGCGTGGTATCACTATCCCATTTTTCTGTACTTTTTAGGAGATACTCCTGTATAACGCTTGAAGTATTTCCCAAAGAAAGAAATATCCGGAAAGTTTAGTGAGTAGGCTATTTCTTGAATAGACAACTCTGTAGAGCGGAGCTTGCCCTGGGCATCTCGTATTACAAAACTGGAGATGATATCTGTAAGGGTTTTACCTGTCGTTTTCTTGATAGTAGTACTGAGATGTTGAGGGGATAAGTGCATCTTTTCGGCATAAAAAGAAATGTTTCTTTCCGTCTGGTAGTATTTTACTACAATTCTCATCAGGTCTTTTACTATCTCCTGATTACGGTTGTAGCAGACTTTCCGGCTGCGAGTGTCGTCTTGTCGGTAGGTACCTCCCAATCCGATGATGAGTTGGGTATATAATAGTTTGACATGCTCTTGGTTGAACATGAGTTTCATGTCTCTTGAGGCTCTGATAACCACCATCAGGTAGTCGTGAAAGATGCGTGTGGTTTTTTCATTCAGGCAGACCACAGGATCCTCAAATATGGAAGGAGCATATTCGATTACTTTGGAAAAGAGTGTAGGAGATTGTACCAGCTTGTCTGTAAAAGCTATGAACATAAATCTGCAGTCGGCACTCTGTTCCTTTATCTGGAAAAACTGATTAGGAAATACGATGGCTGTACATCCTTTTTGGATCTGGTATTGGCTTAGATGAATGGTAGCTGTACAACTTCCCCGCGTGCAAAGTAAAAACAGGCAGCCGGGCATTTGTATGGAAGTGCTGAATAGTTTTTTCAGGTTTCCAGTTATGTCTATACCGGCAAGCATATCCTGATCATGGGGGATGGCGGAAAGCAAGTGAATTTGTTTCATCTGTATATTTTCATTGAATCTGTCTGTACTTATAATTAGTGCCTTACAAATGTAGCAGATTGGCATGAGAATTCCAAAGCTTTTCCTGTGGCTTTAAGTTTTATAAATATTATCTGCTATTTCTCTCTGTGGTTTCTGTGATGTTTTTTGTAGGCGGTCGATAATAGCGGAGGAGTTGTTCCCCCATTTCGGAATCTGTCTATTTCCGATTGAATATTTTTCGTATCCGATGAAGGATTTTCATGCCTGTCATGATTCCGTCGTATGCGGCAATTCCAGTATTGACATGTTGCATGATTCCCTCAATCTTGGTTTTGCTTTTCTGGGGGGCGAATAACTCCTGAGTAATATTTTGCATCCGTTCTTTTGATTGTCTGATTTCGTCTTTTTTCTCGAGCCGGCGACGGATTATTCCGCTGATGCTGTAAGATGTGTGCTGGGTGTTCATAGCTTGTCTGTTACTTTAGGTTCATCGTTCTCGTCAAGAAATAGTTTGGCCAGAAAATTGACCATAGGCTGGAAAATGAGCAACTGCCTCATCCGGTAGATTATGAAGGCTATGAGCAGCAAACCTCCTCCGATGATAGCATAACTTGCAATCAGACTGTTTGTGAAAGAGTCCAGTGCATATACCAGCATGAATGAAAAATAAAACAGAGCCATAATGGCCAACATACCTAATACAAAAACAAGTATCAAAGTGGATAACAGGATGGTCAGCTTTTCTACAAGTTCCAGTTTCAGGTATTCGCCTTGCAGATTTATGTACTTCTTGACTTCCCTGAAGAGTGCTTCTAAATTATCGATGCTCTTATCGTTTGCAAACATAAAGATGAATTTTGATGGATGATAAAAAGGCAGACTATCGCTTATGAAGCTTAGTCTGCCTGCGTACTTGGAACTTTATTCTGCATCCTTTACTTCTGCGGCAATCTGGTCAACCAGATCATCCATTTCTTCACGGTTCAGACGAATCCCTCTTTTGCGCAAAAGTTCTGCGATTTTATTACGGGTGTCTTCTCCTTTTTCCGGAGCAAATAATACACCGGCTGCTGCACCTAGGGCAAGTCCTCCTAAGAAGGCAGCTACTACATTTAATGCTTTCATGGTTTTCCTTGTTTTGGTTATTACATTTACAAACTTACGAATTAATTTGAATAATCAGGGATTTTGGAGCAGGAATATTTGAACAAACTCGTATTCTTTCTTATTATTAACAGATTTTAATAAGCTACATTCTTTTATATTGCTACTTTTGCAATGTATTTCGGTTTTAGAAATTATAATAATTAACTTAAAATAGATTCAGCGACATGAAAAAGGGTGTTGTTTTAGGAATGGGATTGTTTGCGGCATTTGCATTCTCTTCCTGTAAATCAAGTGAAAGTGCTTATAAAAAGGCTTATGAAAAAGCCAAACAGCAAGAGTTGGCTGAAGCTTCTTCTGCATCGACAGAAGCACCGGCAGAAACAGTTGTTCCGATGGCTCCGATAGCTCCTGTGGCTCCTGTAAATACAGTCGATACGACTCCTATCCGCGAAGAAAAGGTTGAACTGGTGTCCGGTGACGGACTAAAGGCTTATAGCGTGGTATGTGGCAGTTTTGGTGTAAAGGCCAATGCAGAAGGTCTGAAAGACTGGTTGGATGCAGACGGATACAATGCAAAGGTGGTTTACAATGCAGAAAGAAACATGTATCGTGTAGTAGTGTCTTCATTTGATACTCGCAGTGAGGCTGCAAGCGCCAGAGATTCATTCAAAGCAAAATATCCTAACCGTAAGGATTTCCAGGAATCTTGGTTGTTGTACCGCGTGAAATAATTGTCTATAAATAAGAATAACTATTACATATCGATAGAATTAAAGCGATGGCATGGTGGCTGTCGCTTTTTTTTATACCTTTGCAGGTATGGTTTATTATAAAGATTTAACGATGAAGGTAAAGTTTTTGATAGGGGTGGCTTTGCTATTGCTGTCGGGCATGGCTAAAGCGCAAGAATCTGTTGTTCCTTTTAAATACGGGGACATGGACCAGTGGGTGACACGAAAAATCCAGGAATCAGGTATTATAGGCGGGCATACCAAACTGCTTTATGAGGTAGGGCCGACAAAAGAGATTACCGGTAATGAGGCTTATGTGAATCAGGGTGGTTCGCCATGGGCCAACTCCAACGTGATGGCCAAAGTGATGGGAATTGTGAAGACCAACACCAGTGTGTATCCGGAGCGGAGAGGCGATGGATATTGTGCTCGTCTGGAAACGCATATTGAAAGTGTGAAGGTGCTGGGGCTGGTGAATATTACGGTGCTGGCTTCCGGTTCCATGTTCCTGGGAGATATGAAAGAGCCGATTACAGGTACCAAGGATGGGGAAAAGGCCTTGAATTCGGGAGTGCCTTTTACCGGGCGTCCTAAGGCGGTGTGCTATGATTATAAGGTGAAGATGTCGGACGAGCCCAACCGTATCCGTCTTACCGGATTCAGCCGGAAGGCCACTGTGCCTGGCAAGGACTGTGCGATCATGACTTGTCTGCTGCAAAAGCGTACGGAGGATGCCAGTGGAAATATTATCGCTAAGCGGGTAGGGACAGCGGTGGTCTGCTATAACCGTACAGAAGGATGGAACAATCAGGCTACTTATGAAATTCACTACGGTGACATATCTGACGAATCTTTTTATGACGCTAGTCTGATGCGTTTAGGTATTGGAGGGTATTACGCACGCAACAGTAAAGGGGAGAGCAGGCTGATACAGGAAAACGGATGGGCAGATCCGGATGATACGCCTACCCATTTGGTGCTTCAATTTACTTCCAGTTTGGGAGGGGCTTTTGTAGGCTCCCCAGGTAATACTTTGTGGATTGATAATGTGGGGCTTGTTTATTGATGAAAAAATGGCCGGATTGGCGGAGGGTAAAAGCTGAGGTTTGGTTTCTTTAGGACGGTTGGAAGCAGTCTGGATATTTTGGAATCCCTTTGTTTCTGTTCTTCAGTTAGTGTCAAGATGCACGGAAGAAGGAAACAAAGGTTTTTTTGTTTGTTTAAATCCGGAATATGCAAACGGCAGGAAAAGCGAAAGATACAGGACTGCCTGGGAGGTGTGAGGACAGAATATGGAAAGATTAGCTGAAACTGCCTTGTCTTAATTGTTATAGAGTGAATTTTAAGTTTTATATAGAAACGCGTATGGAATAAATTTGTATTTTTGCCGTCAACTATGAGCAGAATTTTAGCAATTGATTATGGAAGAAAGCGGACGGGAATTGCCGTGACAGATCCGATGCAGATTATTGCCAGCGGACTGACCACCGTACCGACCCATCAGCTGATGGATTTTCTGATGAAATACGTGCAGCAGGAAAAGGTGGAACGTATTATTATCGGACATCCCAAGCAGATGAATAATGAGGATTCGGAAAATATGAAGAATATTGTTCCGTTCATGAACCGTCTGAAAAAGCAGTTGCCGGATATTCCGGTGGAACTGGTGGATGAGCGTTTTACTTCTGTGCTGGCGCATCAGGCCATGCTGACAGGAGGACTGAAGAAGAAGGACAGACAGAATAAGGCATTGGTGGATGAAATCAGTGCGACGATTATTCTGCAATCATATATGGAATCTAGAAAATTTAATAACCAACTCTAACTCTAAAGAATAATTATGATTTTACCTATTTATGTATATGGACAGCCTGTGCTCCGTCAGGAAGCGCAGGATATTACTCCGGATTATCCGAATCTGAAAGAACTGATTACTAACATGCACGAAACCATGGACCGTGCTGACGGTGTGGGACTGGCTGCACCGCAGATCGGGTTGCCGATCCGTGTGGTAGTGGTTAATCTGGATGTGCTTTCGGATGATATGCCTGAGTTCAAGGGATTCCGCAAAGCGTATATCAATCCTCATATCCTGGAAACGGAAGGTGAACTGGTTTCCATGGAGGAAGGATGCCTGAGCTTGCCGGGAATCCATGAAACAGTCAAGCGTCCCGACCGTATTCACGTAACTTACCTGGACGAGGATATGAATCCGCACGATGAGTGGGTGGAAGGTTATCTGGCCCGGGTTATGCAGCATGAGTTTGATCATCTGGACGGAACCATGTTCATCGACCATCTTTCTGCCCTGCGCAAGCAGATGATTAAAGGAAAACTGAATAATATGCTGAAGGGCAAAGCCCGTTGTTCTTACAAGGTGAAGACTGTGAAATGATTCGGAATTTATTGAATATAATTGTCGCTGCTTTTTTTCTTCCGGTTGTGTCGGTTGCCCAGATTAATACAGACAGGGTGATGACCATCGGAAGAAATGCGCTCTATTTTGAGGATTATGTTCTTTCTATCCAATATTTCAATCAGGTAATCAATGCGAAGCCGTATTTGGCGGAACCTTATTTTTACAGGGGACTTGCCAAGATGAATCTGGATGATTACCAGGGGGCTGAAGCAGACTGCTCGGAAGCTATTGACCGGAATCCGTTTGTGCCGAATGCATATCAGGTCAGAGGCATCTCGCGCATCCGCCAGAAAAATTATCAGGGGGCCATACAGGATTATGAAAAGGCGCTGACGCTGGATCCTGAGAATGTGGGTCTCTGGCATAATCTGGCTCTTTGTAGGATGCAGGAAGAGGATTTTGTGCAGGCAAAGGCCGACCTGGATACGCTGATCCGGATTGCCCCCCGTTATACGGATGCCTATCTGATGCGTACGGAGGTTTCCCTGAAGCAGAAGGATACCCTTCAGGCCATGACGGACGCCGACCGGGCAATCGAAATGGACCGTTACAATCCCGATACCTGGGCTTCGCGGGGAATGCTTTTTCTGCAGCGGAGCAAGTTTCAGGATGCTGAGAGCGACCTGACGGAGGCAATCCGTCTTTCGGTAAAGAATGCGGGGCTGTTTATCAACCGTGCTCTGTCGCGCTATCATCAGAATAACTTGCGCGGGGCCATGAGTGATTATGATATCGCATTGGATATTGATAAGAATAATTTCATCGGACATTATAACCGGGGATTGCTTCGTGCACAGGTGGGAGACGATAACCGGGCGATTGAGGACTTTGATTTCGTGCTGAATATGGAGCCGGATAATATGATGGCAACTTTCAACCGGGGTGTGCTACGGGATAAGACCGGTGATTACCGTGGGGCAATATCTGATTATTCCCGGGTGCTGGAGGAGTATCCTAATTTCCTGCAGGGATATCAGTACCGTGCGCAGGCCCGTCGTAAACTGGGTGACTTGAAAGGGGCTGATGCGGATGAGTTCAAGGTACTAAAGGCTCAACTGGATGCACAGAATGGAAAGAGCAGTCAGCAGACGGCCTCGGCCGACAAGACCCGTAAGAAGTCGGATAAGAACATGAATAACTACCGTAAGATGGTGGTGGCCGATACGGATGAGGAGACCTCCAGATACAAGACGGATTATCGCGGAAGGGTACAGGATAAGAATGTGACGATTCTTCCTCAGCCGATGTTCGTTCTCAGTTACTACGAGCGTTCGGATGAGGTGAGACGGCAGATTAATTATTCCAAATATATCGATGACCTGAATAACCGTCATGTGCTTCCGGAGCGTTTGTTGCTGACCAATAGTGAGGTCTCACTGACTGAAAGTCAGGTAAAACATCATTTTGCCAGCATTGACAAGAATACGGAAAAGATTGTGAGTAATCCGGAGAATGCATTGAATTATTATGCCCGTGCCATGGATTTCTGCCTGGTTCAGGATTTTGATAATGCATTGCGGGACTTGGATAGTACGATTGTAAAAGATCCGTCGTTCTTCCCGGCCTATTTCACCCGTGCGGTGATTCATTACAAGCAATTGGAATACCGTAAACGGGATACGGGATATGAGATGAAGACCGGAGAGGAAGCGGCTCCTGCGGTAAGGGCACTGGATTATGCCATGGTACGCCGTGACCTGGATAAGGTGATCGAACTGAACCCGGATTTCATCTATGCGTATTATAACCGTGCGAATATTCTGGCTGTGATGAAGGATTACCGGGCCGCTTTGGTGGATTATAATAAGGCCATTGAACTGGATCCGCGTTTTTCGGAGGCGTATTACAACCGCGGACTTACGAATATCTTCCTGGGTAATAACCGGCAGGGTATTCAGGACTTGAGTAAGGCGGGAGAGCTGGGTATATTCTCGGCTTATAATGTAATCAAGCGCTTTACGTCGGTGGAAGAGAAATAAACTGTAGCGATATATACGGTTTTGAAAACTGAGTTGAGGGTGGCGGAGCACCGAAAGGGGCTACCGCCACCTTTTTTTGTACGTGCCGGGAAACTTGGATGGGGCGGGGTGCCGGCAGACCTGCTGTGGTTCAATGTGTACAGAAAATGTGTACGGTCTATATTTTTTGCGTTAGGATAGTCTCTCTTTTTGTTTGCTTAATACTTTAAACGGGCCCTTTATGCTGTTTGCCCGTAAAAACCGAATTTTTATTCTCCTTCCTAACGAGTAACTTTGTATTAAAGATTTAAAATTAAAAGCTATGAAAAAGTTGATTTATTTGTTGCTCCTGATGGTTCCTGTCTTGTTGGGAGCTTGCAGTAAAGACGATGGAGCAGGGGAAATCGGCGATGCCACCTTGTTGTATGGTACCTGGGATCCGGTTCATTATACCGGGCACGAAGGGGTAGGAGACACTTATGAAGAGTGGGATATGGACGTGGTGGCTGCATCCAACACCTGTGATCCCAGCAGAATCATTATCGGTGAGTCCAGTCTGGAGTTCCACTACTATGAGGATGGCTGGCACCTGGGACGCTCCTTCTCTGAGTGGAGACTGGAAGGCGACCGGTTGTATATAGGTACGGAGGCCGACGGATGGGGCAGCATGAAGGTAGTCAGTCTGACTGCGACCGAATTGGTGATGGAAGACAGTGATGATGATTACTGGGAACGCGTAACGTATCATAAAGTGGCTAATTAAGGATCGAGAGTGGAAGAATAGATAAATTATTTCTTTTCTCTGATTCTTTGGAGAACGTAAAATCATTCCGGATAGATATGGATAAGGGCATGGCGGTAGCCGTGCTGCGGACTGTATCTGTCGGGGATGATTTTTTTGTATTCATGGCTGTCTGTAAAAGGTTTGTAAAAAGAAACAGCTGTTTTTTTTGTTTTTTCGTGAATAAAATCATTTTCAATAAAATATTACGGATAACCAAAACTTTTATTTATTTTTGCAATTCAAAATAGATAAATACATAAGAATTATGATTAAGATAACATTTCCTGATGGCTCCGTTCGTGAGTACAACGAAGGAGTAACTGGTCTGCAGATTGCAGAAAGCATCAGTTCTCGTCTGGCACAGGATGTCTTGGCTTGTGGGGTAAACGGCGAGACTATCGATCTGACTCGACCGATTAACGAAGATGCGAATTTCGTATTGTATAAGTGGGAAGATGAACAAGGAAAGCATGCGTTCTGGCATACAAGTGCCCATTTGCTGGCAGAAGCTTTGCAGGAACTGTACCCGGGCATTCAGTTCGGTATCGGTCCGGCTATCGAGAACGGATTCTATTACGATGTGGATCCGGGAGATGCAGTGATCAAGGAAGGTGACCTGCCTGCTATCGAAAAGAAAATGGCAGAACTGGCTGCAAAGAAAGAAACGCTGGTCCGTACCAGCATTGCCAAGGAAGATGCCTTGAAGATGTTTGGTGAGAGAGGCGAGACTTACAAGTGTGAGCTGATCTCTGAACTGGAAGACGGACATATCACTACTTATACTCAGGGTGCGTTTACCGACCTCTGCCGTGGTCCGCACTTGGCTTCTACGGCTCCTATCAAGGCTATCAAGCTGTTGTCTGTAGCCGGAGCATACTGGAGAGGACAGGAAGACCGCAAGCAGATGACACGTATCTACGGTATTACCTTCCCTAAGAAGAAAATGTTGGATGAATACCTTACTTTATTGGAAGAGGCTAAGAAACGTGACCACCGTAAGATCGGTAAGGAAATGGACCTCTTCATGTTCTCTGATACAGTAGGTAAGGGATTGCCGATGTGGTTGCCGAAGGGTACTGCCTTGCGTATCCGTCTGCAGGATTTCCTGCGCCGCATTCAGGCCCGTTACGATTATCAGGAAGTAATGTGTCCTCCTATCGGTAACAAGCTGTTGTATGTGACTTCAGGTCACTATGCTAAATACGGTAAGGATGCTTTCCAGCCTATCCATACTCCGGAAGAAGGTGAGGAATACTTCCTGAAACCGATGAACTGTCCTCATCACTGTATGATTTACAAGAACTCACCGCGTTCATACCGTGACCTGCCTTTGCGTCTGGCTGAATTCGGTACGGTATGCCGTTACGAACAGAGTGGTGAGTTGCACGGACTGACTCGTGTACGTAGCTTTACTCAGGATGACGCGCATATCTTCTGCCGTCCTGACCAGGTGAAGGATGAGTTCCTGCGTGTAATGGATATCATCTCTATCGTGTTCAGTTCTATGGGACTGGCCAACTTTGAAGCACAGATTTCTTTGCGCGACAAAGTGAACCGCGACAAGTACATCGGTAGTGATGAAAACTGGGAAAAGGCTGAACAGGCTATCATCGAGGCTTGCCAGGAAAAAGGTCTGCCGGCTAAGGTAGAATATGGTGAAGCTGCATTCTACGGCCCGAAACTCGACTTCATGGTGAAGGATGCCATCGGTCGTCGCTGGCAGCTGGGTACTATCCAGGTTGACTACAACCTGCCGGAACGCTTCCAGTTGGAATACATGGGTTCTGACAACCAGAAACACCGTCCGGTAATGATTCACCGTGCTCCGTTCGGTTCAATGGAACGTTTCGTTGCCGTATTGATTGAACACACTGCCGGTAAGTTCCCGTTGTGGCTGACTCCGGATCAGGTGGCTATCCTGCCTATCTCTGAAAAATTCAATGACTATGCCAACCAGGTTCGTCTGGAACTGGCAAAGAGCGATATCCGTGCCATCGTTGACGAACGTAACGAAAAGATCGGCCGTAAGATTCGTGACAACGAAATGAAACGTATCCCTTACATGCTGATTGTGGGCGAAAAAGAAGCCGAAAATGGGGAAGTTGCCGTACGTAAGCAGGGTGAAGGAGACAAAGGAACCATGAAAATCGAAGAATTTGCAAAAAATATTGCAGAAGAAGTTCATAATATGATAAATAAATGGTAAATTTGCAGCCGTTTGCTGACAGAACCAAAATTCTGCGGCAAACGGACTTTAAAATAAATAATTTATAAATTCAAAAAACAAACAGGAAGACACTATTTTTAATGAAAAATGACACGCTAAAAGGGCAACACCGAATCAACGAACAGATTCGCGCCAAAGAAGTACGTATTGTGGGAGATGATATTGAATCGGCGGTATATCCGATTGCGCAGGCTTTGAAACTTGCGGAAGAACATGAAGCCGACTTGGTCGAAATTTCACCTAACGCAGTTCCTCCAGTTTGTCGAATTATAGATTATTCGAAATTTCTCTATCAGCTGAAAAAACGCGCAAAGGAACAGAAGGCTAAACAGGTGAAGGTAAACGTGAAGGAAATCCGTTTCGGACCTCAGACCGATGAACACGATTATAACTTCAAATTGAAACATGCCATCGGTTTCTTGCAGGATGGAGATAAGGTAAAAGCATATGTGTTCTTTAAAGGACGTTCCATCTTGTTCAAGGAACAGGGAGAAGTACTCTTGCTCCGTTTTGCCAACGACTTGGAAGAATATGCAAAGGTGGAGCAGATGCCGTTGCTCGAAGGAAAGAGAATGACCATATCATTGTCTCCGAAAAAACCGGGAGCTCCGAAAAAGGCTGCAAAACCAGAACCTGCGAAGGTGGTTGAAACCAAAGAATAACGAAAAAGAAAGTGCGTAACGCGCCGGTATAGTGCGTTACCATGTGAATAATAATAATTAAAAATTTAACAAGATGCCAAAGATCAAGACTAACTCCGGTGCTAAAAAAAGATTCGCTCTTACCGGAACAGGTAAAATCA
>ERZ1027150.1084-NODE-1084-length-20189-cov-6.929920_pt1 | contig 20189 bp, 15 predicted proteins | sample MGYA00519276_ERZ1027150 | MGnify/ENA primary metagenome ERZ1027150 (study PRJEB26926, sample SAMN06164860) | human gut metagenome | biome: ENVO:00009003; feature: ENVO:2100002; material: ENVO:00002003 | host: Homo sapiens | place: USA | collected 2012 ... | reverse complement strand
GAGATTAGCTGCAGTCTCGTGGGCTCGGAGATGTGTATAAGAGACAGGTCAAAGACCGTTGGAAGCATTCCCCTGGCGCCTGACATATAGTGGGATATTCCTGGCTCCGCCTTATCCTTTTTCGCATCTGGGCGTAAATTCCTGGCTTTTCCTTTCGTAAAAAATGCAATCTCTTCCGTATTTTTAGATTTTCTTCCTGTATTGGCAACGAAGTTTCCCTTTTTCCAGGCAACCTTAGCATAATATTCAAGCCCCGCTTCTTTCGCCATTTTTTTCATCTGATAGAGGTATTCATAATTTTCCCCATTTTCTTCCGGCATGAACTCTACCAGAAAACACCCTTTTTTCAACACCCGGTATTTTTCATCAAAGTCTTCCTGCGTATATTGAAAACATTCATAGGCCGCAAAATCCCGGTTTCCCCCTTTCAGGCTTTTTTTCAGGTCATAAGCATGGTCTGTAATAATGGCATCTATACTGTTATCTTTTAAAAAGCTCAAATCCCTGCCATTTCCCTGAACCAGCATACAAGTTACCTCTTCTCCGTCCTGTTCCTTGGTAACCGTATAGACTCCTTTGGCTATCCTGGAAAAAAGCCCCTTTTCTATTCCCTCATAAATTCTTGCCCGGATACTGGGTTCTTTTACCTCTTTTACCTGTTCTACACAAGCCACTGCTTCTTTAAGGCTGAAGCATTCTGCGTCCTGAAAATATTCAAATAGTGTCATCTGTATCCCTTTTTCCTGCACAATCCTTTCCTCCTACAATCCCAGTGCCCTGGAAGTCAGGTTCTGCGCTCCTTTTACAGTGCCTACCGTCAGCGCAACCGTAAAGGTCATTTCCCCCAAATAAATCAGGGTTTTGGCCCAGTCCTCATAATCTCCGGTAAAGGTCGGAAGTCCGGAGGAAATAAACTGGTTACACAAAAGGATTGCCAGTGCCATTGTGACTGCCTCAAAAACGACACTGATAAAATATTTCATATAGGCTACAAAGGTATTGCTAAGCCCCCGGTTTCCAGCCAGGGTACTGCTGGCAATCGCCCCAAAAGGTACAATTACCATAATTTTCAAAAAGCGGAAATAAACATTGTACAGCAGGAAGAAACCACAGATAATAACGATTAAAGACAGGAAAACAGCAAGTATCAGGAACACGATACTGGTTCCAAATCCCAAATCTTTGATCACTTCTGCCTGCGCCGGGTCAATGGATAACTCCACACTCTGGTTTTGCCCCAAATGCCTCACCAGGTTTCCACAGGAAGTAAACAGGGCTTTCATAATGGTAATGTTATAAGATACCAGCCACTGTGCAATGGCAACCCGGATAAACATACGGAGGATTGCTTCAAACCGGATTTCTTCCCGGATATCTACCGACTCTGCACAAAACCCAATGACGAAAAAAAGGACTACCAGGGCAGAGCCTATCCCAACAAAAAGGGGTTCAATCCCTTCAATGATCCCCCAGGGCCCGCCTCCTTTGAACCCGGTAGGGGACTGTCCTAAAAGTTCAAATACGAGGCTGACCTGGTTATTCCAAAATCCAAACACGATTTCCAAAAGTGCAAGGATCGCCTCTCCTAAATTAAACATCACTTCACCTCTCTTCTTATCTGCTTATCTCAAAAAGAAGAACGGTTTTAGCTGATTCCCAGGAAAGTAAGAACGGAGGAAATAGCTGCCATAATAAGCCCTGCAACAATTCCTTTAATGGCACTGTTCATAGAAGAACTGTCCTGCTGCTGGTAAGCCTGTGCAAATTCCATCACGTTTTTTGCCAGGATAATCACACCCACCGCACCGATAATACTGATCACCAGTGTCTTTAAATTCATAAGCGGCTGTGTTACGTCACTTACCCCGGAAGCCATGACAGTCTGGGGGAACAGGGAAACAGTGGCAGCGCTTACTGCCAGGACTCCCAGTAGAGATTTTTTCAAGCGGTTCTGTTTCTTTCTGATAACCTCTTTGATCTTCATATCTTTTTACTCCTTTTCATGTGATTGATACCGCATTACGCAAAAAGACAGATTTTTGAAAACCTGCCCTGCGTAATGCAAAAACTACAGGTTTCCAAAAATCTGCCTTCTTTAATCCGAGGCTGTTTCTTTTGTAAATTTTTTACGGATTTCCTTCATCTTTTCAGCACTGTTTTTTGTATCTGCGATTTGAAGGATTTTATCATACGAAATTCCAGCACCAATGGCAAGCATGATTTCTCCCAACTGTTCCTCATTATAAACATGGCTTTCCAATAATTCAGAAAGTTTTTCTTCCTCTGTCTGTACCGGTTTTTCCGTTTTCTTCGGTGGCCTCACCTCCTCTACCGTTCTCTTCTTCTGGTTCTCTTTCAGCTCTTCCTCCGAAAAAATCTTCTTAGGAATAGGCTCATAAGAAAAAATTTCATCAAAAGACAGTTCCACAATCTGAACATCTTCTCCCTGTTCCTTTTTCTTCTTATAATAATCCAGGGATTCTTCACTTAAAATCTGTACCGCCTGTTTTTGGGCAGCCATTCTGTCATGGATATAAGGCGCAGCCCCGCCATCTTCTGTTTCCGAAAATCTGGAGTGTGCAAAAGTATTGTATTTCTTATCAATAATAGGATCACACCCCCTGATTAACAAAATACACTCTGAGTTATCCAGCTTTCGGGTTTCGTCCGGTGTCAAAAGCTCACGCCCCAGCACATCATAATTCCGGGAACTGCTCCCCTGCCGGCCTTTGGTTTCCCCACTGCTTTTTTTATCAATGGTTCCTTTTCCCAGGGACTCACTGATATAATAGGCTAAGGAAATCAGCGCCTTGCCATCTTGAGATAGCAGGTTTCCAACTTCCTCGCCCCCAAACCGTACGTACACCTCTCGGTGTATACGGCTCTCCACACTAATTACTTAATCTTCTGATTGCAACACTCTTTAAAACAATCTTCACATAGCGCCAGTGACTTTCTGCGAATCTGTAACATTTTCTGCTCACATGTATCCTTACCTGTCAAATCTTTGAGGGATTTAACATGGTGCATATAAATTTCTACATTTTCTTTTCCGCAAATCTCACACACTCCTGCTTTGATACGGTTAGCCAACGATTTCGGGTTATTGGCAAAACGATTCTTATATTGTGGCAGTAAATCAACAAAGTCTGGTGCTGGTTTCTTATTCTGTCTGAAGCCGTCGTGATAAAATTCACAACGTTTCGTTCCTGCCTTTGTTTCATAATCTGCCCCGAATCTGCCATTCTTTTTATACTTCTTTTTCAGCTCCGTCACAGAAGTACGGTATTTCATGCCGAAGGTTTTTAGCATACTGTACTCCATAATGTGATGGAACTTGTTAAGTGTCGATACGTTAACGGCTAACCGATAAAAGTTATACAATCCGCTAATCTCTGAATTGTACTTTCTCAATATTTCCACATCCGTCATGTTAATCAGATACCCTCTTGGCATTGCCCGCCATTGTTCCTTTCCATATTCGTCAATCGTGATTTGGAAAGCCTTATATTCCTGTAGCTTTGCCTGCCATTTTTCATGCGGCATTCTCAATCTGACAGCACCATACCACATCCTTTTTAAAGTTCCGTTTTTGTCACGCATTACGTCATTGTCTCTCGATACGGAAATATCATATCCGAGATAACGGAACTCTTTACTTGAATGTGTAACTTTGGTCTTTTCCATTGAGAGTGTTAATTTCAATTCATCGCTTAGAAATACTGCAATTTCCTCTTTCAGCTTCTCCGCATCTTCTTTTGAGCCGATTATTCCAATAATGAAATCATCGGCATAACGATTGTACTGTAAGGTCTTGTGTTCCTCATCAAATGGATTGTGTCCGTAGGTTTGGAACATAATTTTTCTGACCTCCTTCATGGTATCAAGAGCTTCTTTGGATTCTTCCAATCTTCCCATTTCACGCAAATCTCTATACCGCTGTTTCCAGTACAGATATTTTCTGTGAACTTTCTGATATTCGGCACTCGGCTTTCGATAGCCATTCCAGATATTGAACTTCACTTTATAATCTTCTATGAAGTTGTCCAGTTTGCTCATATAGATATTTGCAAGAATTGGACTCATGCCCGAACCCTGTGGGGCGCCGCTGTGTGTAGCATGGTACTCCCACTGCTCCATATAACCTGCCTTAAGGAATTTCCACATAAGAGATATAAACTGCTCATCTTCAATCCGTTCCCTAAGGATACCAATCAGTACATGATGGTCGAAACTGTCAAAACAAGCTTTGATATCGCCCTCAACTACCCATTTCACACCATGAAAGATGGATTGCACTTCCACTAGTGCTGTGTGGCAGCTTCTGTTCGGTCTGAAACCATGTGAATAGGGTGAAAATGTCGGCTCATAAATGGCTTCCAAAATCATTCTGACTACTTCCTGCACCAGCCTGTCATCCGTAGACGGTATCCCCAATGGACGCTTCTTATTGCTGTTTTTCTTTGCAATATAAGTTCTCCGTGCAGGGTTTGGCTGATAGCTGTGGTTTTTAAGCCGCTCAATAATGGAGTTAATTCTTTCCATACTCATGTTATTAAGCGTTTTTCCGTCTGCTCCTGGTGTCATGCTCCCTTGTGAGGTTGCAATCTTCTGATATGCAAGCAGATAGAATTCCGGATTATAGAGGTTTCTGTACAGTCGCTGAAACTTATAGTCCTTTTGTGTTGCTTTGTGTTGAAGATTATTCAATACATCAATTGGTTTTCTCATGTGCCTCTCGCACCGTCCTTTCTATTGTATTGAGAATTAGGCTGTTCCCCTTCGCCCTGTAGACAGCTTTCCTGCCCTCTGACTACTATGGGAACTCTGTTACCATGACGGATATTCAGGAGACGCTTTCTCATACTCTCCATAGCCCCAATGATGGGCTTTCCGTTTTAGGCAATCCACGTTTAGTTACGGTTGAATAAGCTTATTATGCTGTCGGATGCGACTTTCGCCATTTTCCACTTTCCCGTGGCTGAATCTGTTTCAGAATATCCCACAGGAACACCACAAATAAATGCTCCCGCTGAAACAACAACGAGTATAACTCCATAACGTTGCAGGCACGCACCATGCCCGATTTCTGGCTATCGAGAACGCAATCCAGCATTCATCCTCATGCATAAAATTTCATCCTGTTCGTGTCTTGTGCTGTCTTTGGAGTTAAGACAACAACACACTCTCCGACATGCTGCACTCCCTGTCAGGTTTCCCATTTCAGATAAGTCGGGGGATGATAGGTTGTAAATTTAATTACTTGATATTCTTTACCTACTACTTGCTCAAGGTAGTATTCAATCCGCACCGCGTACGGTATATGACCGCACTTACGTGCGCACCTTATGCGTGGACTGTTCATTCCCACCAAGATATACCAGGGAATCATGAGGTAAGCTTCAGCTCATCCTTCGAAAAGGGCTTGCATCCACTCCCTCCCAAACCGCACGTACACCTCTCGATGTATACGGCTTTCCGCTTATCATTTGCGGTGTTACGAATGAATTAAATTATGGCATTCGGGGCATACCACGAGTGTTTTCCGTCTCCTTTTTCGCATGAGAAGTACCCACTCTGTATTTCCCTTTAAATCTTTGAGTTTCTTAACTTGGTGTATTACCAGATTTCTACAGTCTTTTTGGCATAATTCACAAGTATGACGTTCCACTCTCTGTTTGAGAGTGTTAGTCTTGGCATATTTTGAAAACTGCGGAAGCTCGCTTACATTATCAAACTTTGTAGCACATTCCTTCCGTTTATAACCATCCCTGTAGAATGTTGTTGTTTTCATTCCCTGCCTTGTTTCATACGCAACTGTAAATAATTCGTTTCTGCAATATCTCCGCTTAATCTCATGAACGTTCGTCTTATACTTGCACGCAAATGTTTTATACATGCTGTATTTCATTACATTGGCAAATCTCCCTATTTTAAAGGAGTCATTCGCTATGGAGTAATAATTATATAGTCCACGGACTTCTGCATTGTACCTTGCGAGAATTTCAATATCGCTCTGGTTTACCAGTTTTCCCCTATGAAGGGCTACAAATCTCTCTTTTCCGTTTTCGTTGATTTTGATTTTCATTGCTTTGTATTCAATTAACTTACCTACCCATTTTTCGCGTGGAACGTACAGTTTAACAACTCCTGTCTGACATCTCTGAACCCTTCCGTTAGAAGCCTTCTGTAGCGTCTGCACTCTTGATACCGTAATGTCGTAACCTAGAAATCTTGCTCTGTCTCCAGTGTGCGTAACCTTTGTCTTAGTGTCTGACATTTCTAATTTCAATGCTTTTTGCAGGAATATTTTCACGTCTTTCTTGATAGCTTCTGCGTCTGCTTTGCTACCAATAACCCCGATGATAAAATCATCCGCATATCTCGTATACTGCACCCTTTTATAATTACTGTCGTTATAGACGTACGGTGTTGTAGATTTTTCAATCATTTCCAGTTCCTTAAGATTTTTGCATCTGATTTTCTTTTCTTCGTCAGACAGACTATCCCATATTTCTCTGCCCTTTTTCCTATATCTGTATGCCTTACCGACACTGGACTTATATGCAGTAGAAAAATGTTTCTTCTTGGCTTCTGTATTGAAGTTTTCTGCATAATTTTCCATAAATTTGTCCAATTCATGAAGGTAAATATTTGCCAGCACTGGACTGACTCCCGACCCCTGCGGCACTCCGCTATAGGTTCTGTTGAATGTCCATTGTTCCATATATCCTGCTTTTAGGAATTTCCATATAAGCTGAATAAACGCTTCGTCATCAATCCTCTTTTTCAAGAGGTCGATAACTACATGGTGGTCGAAACTATCAAAACAAGCGTGTATATCTCCTTCCACAAACCAGTTCGCCCCAGTAAAGGTGTTCTGTATCTGTTTCAGTGCTGTCTGACAGCTTCTGTTTGGTCTGAACCCATGTGATTTGTTACTGAACACAGGCTCATAAATACTCTCCAAAATCATCTTAACGACTTCCTGCACGAGTTTATCATCCCCCGACTGAATACCCAGAGGACGTTTTTTACTGCTGTTTTTCTTTGCAATATATTCTCTTCTTGCAGGCTTAGGTTGGTAACTTCGGTCTTTTAAGGATAAAATAATCCTCTCAATTCTCTCGTTACCCATGCCATCAATCGTTGTTCCATCAGCTCCGGCAGTCATACTGCCATCATTTGCGTAGATATTTTTATACGCAAGCCAATAAAACTCCGGATTGTACAGATTTCTGTATAATCTCTGAAATCTGTAAGTTTCATTCTTTGACTTTTCCATCAAATTTTTCAATACCTCAGTTGGATTTCTCAATGCCTCTCGCACCTTCCTTCATTTTAGTATTTTCTGATAAGCTGCTCCCCTTCGCCATGTGAACGTCATTAACGTCTCGGACTACTATGGGAGCTGTGTGACCATGCCTGTTACCAGGTTTAGGTCATCCCCAGTTAGTAAATACAGGATTAGCATTCAGTGTTGTCGGCACCGACTTTCGCCATTTATCCGCTGTCTTGCGGTTGCTCTTTCATGAGTATCGCTTGCTTTCATAACTGCGAAATGAAACCAACATGAAAAGCATACGTTTCAATCCTTTTCGTATGCGGGGCACGGGTTCCCCCACTCTGGCTATCGTTTAGGCAGTTTAGCTTTGTACCTCATACACTGATTTTTATTCTTAAATATTTTGACGCATAGGATTAGCGCCTTTCCTATTTACGTTCCAGCTGGAACAACAACATGCTACACTCCCCTTCGGGTTTCCCCTCTCGGATAAGTTGTAGAATAATAGGTTGTGATTTTTCATCACCTGATACTTTTACCTACCGCTTGCTAAAGGCGGTATCCTGTAAGTACCACGTCGCCAATTTATATTGCGCTGGCGACTTCTGGGCGCACACAGTTACCCGGTATGGTTTCCCAGGTTTTCTCAAACAAAGCCTTGATCTGGGCAAGGTTTTGGATAAAAATGATACAGGAAATATTTCTGGAACGCATGGTACTAAGTAGGCTGCAGTAGTCATCTGGCAATGGCACGTTGGCAAATTCGTCCAGCATAAAATTCACGTTAATGGGAAGTTTTCCATTGTAATGAAAGTCTGCCTGGTAATACAATTCCTGGAAAATCTGGGAATAAAGCATACCAATTAAAAAGGCATAACTCTTATCCGAATCCGGCGTCACACAAAAAAGTGCGGTCTTCCGGTTTCTATCCCCATCAACACCAATCCCAATCTCCTCTATCTCCATTTCATCATGATCCAGAATCCGCAAAATTTGTGGGTTCTGTAACAATCCCAGCCTTGCATTTGCGGAAATGATGATACTCCTTACCGTATCTCCGGCCCCCCGGACCACTTTATTATACTGGATTAAAGCAGGGTGATTGCTTCCCTTTTTTCTCTCCAGTCTGCGGAAACGCCGGTCTAAATCAGAAGGGGAACCGTCTGCATGGACTTCCGCCTCATTCAAAAGCTGCAGAACCATACGGAAATTCCTTTTCTCCATTTCACACTCCTGCCACACATAAAGAAAAATGGCCTGCAAGTACAAAGACTCGGCTTTCTCCCAGAATGGATCACTGGGCTGTGCGTTTTTCGGTGTGGTATTATTGATCAGGTTGGTAACCAGTTTTACAATATCTGTTTCAGAGCGGATATAGCGGAATGGATTATATCCGTTGGACTGCTCCATTTCCACCAGGTTCAGCACCCGTATCCGGTATCCATGTGCTTTCAGCATACCTCCGCAGCATCTTAAAATCTCCCCTTTGGGGTCTGTAATGATCTGGGAAGCCCTGCTTAACTGAAGGAGATTGGGTTTCACCATGAACAAAGTTTTTCCAGCGCCGCTTCCTCCGATTACCAGGACATTTAGGTTTCTCCTGGTCTTTCTGGTATTCATGGACAGCCTGACATTCTGGGATAAGATCAGATTATTGTGTTCATCTTTATCCGCAAACTGCTTTGCTACCTTTTTCGGATCTGCAAAAACAGCGGTACCAAATTCCTGACCTGGCATATAGTTTTTCCGGCTGGTTACATACATGACCATACCGATCACATATACAAAAATCCCCAGAATGATTGCTTTTAAGGAAGTTTCGTTCCAATAATTGGCAAACGGGGCTGCCATCACATGATCCAGACGGTTAAAAAAATAGTTGATATCCTTTCCGGGCTGATAGCACACATTTAAGAGATAACCTCCATAGCCGGAAGCTGCACCGCCAATGAGATACATGCCCCAGGACTGTTTCTTCTTTTTCTGAATTGCTCCGGTTCTCTACCTCCTTTGCCCCTGTATGGTTCTTCTCCCTGCTTCCAGGTTCTGTTGTGTCTTCCTGTAATTCTGCTCCCTTCTTCTGCGTATCTTTTCCTGCTCCTGTCTGGCACGTTCCCTGTGTACCGGATCATAGCTTTCCCTATATAAATCTTCCCCCGAAGTTTTTCTAAGAAAACGGTCCTCCAGGTCTAAAATTGCATACTCCTTTTTCTTTTCCAAACCTGCAAAAATCGTCTTATGGTCATTAATCCAGCTAATTTCCGATTTGTCCAGCCAGATAAATTCATTCTTACGGTACGGAATCCTGGTTTTGATATGATGCTCTGTTTCTTCATATACCAGCTTCTGGTCTATGGTAATGGCATTCACACCTGGATTGTTCCGTTTCTCCTTTTGGATACGCCGAATGACCTGCATCTTTTCTTCTGTTTCCTGGCTGCTTCCAGTGCTGCGTCTTTTGGCTTCCTCTTCCCCAAACAACTGTTTCCACTGCTGGGAATCTACCAATTCTTCAACCTGTTCCGGTGTCCTGGTCAGTGTCACCGTACCTTCCTTCCCTTTCTCCAAAATCCCCTGTTCTTCCATGTAGCAGATAATCGGCCAGATCTGAAGCCAGGTCATATTCAGACGGGAACGGACATCACTGATCTTCTCCACCTGGTTTTTCGCCAGCTCCCGCGCAACCAGTTCACACTCCTTCGGCTCCGGCAGGGCAGGCTTTTTTACTTCTTCTACCAACTGCTCTACCTTATCCGGCTCTGCATTTTCATAGTATTCATCTAACGTCCCAATATTGGAATGTTCAATTTTTGCCATCATGGACTGAATACGGGGCGCTGCCTGGGAATGGAACAAAATTTCACTCATACCGTCCTTCTCATTCAAATCCGGCAAAATGGAATATAAAATCCCATACTTATTTGCCAGGGCTTTTACCCGCTCCAGGTCTTTTGTTTCAAAACGGAAAACCTGTAAATCGCCTCCCATTTTCAGGAGCTTTTGTACAGAAGTTTTCCCTGACAGTTTTTCCTGGTCCAGAACTTTTTTAAATACCGCACAAATATCTTTTACAAACTGCCAGCCTGTATTTCCCATTTTCAGAATGATTTCTGCGCCTTCAAAGGAAACTTTAATAATCTGCGCCGCATCTTGTATTTCACTCATGCTCTCCCTCCTATCCCATTGCCCTGTCCTTTTTTACTGGAACAGCCGCCTTTATTTTTCCTTCTGTAAGCATGGCTTCCAGGTCATACTGGATATTTTCCTGTTTTAAGAGAGCCTCCAGCATGTGGTTTGCTTTTTCCTTTTCATAGGTCATATATTGAAGCTGAAAAATATAATTCTCAATCTGCAAAATATTTTCCGGAACCTGAAAAAACGGTTCAAGGTAATGAGAAAGGATACGCTCTTTTTCTTCCTTTCCTGCATGAGGCGCCTGTAACTGCAAAATAATTTTTTCTACCTCTTCCATAGACTCCTTATGAAAAGCAATACGGTACAAATCCTGTTTCTGCTCCCTGGTAAGAAAGGGCTGTTCCTTTTCGGCAGCTTCCAAAAGGGAAAATGTTTTTACCACATGTTCAAGTTCTGCCATTTACACACCCGCCTTCCGTTTCCGCATCAAAAGGATAATTTCCCGCATTTTTTTCATTCTCTCTGGTGAAGGGCTGTTCTCCATCACCTGAAGAATTTCTGCATCTGCCAGCCCACTTTCTACGCACTGGCGGATTTCTTCCAACTGTTCTGCGGACAGGTTATATTCCAGAATTTTCTCCACAACACTTTTGGGTACTTTTTTCCCAAACATGGCAATCCCAAGCAGCCGGTGCTTACTTTTTTGTAGCCCTTCCGCTGTTTGTATGCTTTTTTCTTCCAATACCACTTTTGTTTCCCTGGAAGCAGCTTCTGTTTTTTCCCTGTATTTTTCTGCTTCTTTTTTCAGATCCTGAATTTCCTGCTCTTTCTTTGCCAGCTTTTCTTTTAATTCCTGTATGTTTTTATCTTTATATTGCAGGTTCTCATACAGGTCTTTAATCTCCTGGTTTTTCTCTTCAACAACATGCTCCTTTACCAGAGAGGACAAGGCTGTAAAACGGTCATTGCTTTCCCGAAACTGCTGAATGGATTGTTCCATGATCCCCATAAGATTTTTCATATAAGAACGCATTTCTTCATCTTTCGGAACTTCTTTTTTTGCCTTTGACTCTTCCAGTTGTATCCGCATGGTCCGCATACGGCTGGCCGGCAGTTCATTTCCGGCATAGGTTTTCACCTCTTCCAGATCCAGCCCGTTTTTTAAGCCCTCTACGATTTCCCGTACCTGGAACTGGTTATAATTTCCTTCACATAAAAAGTCGATTTCCCCAATCCCTTCCATAAGCCCTATGATGATTGCTTTCATCACCGGGGCTTCCTGGTTGCTCTTAACTACTTTCTGAATATCCGAAACAGGAAGACCAAAATCCAGCCCCATAGAAACTGCGTCCATCTGTTCTTCTTTTAAAACTTTCCGGCATTCTTCCAGATACCGTTGTCCTTCTACTGTCATTTACCCTCCTTTTCCTCTGCCCCTCGCAGACGGTTTCCTATTCTTTTCCTTCTGCTGTGCTTCCAACTTTTCTTTTTCTTCTGCTTTTTCACGCAGACGCTCTGCAATCCTTTTTTCTTTTAAGATTTTTTTCCGTTCGATCCGCAAACGCTCCTCTTTCTCAAAGAAATAAGCGTCTGTCTGTTCTGCCTCAGACAAGGAATATCCCATTTCTTTTAACTGCCCAAGAAGGTTTTGGTATGTCTGGTGGTCTTGAAAAAATTCCTGATACCCTTCCTGATAAAGTTCTGCTTCCATCTGTTTTTCCTGCAGCTTATTGAGAAGCAGAAGTATTTCCTCATAAGGAACCATTTCTTTTCGTAGCTGCTTTCTTGCCCTGCTGTTTTCCCAAAGCTGTTCCTTTGTTGCATCAGAAATGGCTTTCAACTGCGCCTTATCCTGTATGCGATAAGCTGCCAGAAAATCAAATTCCTCCTGCAATTTTTTCAATTCATGGATTGCTGCCCTGTATTTCCAGGTTTTAGAGTCTGCCATTGGTTTCCCCTGCCGGTACCTGCGAAGAAAACGTTCCTTCTGGTATCTGGTCAAATGCCGCTCCCGGTATGGGATAAACACATACGTCCATTCTACCGGTATCTCCTCTCCGGTCATTTCCGGGATTGGAAGGCGTCCAAAACGCTGCCGAAGCCTTTCCTCTGTATATTCTTCCCCTAGCTGGTCAAGCCGCCTTGCCCTTCCTGCTCCGGGTTCCCGAACAGAAAGGCGCTTTCTCCCCCGCAACTCATATCCCATGCTGGAAAGATTTTCAAGAAATTCCTCATAAGAACCTGCGTCCTGTAATGCCTGGTCCACATCTCTTCTGATCCGCCTGTCCCGTTCAGAAAGAGATTTTTCTTCCTGTCCTTTTTGTTTGCGTTTTTCCTTTGCTTCTTCCAGATCCAGCACAGATAAACCATGCTCCCTGCATATCCGGTTGGTCAGAGGCTGAATGATGTTTTCCCAATCCCCGTTTTTATAATCGTATTTATATCCCGTAGTACAGCGTACTGAATTAAAAATAATGTGCCCATGAATATGGTCCGTATCATTATGGACTGCATAAACCGCTTCAAAATCCTTCCCAAGAAATTCTGCCACAAACTCTCCTACCACTTGGAAGGCTTCTTCTTCCGAAACCTCATCTTCCTCAAACGAAAGAATGAAATGGTAGCCCTGCCTTTTATCCAGCTTTCCAAAATGACGTTTGGTATCTACCATCTGGGATAATGCCTGTTCAGGAATACAGTTATGTCCACAGACATAGCGGCCATGTTCTGTTTTCTCCGGGTTCATAATATAGCGAAGACCGTTTGCCAGATGTTTTGCCGGATAACCCGTTTTTGCCTGTTTCATGTGCAGGCACTTTGTAATTGCCATAACCTACAGCCTTTCCTGCACCTGGCTTACCAGTGTTTTTATCTGCTTCAAAAACACATACAGACGGTGTTTATCTTCCCTGGAATAAAGGGCGCTGTTATTGTTATGGGTAATCTGGTTGATGTTTACACCAATCCGGTTGATTTCCTGGTTCATGCGTTCCAGTTCCTGACGGATTTCCGGGTAATCCCTGGGACGGTTGGTAATCAGCATACGAAGGTACTGGGAATCGGAAAGCCCCATCTTTTCTGCCTGTTTTTGTAACTCTTCCAACTCCCATGAGTACAGCCGGATTTCTTTTCTGCATTTCATTGTTTCTTTTTTCATGCTCCCCCTTTCCTTATCTTTATCACATATTTCATCTACCGATTTCTACTCCAACGTTATCTGCTGTCAACTCCTAAGACCTGCTATCGGTCACCGTATAACTTCCCGGCGTCCGGACTGGCTATGCCAGTCCTCTGCAAGATACGGATTTTACCGTACAAAATCCCATCTTGTTAGGGGGATACCCCCTAATACCCCGAATAAAATAGATAGCAGAACGCAGATACTGATAGCAAACCTGCGTTCCATATAGGGAAAAACCGATAGCAGTTTCAAACATCTGCTATCGGTTTTTCCGCTTCCTACTTCTGTTTCTGCTAACAAAACTCCAGTTCTGTTAGCAAATCTGTCAGCCTTCTGTATCTGATGTGACAGCAGTTCTTAAATTCTGCTATCAACGCTTTTCCACAGACTCCATGCAGGCTGCTTCTTCTTCCGCAATTTTTCTCTTTTCAACAAGTATGGGAAGACTCCCTATGGACCATTTGCCGCCTTGGGTTTCTCTTATGAAATTATTGGTTTACCTGTTCTTCCAAACGCTCCAATGCCTTTTCAAAAGCTCCAATCCCACTGAAAAAGGAAGAAAGCCGAATATCTTCAAACAGATATGGCATGGCTTTGTATAGTTCCAGAAAAATATAATACAGCACATCAACAACAATGGAATTTCCTGCCTGTTTGTAAAGCTGGCTGTTGCTTATGCCTGCTTCTTTTGCTTTCCAAAAATCCGTATCGGAAAATCCCATAAGCCGGAAGCACTCTAAAGGTGTCAGCCTTCGGATACGGATCAAAGACTCTAAACGGTGTATCCCATTTGATGTCGTAAGCGTAGGGCAAAGTTCCCCATGCTCCTGTACCCTTCCCCGTTTTTCTACAGACGGATAACTAAGATTTACAACACCATTTTCCAAACATTCCTCATAACCTTTCTGTGTCTTTTGACGTACCAGAATGATATTATCTTTTTGTACAGAAGTAAGGGTATGGCAGACCTCTTTTTCTCCCAGTTCCAAAGTCTGCACAATCCTGCCTTCCGGATCATACCTGCCCCGGATTGCTCCAGGGTGCTTTTCTACAATCTTTGGCTGGTCATGCCCTGCTAAAACCGCACCGCTGCTTCCTAAAGGGGAATAAATAACCCCGCTTGAACCATAGCCGGTATGAATATCTCCCACTTGAAGAATTTTGGGCTGCTGTCCGCCACCACCACAGGCAGTTACCGTAGGGCAGCACCCGTCTGGCAGATAAACCCGTCCAGTCTGTTCAAACACCCCTTTGATGTTTCCGGCCCGTTTTACCCGGTTTTCCCGAAAAGCCTTCAGGCTTTTTTCGTCCGGCTCAAACAAAAGCGCTTTTCTCTCTTCCATATCTTCAATCAAGCGGCGTACTTTTTCCTGGGATAAGTAGTATCTTTCCTCTACCGTATCCTCCAGAATATCCATAAGGCACTGAAAGGACTCCAGCGGTTCTGGAAACTGGAATGTTCCATTATCCATTTCCTTCTGTATCAAAATCAGATATACCCGTTCCCTGTTCTGGGGTATTCCGTAATGCTTTGCATTAAGAACACTCCAATAGGTGTGGTATCCGTATTCATGCAGTTCTTCTTCAAACAACCGGAATGTGGTATCCCGGAATTTTTTTCCTACAATATTTTTTACATTTTCATAAATTCCCCATACTGGTTTGACACCCCGTATCATACGGAGCCACTCCACCAGAAGGGAAGAACGTGTTTTATCAATATCATGGGAACCACACATACCGCAGGCGTCCCTTTTGGAATAATGTACCTGCAGAGGGTTATACTCATACCCGCAGCTTCGGCATTTCCAAACTGCGCCTGCCTGCTTGCCTGCCAGGGAAAAATCCTGACAGGGGCTTCCGCCACAAATCATGTTAAACGGTTCGATCTCCCTTTCGTCCACTTTTGTAATATCTCCCAGATTCAATGTTTCACTTGTACCATGAATCGCACAATAACTCTTTGCTGCATATTTATCAAACTCACAAAAATTTACCAAACTATATTTCATTCCTCATATTTCATGAGGTGTAGCTACACATTTTACCTAGGATTACTCACTTATTTCCTCCTGTCTCCTAAATTTTTTTATAGTCTTCATGAGAAATCCACAGCTACAAACGAAATATCCATCTGGCATTACCTTACAATCATAGAATCACCCCTTCCCGTATCCAGAGTTTACCCTTCTGTCAAAAATCCTGTTGGTCTGCACCACCTCCTTTCCTAACGCTCCCACTTTCGGATTGGTTATTTCTTTCTCACCGCTCTTCTTTCCTGATGTTTGCCAGCACCCTGGACACATACGCCTGCTTGGGTATCCCCATGCGGTATCCCTGCCGCTCATAGCTCTCTTCGATAAACGCAACCCGTACACGTCCATGCAGTTTCCTCTTTCCTATCCACTGCACTACTTTTTCCATCTCCGCTTCGCATTCGTCGATCTCCCATTTTTTGAAACATTCCTCATCATAGCTATTTTCCAAAAGAATACCCTCCTATCTTGCCTGTGCTATCTGGTATGGTACTATGTTCCTGTGTCCTACCATTTTTTCTATCTTTTGTATGTTTGTCCCTTTTGTTTCAGTAAGAAGCGGCCTTTCCTTTTCTACCAGGCTGGAAAGCTCCTGGTTTTCCTTTTTATACTGCAAAAAAGCATTATAGTCTTTTCCCATAGGTGGAAGACGTACAAAAACCTCATACTCCATAAGGGTATATTTTCTTGCCAATTTTTTTGCCGCTTGTCTTCCCGGCAGGTCATTATCCAAACAGAACTGTATCTTCCTGATATGAGGATAATCTTTTAAGAACTTTTCCAAAGGACCATCGGAAAGCATTCCAAGTACCAGGATATTGTTCTGATAGTCTTCCCGCAGTTCCATATCGGACATGGCATCAATGGCCGCCTCATATACATAGAGCGTATCACTGTTTTGGTCTACCAGATTAACCCCATAAGTTTTGTCATTCCCCGTAACATCTCCTTTAAAGGGTTTTCCATATTTATCCAGGGTTCCCCTCTGGCTGGCAAAACGTGGGATACCTTCCGTATCTTTTCCCACAAAAACCAGGTTATGGTACGTTCCGCTCTCATACAAAATCCCCTTTTTTACCCAAAAATCAATCATCTGCTTTGACAGCTTCCGCTGTTTTATCAGATAGCCATATAACCGGCGGCTGGTTTCTGATTTTGAAGGAAGTACAAAAGGTTCTTTCGGTATGTCTTTTTTCTGTTTTGTTTCTTCTATCTTTCCAATCTGTCTTTCCGGTTGAAATTTTTGCATGGTTTCAGTACGGATATATCCGGCAAACTCCAGCAGATATTTGACTGCCTCCACAAAATCCATGTTTCTGAAATATTCCAGAAAGTCAATGGTGCTGCCACCTACCCCCTGGCTAAACCGGCACCAGGAAGACCGGTTGAAGATCATCACAGAGTCCATACCCACTGCCTGATAGAACCTGCCTTTCCTTTTCAATGGAATCCCTATCTGTTCCGCCAAATCCACTAGATCCACTGCCTTTGCAATCTGAATTTCTTCAGCCGTAAATTTTCCCATACTGCACCTCTTCATATTTCATATCCAGATAATGTGCCATTTCCGGGTGCAGAGCTTCAAAAGCAGTCAGGTAGCGGAAGGAGGAACTATGCTCCCCCTGTCCGATACAAAATTCCCGCAGGCTCTTTTTTGAATACTGGGCCGGCTGGTTACACCAACGACTTAGGTTGATATACATTCCCTTATAAATCTCCGGCGCCCGTTCCCATGCGGCATAGCGCATCAAATAAGCCAGGCACTTATACCGCATCAAAATCTCAATCCGTATGAAAACGTCCCGAATATCCTTTGCCCAAAAATCTGCTTTCCAGGTTCCTTCCCAGTCATAGCCGCACAGTACATACAGCTTAATTTTCTGGTAAGAAACTGGGATCACTTCCCGCAAAAGTTCCAATTTTCTTACAATAAGTTCCTGATCTTTGATATGGTCAAAGGCAAAAATCATACCATTATCCAATTTTCCAGATGTCAGAAGTTCCATCTGCCTTTTCTGCATAATCCGCAGATCCAGCCCCTGCCGGAATTGAAACCGCCTGCCTGTTTCCAGGACACTGGAAAAGATTTTTTCCCACCCTGCACAGGCAAAAAAGTTATCGTCCAAAAAGCATAACTTCTTTCTGGACGGGTCATAAAATTCTTCCAATGGGCTTGCTGGTGCTGCACCGGTGCTGTTTTTGTTTACACAGAAACTGCACTTCCGAAAACACCCCCTGGTGAGGAAACCAATGGAATACTCCGTATAAAATTGGAACTCTTTCTTCTTTTTCTCTCCTTCGCTATGTTCTTTTACCATCTGGTCATACAAATGATAGTCCGGTGTATGGTGTTCAATCGCTTCTGGAAGTACCGGTGCTTTATCGTAAAAAAATCCAGTCCCTCCATAAACGGTTGTTTCCCTCGTCAAAATATGTTCCGGCACAAAGGTATCCGTAAACACTTTTGATACATAGAGCCGGTCATATTCCCCTGCCTGGCTATAATCCAAAAGAAGCTCTGTTTCAAATCCCTGCTCCTTCCAATAAGCGGAAAGTTTCATACATGCCAAGTTAGGAAACCGGTGTCTTTTCCGGTATAAAAGATCTGCATCTATAATCCCTATCCTCAACGCCTGCTCCTTTCCATACGGGTAGTTCCGGTTTTCTTCTCCCCTTTGACTGCCTCTTTTCTTTCTTCCTTTTCCTTGCATTCTGCCGGGCAATATGATTTTCCATTTGCTTCCATGATTTCTGCAAATTCACAAATATTAATCCGCATAAAAAATATAATCCTCCTTCCTTTGGATTTAATCCCCAGTATTGCCCGGAAATAAAGGCTTTCTTGCCTTTACAGGTAGGACAATCCTGGGGATTATGTATAATAAGATTACCAATAAAAACAAGGAGGTAATCTTATGTATGAGACATTTGACAACGCTGTTTCCCGTGTCTTGGATTCCCTGGAAAGCGAATCCCACAAACGGGCTAACAGACATTATTTCAAGGTCCTGAGGGCCTACCTCGTGGAGCAGGGTATACCATACTCCCACCAGGCTGCCCTCTGCTGGCTATCAAAAATCCATGACGAGTGGGCAAAATGGAAATTCTCATGTGCGCGAACCGCCGTTTACAAGCTGGCAGATGCTGCCGCCAACGGGGAGATTACGGCCAAGCGGCGGGAATATCCTTATGAAGATGCACCGAAATACAGGAGACTGTCCCCATGGAGCCGCCAGCTTTTGGATGGATGCCTGGAAAAATCGCACTATGCCGACAGCCCTAAAAACAACATGCGGATTGCCGTGGCGGAATTTCTGTTTTTCATTGAGGGCATAGGGATCGAAAGCCCTGATGGGATTGGGCCGGAGTGCCTCGCATGCTATTTCCGTTTCATGGACAGCGAATGGCCTGATGCCAGGAAACGGAAGTGCAGGCTCCGCTATGCCTGCATGTTCCTGTCCATGCTGTCGGGGGCGGAGGCGTATGGCGCTGTATCCGAAAGCCGTCTGAACCTGGACGCCATTAGGATGGACAGATTTGAAGACGCACAGCAGGCAGCGATCCTGGATGCAGCCAGGGCAGCGGGGGCTGGCGCAATCCCCGCCGCAGAAGTCTATGCCCATGTAAAAAAGGAAAGATCCCGCCTTTTGGAATACGGTTACTGTGCGGATACCCGCAGGCATTACTGCGCCCCTTGGACATCCTTTTTCCTGTTCCTATCCTTCAACAGCCTGGATTACTCCCCGCAGGTTGCAAAAGCTTGGAGCGAAGCCACAGGAATCACCTTGACCGGCGACATGGGGCTGGTCCTGCGCGGCGGGCAGCAACTCCATCCGCTTTCTGACCCGTCCAGGAAACACAGCCCGCCTGAAAACAGTCTGCCTGCATGGAGCAGGAAGCTTTTGGACCAGTACCTTGCAGCTGAAGCAGCCTGTGGGAAAATGCCGGGAACCATTAATACGGAGAAATATGCCTGCATAAAATTCCTCCTTTACCTGGACAGCCAGGGCATCGAAGCCTGCCGGGAAATCACGCCCGGAGTGCTGAAAGGCTTCAACATCCATGACCGGCATAAAACCCCTGAGGGCAAGAAGGGTTATAATTCGAGAATCCACCGCTTCCTGGAATACCTCGGCGAGAACGGCCTTATCCCTCCCACGCTTCCCCTTGCCCTCCCATGCAAAGTGGCACAGCAGAAAAGGATTGTAAAGGTGCTGGGCAGGGAAGAGATTTCCCTGCTTTATGCAGCGAAGGATTCTGCCAGGACACCCATTGAGCTCCGTGATGCGGCAATCGTGTTCATCGGGCTCCGGATGGGTGTCCGTGCCGGTGACATCACCTCCCTGATGCTGCGTGACATAGACTGGGGCAGGCGGGTTATTTCGATCACGCAGAACAAAACAGGGAAGCCTGTCCATCTTCCGATGCCAATAGAAGTCGGCAACTGCATTTACAGGTATCTCAGGGACGGCCGCCCGGAATCAGAATCCGGCTTTGTATTCCTTCTGTCTCTTATACACATCTCCGAGCCCACGAGACTGCAGCTAATCTC
>ERZ1027150.1049-NODE-1049-length-20675-cov-6.002570_pt1 | contig 20675 bp, 19 predicted proteins | sample MGYA00519276_ERZ1027150 | MGnify/ENA primary metagenome ERZ1027150 (study PRJEB26926, sample SAMN06164860) | human gut metagenome | biome: ENVO:00009003; feature: ENVO:2100002; material: ENVO:00002003 | host: Homo sapiens | place: USA | collected 2012 ... | reverse complement strand
TTAATATGTTATAATAATTCAGTCTAAAGAGCAGCGGAACTGCGGCGCAGCATAATTCGATTTTGTGCGCTTCCGCTTTAAAAACGAAAGGGGATTTAACCTTCATGAAGAAAAAGATCTATGCCGTATGCGCGCTCGTGCTTGTGGCCGCAATGTTCTTCTCGTTCGCGGCCTGCGATGCCGGCACCACCGACACTGAGGAGACCACAGTCACCGCGATGTCCGAGATGCCCGTTGGCAAAGAGGCAATGGTCAACTACTACAACAGCGTCATAAACGCCGTCAAGGTCAAGAAGCCCGCTGTTAAGAAATTCCAGAGCACGGAGAACGTCTCAAACGTTATCTGCGGCACAGAGGACGGCGAGCGCAACACCCTGCTCGAAAAGTCCGTTCCCACGCTCAAGAAGTTCATCTTCGACGGCACGAAGAAAGCCTTTGAAGAGAGCAGAAACGCCGAGACAAAGTACGGCGACGATCTGACAGCCCTCTTCCCCGTATCCGGCGAGAGCTGGTCGAGCCGCCTCACCGCAGCTGATGTTGAGTCCGCGGAGATAGAGGCAAACGACGACAACAGCCAGCGCACCCTGACCCTCGTTATCAAAGAGCCCAGCGTCGACCTCGTCAAGAAGGCGTTCAACCTCGGCTCCGAAGAAGACAGAGCGGCGGCAGTCAAGGAGTTCAGAGATAAGCTCAAGGGCTATCTCAGCTTCACCGATATCGAGTCCCTGACCTACACCGAGTGCAAGATAATCTGCGTCATCAACACGAAGGACAACACCGTTGCTTCCGTCGAGTACATAAGAACCGAGAAGATCACGACCACGATAACCGGCGAGGGCACCCTTGCCGAGATAGGCACTCTTCCCTGCTCGTTCGAGTACACCTACGGCGACAAGTACGAGATGGACTGGACCGATCCTTCGACCACAACCACTGCCGAGGCAGACTAACAAAAACTGAAGTGAGTCCTCCGAGGCAGCTCGGGGGACTTTTCATTTGGCAACTGGGGGTATGAATTTGTTTGCACGGATAAACAGCATGGGGCTTTTCGGCATGGACAGCTACATGGTTCAGGTCGAGGCGGATCTCTCACAGGGGCTGCCGAGATTTGATATAGTCGGACTGCCCGACGCCGCGATAAGCGAAGCGAAAAACAGAGTCCGTTCGGCGATAAAGAACACGGGATTTGCCTTCCCCGTCAGCCGCATCACGGTGAACCTGGCTCCTGCGGACACGCGCAAGGAGGGCTCGGTATACGATCTGCCAATTCTCATGGCTCTGCTCAAAGCCGGCAGGCAGATAAACTTTGACTCCGACAATATGGCGTTCATCGGCGAAGTCGCGCTCGACGGGCTCGTCCGCCGCGTCGACGGCGCGCTGCCCATGGTCATAACCGCCGCAAAGAACGGAATAAAGACTGTATTTGTCCCGACGGAAAACGCGGCGGAAAGTTCAGTCGTTCAGGGCATTGAGGTTATACCCGTGCGAAGCGTCGAGCAGCTGATAAAGCACCTGCGCTCCGAGGAAACAATAGCTCCCGCGAAGTTCGACGATTTCAGAGACAGCTACGCCCCGGACGAATTTGCGCCGGACTTCCGCGATGTCAGAGGTCAGGCGGAGGTAAAACGCGCGCTCGAAATAGCCGCCGCAGGCGGTCACAATATAATCATGGTCGGCCCGCCCGGCTCGGGCAAAAGTATGCTCGCAAAGCGCCTGCCGTCTATTTTGCCGGACATGACATTTGAGGAGAGCCTTGAAACGACCAAGCTCTATTCCGTCGCGGGCGCGTTGCCCGAGGGCGTATCTCTGATGACCCAACGTCCGTTTCGCTCGCCGCACCATACCGTTTCGCCCGCAGGACTTTCGGGCGGCGGCACTATTCCGCGCCCGGGCGAGATATCATTGGCGCACAACGGCGTGCTGTTCCTCGACGAGCTGCCGGAGTTTTCGCGTCAGGCGATGGAGGTTCTGCGCCAGCCGATGGAGGACTCAAAAATAACAATTTCGCGCGTCTCCGCGTCGCTGTCATATCCGTGCTCGGCGATGATAGTCTGCGCGATGAATCCGTGTCCCTGCGGATATTACGGTCATCCGACCCGCCGGTGCACCTGCACCCAGCAGTCGGTTCAGCGATATCTTTCGCGCCTTTCGGGTCCCCTGCTCGACAGGCTGGATATTCATATCGAGGTGCCGCCCGTTGAGTTCGCGAGCCTGTCCGGCACCTCGCAGGAGGAGTGCTCCGCGGATATCAGAAAGCGCGTCAACGCGGCTCGCGCCATTCAAACCGAGCGTCTCAAGGGCAGCGGCATTTCGTGCAACGCAAAGATGGACGCGGCGCAGACGAAAAAATTCTGCCGCCCGACTCCCGAGGGCATGATCCTGCTCGAAAGAGTGTTCGAAAAGCTCGAGCTGTCCGCGAGGGCGTATGACAAAATACTGCGCATCGCGCGCACCGTCGCCGACCTCGACGGTAGCGAAACGGTGAACTCCGACCACATCTCCCAGGCGGTGCAGTACCGCTCGCTCGACAGAACGCTGTGGAGAAATGTGAAGTGAGACGGCGGACTTATAGCGCAGCCTCAAGGCTCCACTGTGTAAGGGGAGCTGTCACGGCGAAGCCGTGACTGAGGGGTTGCTGTAATGAAAGTTCAAAATACCCGACATTTTTGAAAAATTGCAGCTTATTCAAAACAATCCCTCCGGCACTTCGTGCCACCTCCCTTTACACAAGGGAGGCTTTGATTCCTGCGAAGCCCCAAAATCAGGTTTATTGACACACAAAAGCCTCCCAGTGCGGGAGGCTTTTTGCTATAACAATAAAAAATTGGCTAAAAATCGTTGTTTGTTCACATAATAATTGAAATTTGTCTCAATTTCGTCTACAATAACCGTTGGTATTTGTGATATAATCGAAGCGGAAGATGGAGAATAGTATCCATCGGAAAGGTGAAAGGAAAAAATATGGATTTAAACGGTCAGAAATGCCCTGCCTGCGGCAGGAACTTCGATCACGATGACGATATAGTCGTCTGCCCGGTCTGCGGCACACCTCAGCACCGCGCGTGCTGGGACGAGAGGGGCGAATGCGTCAACGCATCGCGCCACGCCGAGGGCTATGTCTGGCAGCCTGAGGCTGCCGGTTACAGAGCCGAGCCCCAGCCGGAGGAGCAGACGGAAAATAAGCAGGGTACGCAGGTCTGCCCCATTTGCGGCGCGGAAAATAATCCGAATTCGCTCAGCTGCACAAACTGCGGCGCGCCCCTGACTGCGGGCGGCGCTCAGCCGTTCAACCCGTTCTTCAACGCGGGCGAGGCGGGCAACCCGTTCCTCTACGGCGTAACAATGGACCCGGAGAGCGAGATAGACGGCGCGAAAGTCAAGGATATCGCCTGCACGGTTCAGTCGGCAAGCGCGAGATATATCCCGAAGTTCAAGGCAATGGCGGACGACAAAAAGAAAATAACCTTCAACTGGGCGGCGTTTTTCTTCAGCCCCTATTGGCTGTTCTTCCGCAAGCTCTGGAAAGCGGGACTCATTTTTATGGGTCTGATGCTCGCCGTGGCTCTGCCGTTCACTTCAAAAGTTGAGGCGTTCACAACCGCATATCAGGCGTATTCGGAGGCGATATACACCTCGGCTCCGGCTGCGGATGTGGCGACGGCGCTTGAGACCGCTGCGACGGCGGTGATGCCCGTGCTTCCGATGATCGGCATACAGATTGTTCTGCACATTGTCGCCGGATTTATCGCGAATCCTCTCTATAAGCGCAGCGTAGTGGCAAAGGTCAAGAAGCTCCGCGCCGAGTTCCCCGATGATCGCGCATTTGAGGCGGCGACGATGAGAAAGGGCGGAACATCGATTTTACTTGCTTTTACGGGCTATATAGGTTATTATATAGTATACAATCTGCTGTTGTATTTAGTAGAGATGCTTATAAAATAAAAGAAAGGTTTGGTGCAAAATGAAAGTCAAAAAGGCTATTATTCCTGCGGCAGGTCTCGGCACAAGAGTTCTCCCCGCGTCCAAGGCAGTTCCGAAGGAGATGCTCAACATAGTCGACAAGCCGGCTATCCAGTATCTCGTTGAAGAGGCTGTTGCGGCGGGCATCGAGGATATACTCATCATAACCAACCGCGGCAAGGGCGTTATCGAGGATCACTTCGACCATTCTTTCGAGCTTGAGGCAAATCTTGCCGGCAAGAAGAACAAAGAGAAGATCTACGAAGAGGTCAAGGCAGTCGCAAACCTTGCAAACATATATTTCATCCGCCAGAAGGAGACAAAGGGCCTCGGCCATGCTATCCTCTGCGGCAAGAGCTTCGTCGGCGATGAGCCGTTTGCTGTTCTCTACGGCGACGATGTAACCGTCAGCGACGACCCGGTAACCGCGCAGCTTTGCAGAGCATATGAGAAGTACGGCAAGGGCGTTGTCGGCGTCAAGGAAGTTCCCGACGAGCTCATTTCGATGTACTGCTCGCTCGACGTCACTCCTCTTGAGGGACGCGCAATGAGCTGCCACAAGATCATCGAGAAGCCCACTCCCGAGCAGGTCATGTCGAACTATGCCATCCTCGGCAGAGTCGTTCTCCCGCCCGAGGTGTTCGGTATGCTCGAAAAGGGACTGACTACTGTTAAGCCCGGCGAGGAGCTTTATTTGACCGACGTCATGAGCGAGCTCGGCGCAAGAGGCGATCTCGTTGCTTATGATTTCGACGGAATCCGTTACGACATGGGCAACAAGCTCGGCATCATGAAGGCAAACTGCGAAGTTGCCCTCAAGCATCCCGAAATCGGCGAGAGCTTCAAGGCTTATCTCAAGGAGCTCGTCAAGACCCTCGACTGATAAACAACAGCACAACAAAGTAAGGAGCGCATATGCGCTCCTTTTTTGATGGGTGGGGTTGCGTTTGCGGTAATGTAGCAGATAACATCCGACTATATCCCGCACTCTTTCGCTCTTCATTATTACTTTGGACAAAGCCAAAAACCTCCGCATGATATCACACGGAGGCTTTGAATTTTTATTTTTACTTTACCTGCTTTATCTTGTTGCCGGAGACGAGGAACGCGTGCTCGGAGATCTCCATCATCGGGGTATCGTTGACGGAATCGGTATAGAAATTGTCGATTATCGTATCGGGATACATCTCCTTGAACAGCTCGACCTTTCTGCCGCGGAAGCAGAGGTCGGTTATATGCGCGTTGCCGTCGGTGCGCGAGCAGATATAATTCTTGATGTTGAGCCTGTGCATAACATCGTCGAGCAGAACCTCGGGGCTCGCGGAGATTATTATATCGTCATCCTGCCTCTGGCGGAAATAGAACGGCTTTATCTTGTGGATATTCGTATCCCAGAACTCGGTGACGAGCGCGTCGAAATCCTCGATGCTGTTGTAATAATCGGTAACGACATCGGAATACTGCTCCAGCGCTTCCTCGGCGTTTATCGTGCCCTTTGTGTATTTGTAGAGCCCGTTGATAACGTCGGGAATGTACTTGACGAGCGAGGGGTCTTTCTTGAAAAGAAAGATAAACAGATCAATAAAGCTCTCGCCGTCGTAGATGGTGTTGTCAAAATCATAAACATTCATTTTCATTTTCTCCTTGTTCGGGAAGCTCTGCACACATCCCGGATTTATTTTCTCCGTCAAAGAATACCATAATTTTAACTGTTTGTAAAGACTTCCAAAGACGCCCCGTGCGATTGACTAAACGGGATTTAGTTGGTATAATGGTATAAGGTATGTATGAAAATACGAAAGGACGAAAAAACGATGATTAAGATCGCTCCTTCAATGCTCGCAGGCGACTTCTCCCAAATGGGAGAGCAGGCCGCAATGATAGAAAAGGCCGGCGCGGACTGGCTCCATCTCGATGTGATGGACGGGCATTTTGTGCCCAACATAACCTTCGGCGCGCCGATCATAAAAAGTATCCGCGACAAAAGCTCGCTCGTCTTTGACGTTCATCTGATGATAAGCGAGCCGCTCAGGTATATCCCCGATTTTGTGAAAGCGGGCGCGGATGTTATCACATTCCACATCGAGTCGGATTCCCCGGTCGACGAGACTATCGACCTCATCCGCTCGTCGGGCTGCAAGGCGGCACTCTCCGTCAAGCCCGGCACTCCCGTTGAGAGCGTTTTTCCCTATCTCGACAAGCTCGACATGGTGCTCATCATGACCGTTGAGCCCGGCTTCGGCGGTCAGAAGTTCATGGCAGACATGATGCCGAAGATAAGCGCTCTGCGCAAGGAGTGCGAGAAGCGCTCGATTGATATTGAGATTCAGGTCGACGGCGGCATATCCGCAAAGACCATTGAAGAGCCTGCCCGCCGCGGCGCGACCGTCTTTGTCGCGGGAAGCGCGGTTTTCGGCGCGGCTGACCCCGCAAAGGCGATAGCCGAGATGAAAGATATCGCCGCAAACTGCCAATAATCAATTGCCGGAAAGTTTTTTCAGCACGTCGCCCTCGGCTATGCACCGCCAGTGCTCCCGGGTGTGCGAAGCGGCGGCAATGGAATTTATCTGCGCGCCGAACTCGCTGAGAATATGCTCCGGCGCGTCGGAAATGCTCTCGCCGAGAAGCAGGCGATAGACGCCGCCCGACTCATACAGCCCGCTGTTTTCAAGGCTTCTGCCGAGCGCGTGCGCCGCGTCCATAACATCGTCCAGAGAGCCGAACTCATAGACCGCCGTGTTCTCCCCTTTCTTTATTGACGGGGGCTGGCGGACTCCGCGATTGCCGTCCGAACAGAGGGTGAATTTCAAAACGCATCCTCCCCTGCCCGCGGGCACCGCTTCGATTATCATCCGCCCGCTCGGGTCGATGTCGCGCTTGAGTTCGTGACCCGCTCTGTCGAGCAGAGTCCAGACCACGCGGCGCGTCTCAATATTCGAGTAGTCCATTTGCTCGTATGTAATATTGAGCGCATCCATGTCGCGCGCCGAAAGCTCGATTGTTATCCTGTTTTCAGTCGGCGCCTGTATCTTCAAAGCGCATCCCCTCCTTAATAAACAGAAAGTTCTCTGCCTTATATAATATTACGCGCCCCCGCGGCGTGCAATGCAAAATTTTTGCCAGCGCAATAAGCCGGCAAACGGAAAGGTTGGTTTTATGGCAAGATTCAAACGCATAAAAGCGCCTAAAAGTCCCTATATGAACTATCTGCTCATGCTCGCCGCACCCGCTATAGTCAGCTGGTATTACTACGGCGCGCTCGCATTCAGGGCGATACTTACGGGAATCATAAGCGCGGTCGCCGTTGAGGCAGTCGCGCTGCTGATAATGAAAAGGAAGCTAAACTGCCTGTCGGATATGCACGCGGTGTTCACGGGCTTCGCAATCGCTATGCTTCTGCCCGCCACCGCACCGATCTGGCTGATAGGCGCGGGCGCGGCGTTTGCAATTCTCGTTGCAAAGATTCCGTTCGGTCCGGCGCACAAGGCTCCGTTCGTGCCCGCTGCGGCAGGCATGGCGTTTCTGACCGTCTGCTTCCCCGACGAAGTTTTCAAATATCCCGCCATCGACTCGGCGTCGTTCGATGTCTTTGACGCGGGCTCGTCTCTCGCCGCTCAGCTGAGCGCGGGCGGCATACAGCATATGAACTCCGTCGGCATAATGTCGATGATATCCGGCAATGTCGCCGGTCCGCTCGGCACCTGCTGTGCGGTCGCGCTGCTCGGCTCATGCGCTCTGCTCGGCGCAGGAAAACCGAAGAGACTCTTCAATGTCCTCGGATTTTTGACCGTCTGCTCCCTGCTTGCGGTAATTTTCCCGCGCGGATCGTTTTCAAGACCGGTATCCCTGCTCACGGAGCTGTGCGCAGGCAGCCTGCTCTTCTCGGGCATATTCTTTGTAACCGACCCCGGCACGAGCCCGAAACACCCGCTGACAAGATTTATCTACGGCGCATTCGCCGGAATAATCTGCATGATACTCCGCTACTTCGGCACATTTGAGGACGGCACCTGCTTCGGCATCCTGCTCACCAACGCTTTCTGGCCGATAGTTGACAGCGCGTTGAGAAAAATTGGCTACCACAAGTTCATTGAAAAGTCGATGGCAAAGAGCGCGGAAAAGAGAAAACAGAAAGCAGCTTTAAAGGGAGGTGAGCCGGCATGAGTTCAGGCAGAAAATACTCATTCTCCGACGCGCTGTTCAGCAGCACGTTCATTCACAACCCGGTGCTCATCCAGGCGGCAGGTCTCTGTGCGATAGTCGCAGTCGCGACGACGCTCAAGACGGCTGTCCTGCTCGCGGCGGCGTTTTTCCCGGTGCTTATTATAACTCAGGTATTCGCCTGCCTCGCGCTCAAAAAAGTCCCGAGATGGATAAGAGTCGCGATATATCTGCTCATCGGCACGGCGATAATCGCCGGAATCATATACGCAATCGATACTTTTATGCCCGAAATCAGCCTCGGCGCGGGCATATATCTCGCCCTGACGGCGGCGAACTCGATAATCGCCCTGCACTGCGAGAAGCTCGCGGTCAAGACCGACCTGCGCCACGCGTTCTTTGACTCCGTGGCAACGGCGCTCGGCTATGCAGCTGTTATTATCCCCATCGGCGCGCTGCGCGAAATGATAGGCTCATCCACCATATGGGGCGCAAATATCAAAGTCCCGATGACCTACCCGGCGATTCTAATGCCGTTTGGCGGATTTTTGGTCCTCGCGTTCTTCGCCGCCGCGCTCAAGGCGCTGATAAACAAGCGCTTCCCCGAGCACTCGGCAGAGACCGAGATGAAGATAAAGAAAACTTCCGTCATAGTCAGCAAGAAGAATCTTCCCGAAAATCTGGCTCCCGCCAAGGCTGAGGAAGCTCCCGCAGAAGAGGAAAAAGAGACTGCCGAAGCGGAAGAGACTGTCGAAGTCGAAGAGACCGTTGAAGCCGAAGACCCCAAAGAGGACGACTTGGCACACTTCGAGCCGCTCGACGGCGAGGGCAAATTTGACCTTTCCGATATCTTCGCCAAAGACGACGAAGACGAAGATGACAAGGACTACGGCTCGGCGTTCAACCGCCTGTTCGACGAAGCAAAGGATTTTGACTCCGACGAGAAGAAGGAGGGAGACAAATGAACATGACCTGGTTTTTTGATTTGCTCTCCACAGCACTCTACACAGTGTTCATTCAGAATCTCGTCTTCAACGGCGGATACGCGGCGAGCGAAGCTCTTATGCTTGCGAAGAAGCCGCGCAGACTCTGGATGTTCTCGGCGATGATCGCATTTTTCTCGACCGTCACGGCACTCGCCTGCCGCGCGCTCGAAATGATACCGGTGCTAAGCACCCTGCCCTCGGCACTGCATTTTGCAATGTTCAGCGGCGTGCTTATCGTAGCTTTCCTGATAACCGGACTCATACTCAAGCTCGCCCTCGGCGCGACCGAGAAGTTCCTCGGCACGCTCGGCATGGCGGCACTCAACACCCTTGTGCTCGCAACTCCCCTGCTCAACCGCAGCGCGGCCTACACCCTCCCCGAGAGCATCGGCTCCGGCATCGGCGCTGGTCTCGCGTTCATTCTCGCGGCGACGCTCATATGCAAGGGTCTGCACATAATCTCGCAGAATCAGGATATGCCCAAAGCCTTCCGCGGCACTCCGGCGGCGTTCGTCTACGTCGCGCTGCTCTCGCTCGCGTTCTCCGGCTTCTCGGGCAGCTCCCTGTTCTCATAATTAATTAAAAAATTCCGACGCCGACGGGTGATGTCATGCCCGCCGCGCGGCACAGAGGATGATGAAAAATGGCAAAACGCAGCAAATATGACAAGTATTTTTCTCCTGGCACTCACAGGAGCATAACCGCGTTCAGCAAGCATGCGGCGGGCGGCTCGAAGCGCCGCAAGAGCTACACCGAGCGCAGACGCAATAAGATAGTCGGAATAGTCCTCGCGTGCATTCTCGGCGCGGCTGTTGTCTTCACTGCGGCGTTTTTCGTCACCGATACGCTCCTCGGCATCTCCGACGCGAATATCGAAACCACGCAGAAGGCCGAAAAGGACAACAAAGGCAACAAAGACAAGAACAACAAAGGCGGCAAGAACGACACGACCGCTCCCGCCAATAATCAGCAGACTTCAGCTGAAATAAAGGCGCGCGTCGGCAATGTCTCCCTGCTCGCGGGCGGCAGCGGACTCGACCAGTTCGTATCCTCGCTCAAGAGCGCGGGTCAGAACGCCGTTGTCATCGACTTCAAAGATGCGTCCGGCTATCTCAGCTATCCCTCGTCTATAGCGGCTGTAAAAGACAAAGCTCCGTCATCAAAGGCTCAGGCGAACGCCGCCGCGAGCGTCAAGAAAATTCAACAGTCCGGCATAAAAGTCGTGGCGCGCATATACTGCTTCAAAGATACACAGATGCCGCGCATTGACCGCACCATGGCTGTTCACTACAACAAAACTCAAATGATCTGGCTCGACAACGAGGCTTCCAAGGGCGGCAAGCCGTGGCTCAACCCCTATTCGCAGACGGCTCAGAACTATCTGCTTGAAGTCGTCAAGGAAGTGAAGAACCTCGGCGTTGATGCAATACTTCTCGACGGCGTGCAGTTCCCCGACTTAAATTCTAACGTTGCGACATTTGACGGCGAGGGCTCGGTATCGAGAAACGCCGTGCTCGTGAATTTCGTCAACTCCTGCGTCTCCGCGTGCTCCGGCACTCCCGTTATCTGCGCGATGAAGGGCGAAGCGGCTGCGGGCGGCAGCAGCGATATATACAACGGCTCTCTCTGGAGCGCGAACGCCTCCGCTTTCGCGGTCGATCTCAGCTCCCTCAAGGCGGACGCTCAGCGCAACTTCCCCGCCTCGAAGAAAGTCATTGAAATGAAGAGCTCGGCTTCAAACACCGACAGCACATATATCCTCACGAAATAAAGGCAGATTTAAATGCATTTTATCCCCTACAACTCGAGAAAAAAATATCATCTCTCGCCCGGCGCGGCTGTGCGCTCGGGTGAGGATATGATTTTCAGGATAGTTCTGCCCCGCTCGGAGCAGTGCAGCGCGGTTCGCCTCATTCTTGAGACGGACGGCGGCGAGAGAGAAGATTTTTCTTTCTCGTGGGAGCGAATGCAGGGCGAAAACGAGGAATGGTGGCGGCTCGAGACCGCCGCACCCGAAAACGCGGGGATAGTCTGGTACTATTTTGAATACGACACCCCGTGGGGCACGAAAAAAATATCACTTGAATCTAATGGAAATGCCGTCATCGGCGAGGGCTCGCGCTGGCGGCTGACCGTATGCCGCGAAAACTGCGGCACACCCCTGTGGCTTCGCGGCGGCACAATGTATCAGATATTCCCGGACAGGTTCTGCCGCTCCGGCAAAACTCCCCTGCCCGAGAACAAGCCCGCGGCGGAATATCACTCCCGCTGGGGCGAAGAGCCCGACTGGGAGCCCGACTCCGACGGAAAAATTGAAAAATACGACTTTTTCGGCGGCGACCTCAAGGGCATCGAAGAGAAGCTCGGCTATCTCGAGAGCCTCGGCGTCACCTGCATATATTTGAACCCGATTTTCTCCGCGCGCTCGAACCACCGATACGACACGGGCGACTACATGAAAATCGACCCGATGCTCGGTACAGAGGAGGATTTCAAGTCCCTCTGCAAAAGTGCCGAAGATCACGGGATAAAAATTCTGCTCGACGGCGTGTTCAACCACACGGGCGCCGACAGCAGATATTTTGACAAATTTTCGTCTTACGGCGGCAAGGGTGCATATTGCGACAAAAATTCTCCCTACCGTTCGTGGTATAATTTTCGTTGCTGGCCGGACGATTACGCCTGCTGGTGGGGCGTTGACATCCTGCCGGAGCTAAATGAGACAGACCCGGGCGTACTGGCGTTTCTGACCGGCGAAAACGGCGTTGCGCGGCACTGGCTCAGACTCGGCGCGTCGGGCTGGCGGCTCGACGTGGCGGACGAACTGCCCGATGAATTTCTCGACCGCTTCCACGAGGCGGTCAGAAAAGAGAAAAAAGACGCGTTTATCTACGGCGAGGTCTGGGAGGACGCGACCGACAAGATAAGCTACGGCCACCACCGCAGATATCTCGAGGGCGGCGAACTGGACAGCGTGATGAACTATCCGTTTGCAAATGCTGTTATAGATTTTGTCCGCACGGCGAATGCGGAAGAGCTCCGCGAATGCGTTGAAAACATAGTCGAACACTATCCCCGCGCGTCGCTCGACACGCTGATGAACCATATCGGCACCCACGACACGGTACGCGCCATAACGCGGCTCGGCCGCGGCGATATCGAGCGCCCCGAAAACGGGCGCGACAGGGGTATCTTGACTGAAGAGCAATATCAAAAGGGCATTTGTCTTTTGAAGCTCGCCTCGGTTTTGCAGTTCACGCTCCCCGGCGTTCCCTGCGTCTATTACGGCGACGAGGTCGGACTCGCGGGCGGCGAAGATCCGTTCAACCGCGCCTGCTTCCCCTGGGGAAACGAAAACGCGGAGCTGCTCGACCACTACAGAACACTCGGCAGGATCAGAAAGCTCTGTCCCGCATTTATCGACGGAGAGTTCAACTGCATATCCTCGGCGCTCGGCTGCATCGCATATGAGCGCAATTCCGAATCGGGCAGCGCGCTGATAATCGCAAACGCGAACTGCCACGGGATAGAATACACTGTCCCCGAACGCTGGCGGGGCGCATCCACGCTCTTCGGCAGCGCCGCCGACGGACTCAATGTCCCGCTCGGCGCATATTCGGCGGCAATACTTTATAAATAATCGGAGGTGATCGTATGGCGAAAAGAAAAGGAATGAAGTTCCGCACAACGCAGGAGAAAAAGACAAAGCAGTTTCGGCTTTTCGTGCTCGGATTTGTCGGCTTTCTGCTCGCGTTCGCCCTCGTCTCCGTAGCCTATATGTTCAAATCGCATCATCTCTCAATGAACGACCTGTTCCCGGAAAAGGAAGTTGAATCCTCCGACGGGAGCACCGACGAGGCTATTGCGCCGCTCGGCGGCAAGGCAACATTTATGTTCGCCTGCGTCTCGGACGACAAAGATGAGCTGTATTTTGTCGCCGCGGTCAACGCCGATCTCGACTCGGGCGAGGTGCGCGTGTGCGCCTTTGATCCGAATACTTCGGCGGATATCTCCGGCAACAAAGACAGTCTTATGGGTCACTACAAGACCGGCGGCTCGAAAGAGCTCAAGAAAGCGGTCGACTCCCTCTGCGGATTCACCGCGGACAAATACGCCGTCTCGACCGCGAATCAGTTCAAGAATGCCATCAACGTGCTCTCCGGCGCGCAGATATCCGTACCCGAGCGCATAAGCTATAAGACAAAGGAGCTGTCGCTCTCGCTCATGCCCGGCAACCAGACCGTTAAGGGCGAGACGCTGCTAAAATATTTCCGCTACTGCCTGACTCCGTCGGGCGGCGGAGCGCAGAAGCAGGGCGAACTGCTCTGCGTGCTGTTCTCGCAGTATATCAACAAGACCTATCTCGCCTCCGGGCGCAACTATTTCTCGCAGATAATCGACTCTTTGGACACCGACATATCGATAGTCGATTTCTCGCGCTGTGAGCGCACTCTCTCCGCGATGGCGGCGGGAGATATAAAATATACATCCGTTTCTTCCGCCGGCGAGCTGACCGTTACGCCCGGCAAGCGCGGAAAATAACCGTTTACAAAACAAGGGGGCGGTCATTTGGCAAGAAAGCTTCTGTGTCCTGCGGCGCTTCTGCTGGCGCTGACGCTCATATTCACCGGGTGCTCGGTGAAAAAGGTGAACAATATACCCTCATCCGAACAAGTGTCTGCGTTCGGCGACTTCAAGCACTACTTCGGTGAGCTTAACGAGAACGAGAAACGCGCATACAACGCCATTCTCCGCGACATTGAGTCGTTTCCCGAGGAAATTGAAATTCCCGAGCTCAACAACGAAGAGCTCGAAAAAGTCTGGCTCGCCGTTATGTACGACAACCCGGAGCTGATAATGCTCGGGCGCGAATGTATGCTCGTCTCGAGAGACCGCAAGTTCTGGTTCAGCTGCGAATACGCCATGACCAAAGACGAGTATGAGCAGAAAAAGGCCGAGCTTCAGACAAAAGCGGATGAGCTCGGCGCAAAGATAGTCAAAGAAACTTCTGATTTTGACAAGGAACTGCTTATCCATGACGCGATAATCGACTCGTGCAGATATACCGACTCCGACAAGCTCCTTGCAAGCTCCGCTTACGGCGTGCTCGTCAACGGCTCCGCCTCATGCGAGGGATACGCAAAGGCGGCGAAGCTCCTGCTCGACAAGGCGGGAATAGAAAACTATGTCATCACCGGCACGGCGAAGCGCGAGGACGGCGCGAGCGAGGGACATATGTGGAATGTCGTCTTTATCGACGGCAAGCCCTATAACCTCGACCTCACCTGGGACGATCCCATCGGCGAGGGAGTGACGCAGAACAAACGCTATGCCTATTTCAATATTACGGACGAAGAGATACTGAAAACCCACACGTTTTCCGATGCGTCCGCCTGCTGCACCGCGACGGACAGCAACTATTTCGTCAAACTCGGCAGGCAGTTCGACGGCTACAATGCCGAGACGAAAACCGCTCTTTCAAATATGTTCGGCGGGCATAAATCGGGCGACAAGCTCGACGTCAGGTTCTCTTCCGAAGACGCTTATCAACGCGCCATTGATGGACTGCTGAAAAAAGAGGAGATCTACAGACTCCTCAGCATCGCCGACGCGGGCAAGGGCGGATTTTCAACAACGCAGATAAATTATATCGCCGACGACACCCACTGTGTCATCGAATTTATTCTCGTGTAACCGGGGTGAAATGATGGATAAAAAGAGAATCGAGGCGGCTGTACGCGAGATACTTGCGGCGGTCGGCGAGGATCCGGACAGAGAGGGTCTTGTCGAAACGCCCGCGCGGGTCGCCAGAATGTATGAAGAGATTTTCTCGGGGCTCGAGGACGATCCGAAGCGCCATGTCAAACTCTTCAACGAAGAGAAAAACGAAGAGATGGTCATTGTCCGCGATATCCCGATGTATTCGATGTGCGAGCATCATCTTCTGCCGTTCATCGGCAGGGCGCATATAGCATATATCCCGCGCGACGGCAAAGTCATAGGCCTGTCGAAGCTCGCGAGGATAGTTGACAGCTTCGCGCGCAGACCCCAACTCCAGGAGAGGCTCACTTCGCAGATTGCGGACTTTCTCGACGAACAGCTCGACCCGCTCGGCGTGGCAGTCGTTATCGAGGCGGAGCACCTGTGCATGACGATGCGCGGAGCGCGTGCGTCGGGTGCGCAGACGAGGACTTCCGCTCTACGCGGCACGATGCGCTCGAACGCGAGGGCGCGCGCCGAGGCAATATCACTTCTGACAAAATAAGGCGATACTATGGAGAGATTTATTTTTGATACCTCCTCCCACACCCTTGTGTGCGGGATACTCAATATAACTCCCGATTCTTTTTCGGACGGCGGCAAATGGGACGAGCCGCAGAAGGCACTTGAGCACGCGCTCGAGATGCAGGCGCTCGGCGCGGATATCATCGATGTTGGCGCGCAGTCGACCCGCCCCGGCTCAACAAGACTCTCCGCCGACGAAGAGAACGCGAGGCTCATTCCGGTGCTCGATCTGTTAAAGGGCAGAATAACCGTTCCGATAAGCGTTGACACATTCTATCCCGAATGCGCGCGCACGGCTCTCACGCACGGCGCGAAGATAATCAACGATGTCAGCGGAGAAGCGAGCGACGAGATGGCGAAGGTTGTCAGCGAATTCGGCGCGGGATGGATAATCATGCACAATCCCGCCGGCGCGGACGCCGTCCCCGTCTATGAAAACGGAGTCTCCGACGATGTGCTCGACTTTTTCGGCAGAGCCGCGAGGGTCGCAAAATCGCACGGGATACCGGCGAGCAGCCTCTGCTTCGACCCGGGAATCGGCTTTGCAAAGAGCTACGAGGACAACCTGCGCCTGATAAGGGATATCGGGAAGATAAAGACCGACGGCAGCGCGCTGATGTCCGCCGCGTCGCGAAAGCGCGTTATCGGCACGGCATCGGGCGAGACAGACGCCGCAAAGCGCGACCCGGGAACGGTGGCGCTGCACACGGCGAGCATATTGAACGGCGCAGATGTTATCCGCGCCCACGATGTGTTCTCCGCCGTCCAGTCGGCGCGCGTCGCGGACGCACTGAAAAAGATATACGGGGAGGCAGACGGTGGATAAGATAATTATAGATTCGCTTCGCCTCTTCGCCTATCACGGGGTCAATCCCGAGGAGCAGGAGGACGGGCAGTTCTTCATTCTCGACATTGAGGCGGATATTCCGCTTTCAAAAGCCGGCGAGAGCGACGATTTAAATGACACCGTCAGCTACGCGCAGATGATAAAATGCGCGCGCAGGGTGTTTTCCTCACAGAAGGACAAGCTCATTGAGCGTGCCGCGCGGCGTGTTGCCGATGCACTGCTCGAAGAATTTCCGCCCATTGAGGGCGTGAGAGTGACCTGCAAAAAGCCGGACGCGCCGATGAAGGCGGATTTCGGCTTCGCCGCGGTCAGCATTTACAGGGAAAGAAAGTAAAAACATAAAACGGGCAAGAAACATCAATCGAAAGGACTGTAGATTTTATGGCAAACTGTATGCAGGCAGTTATAGGGATCGGTTCAAACATGGGGGACAGACTGAAGAACATAAACGGCGCTGTGCGCTCTCTGTCCCGCCTGCCAAAGACGAAAATAACGGCGTGCTCCCACGTCTATGAGACCCGTCCGGTCGGATATGAGGCGCAGCCGCTGTTTTACAACGCCGCGATAATAGTGGAGACGGAGCTGTCCGCGCAGATGCTGCTCGGCGCATGCCTCGGCATCGAGGGAGCTTACGGCCGCGTGAGGACGATAAAAGACGGACCGCGCGTGCTCGACCTCGACCTGCTGCTCTATGAGGGCATGAAGAGCGAGAGCTTTCTGCTCACCCTGCCCCACCCGAGAATACACGAGCGCGCTTTCGTGATGGTTCCGCTGCTCGATCTGTTCCCGTCCGGCAGAGCGCCCGGACTCTTCTTCCTGCCGGCTCTTCACGAGATCGGCACGGACGGCGTTGAAAGAATAAACGAAGAGATAACTCTTCCCGAATAAAGAACGAGGTGTACCAATGAAATACGACGTAGTTATCATCGGCGCGGGCCCTGCCGGAATATTCACGGCCATTGAGCTTATCCGCAAGGGCGCGAACAAGAAAATTATGATGGTTGAAAAGGGTCAGCCGATTGAAAAGCGCCGCTGCCCCAAATCGAAGACCAACAAGTGCGTCAACTGCAAGCCCTATTGCCACATAACGACCGGGTTCTCCGGCGCGGGCGCGTTCTCGGACGGCAAGCTGTCCCTGAGCCCCGAGGTCGGCGGTCAGCTCCCCGAGCTCATCGGCTACGATGTGGCGCAGAAGACTATTGAATATGCCGACAGCATCTATCTCGAGTTCGGCGCGGACACCCATGTTGAGGGCGTCGGACGCGAAGAGGAAGTCAAGGAGATAAGAAAGCGCGCGATAAAAGCGGGTCTTCGCCTCGTTGACTGCCCGATACGCCACCTCGGCACCGAGAAGGCGCAGGATATATACTATGCCATCGAGCAGTATCTCATCGAAAACGGCGTTGACATGCTCTTCGGCTACGAGTGCGACAACATAATTCTTGAGGGCGACCAGTGCAAAGGCGTCTATGTCCGCAAGGGCGACGAGAACATAGAGATCTTCGCGGATCACACGGTCATCGCGACCGGACGCCGCGGCGCAGACTGGCTCGAAAAGCTCTGCGCTCAGCATGATATATCCCATCAGCCCGGCACGGTCGACATCGGCGTGCGCGTTGAGATAAGAAACGAGGTCATGGAGAAGGTCAACGATGTTCTCTATGAGTCGAAGCTCATAGGCTATCCCAAGCCGTTCAAGAACAAGGTCCGCACATTCTGCCAGAATCCCGGCGGATTTGTCAGCCAGGAGAACTATGACAACGACCTCGCCGTTGTCAACGGACACTCATACAAAGAGCTCAAGAGCAACAACACGAACCTCGCGATACTCTGCTCCCACAACTTCAATCAGCCGTTCAACCAGCCGATTGAATACGCGCAGAAGGTCGGCGAGCTGACAAACATGCTCGGCGCGGGACATATTCTCGTCCAGCGCTACGGCGATATCCTCGACGGAAAGCGCACATGGCAGAAGGAGCTTGACCGCTCGAATGTCAGACCCACTCTCCCCGACGCCGTCGCGGGCGACATAACCGCCGCCATGCCCTACCGCGCGATGCTCAACATAATCAACTTCATCCAGGCTGTCGACTATGTTGTCCCCGGTTTCGCCGCGGAGGAGACACTGCTCTACTCCCCCGAGCTCAAGTTCTACTCCAACCGCATCAAGATGGACGAAAACTTCGACACGAACGTCAATGGTCTCCATTGCCTCGGCGACTCGAGCGGCTGGACAAGAGGTCTGATGATGGCGTCCGTCATGGGCGTGCTCATGGGCAGAAGCATAGCAGACAGATACAGCGAGTAAGTAAATATAAAAAACACATCACCCCCGAAGCTCACAAAAGCTTCGGGGGTGATGATTTTTAATTTTGTTGGAACCTCAGTGTGAGATGCACGGAGCAAGTTTTATGCACCGTACACCTGCACCTTTGTTTGAAAGTTTGTTGCTCAGCGGGATATGTACCTTACTTCTTTTTTGACATTAGATATTCCGCTGCCGGACGGTTTGCTGGTAGATGTCAAAGTCTCTTCCTTGTAGAAATAATATGTAGTCGTTATGCTGCGCGAACGGTATCCATGTTGAATAACAACTGCACCCGGTCCCGCGGTATCTTTTGTTCCGATACGTGTATCATTCAGATTTCCGGTACTAAAGTACCACTTGGTTCCGTCAAGTGCTGTTGTAACCATTTTATCGGCATGCTTCGGATCCTTTTTAGCCTTTGATTGATTATACGGTTTATCGCTCCATTTTACATAACTGTGTGAATCCGTTACTGTCTTACCGCAAGAATCACAGGGTCTATTATAATATGACTGCCTATTTCCGCACGCCTGGCATTTCTTATAATAGTACCTATATACTTTTCCTTCACCAACGTCGAGTGTATCTGTCTTAGTTATTTTTTCAATGCCCCACTCGCTCCATTTTCCATATGTTTTTTCCGGGTTAGGACTTACCGTATCGTCCTTTTTCCATCCGGACTTTGAGGGCGAGGACCCGGTTGATGTGCTGCGCTTGGTATAAGTATATCTTGTTTCGACTATCTGCGCTCCGGCAGGCGCCTTGCTCTCTTCCACCCAGCCGGAAATAGGATTCTGTTCCCACTGAGCATAGAGCGTTATGTTGCTTGCAGAGTTAAATGTATCGCCTGAAGAAACTTTTGTTCCGCCGCTCGGTGAGGTATACCAGCCGACAAATTTGTAGTAATCCTTTTTAGGCGTCGGCAGAGTTCCATAGGTATCTCCGTATTTAACAGAAATGCTGCTTACCGAGCTTCCTCCGTTGCTATTGAACGAAACCGTATATGTTGCGGGGCTCCAACGCGCATAAAGCTCAATATCTTCGGTAAACACAAATGTGTCGCTCGAATAAATTTTGGTTCCGCCGCTCGATGAAGTGTACCATCCCTCAAACTTATAGCCCGCTTTTGTCGGGGTCGGAAGGTCGCCGTAGCTCTGACCGTATTTTATGCTTTTTGTCGATCCGCTTACGCTTCCTCCCGTGGGATTGAAGCGCACGGTATAGGTATTCTCGCGCCACTTCGCATTGAGCGTATGGTTGCGGTCGACATTAACCGTCGAGTCCGCGGTCACTTTTTCTCCGCTGTCGGTATACCAGCCGTCAAAAGTATATCCCGGTTTTGTCGGCAGAGGAAGATTTCCGTATTTTTTGCCGTATGTAACACCAATCGGGCTGACCGCGCTGCCGCCGTTTGAGTTGAAAGACACCGTATATTCTCCTGCGGTCCAGCGCGCATAAAGCGTATGATCCTCGGAATTATTGACGGTATCGCTGCTTGTTATCTCCCTGGTATAAGCCCTTGACAAATACCATCCGGAGAAGGTATAACCGTTTCTTGTCGGCGTCGGCAGGGAGCCGTAAGGCTTCTCATAATATTTGGTCTCTGTCGTGGATCTCGATCCGTCGCCGTAATCAAACGTAACCTTTACGGGCTGCGGTCCCTTGCTGATATAGACAACAATCGTGCTGCCCTTCGGGACATTCATTCCGCCCTCCGGCGAAGTTCTGATAACAAGTCCCTCTTCGACTTCGGAATCATATATCTGTCTGAATTCAACCGTAAAGTCGCCAAGTTCCTCTTTTGCTTCGTTTTTGCTCATGCCGGCAACAACCGGAATAAACACGGTCGGCTCTGCCGTTGCATAAAATACCGTTATAGTATCGTCAACGGAAGCAACCGTTCCGCTGGGCGGATCCTGCGAGATAACCTCATTTTCCGGATACGAATCATTCTCCTCCGGCATAGGCACAACATTATTGAAGCCTGCCTGCGAGAGCGCTATAAGTGCTTCGGAGAGATCCTTGCCGACAACACCAGGAACCTCTGAGGGAGCCTGTCCCTTTGAATAATAGATTATAACCTGTCTCTTATACACATCTCCGAGCCCACGAGACTGCAGCTAATCTC
>ERZ1027150.1026-NODE-1026-length-21100-cov-5.866619_pt1 | contig 21100 bp, 15 predicted proteins | sample MGYA00519276_ERZ1027150 | MGnify/ENA primary metagenome ERZ1027150 (study PRJEB26926, sample SAMN06164860) | human gut metagenome | biome: ENVO:00009003; feature: ENVO:2100002; material: ENVO:00002003 | host: Homo sapiens | place: USA | collected 2012 ... | reverse complement strand
ACGAGATTAGCTGCAGTCTCGTGGGCTCGGAGATGTGTATAAGAGACAGGCTCTCCACCAGCTCCACCAGCTGCTCTGCGGTGTACTGCTGAAGCTCCTCGTCGGTGAGGGCAAGCTCGCCGGGGCGGAGGAACATGGTGTGGAACACGGCGGTGGCCTCGCGGAAGTCCTCGGCGCTCATGTGCTTCTGCTCGCCGATGTGCCCCTGAATGGCGTTTTCCACCGTGTTGTGGAGCATGGCCTGAATGGCCTCGTGCAGGTCCTCGCCGTCCAGCACCTTCCGGCGCTCCTCATAGATGACCTTGCGCTGGGTGTTCATCACATCGTCGTACTGGAGGACGTTCTTGCGGGTCTGGAAGTTCCGGGACTCCACCTGGCGCTGGGCATTTTCAATGGCGTTGGTGAGCATCTTCTGCTCGATGGGGGTGTCCTCGTCCACCCCCAGCTTCTCCATCATGCCCATCACCCGCTCAGAGCCGAACAGGCGCATGATGTCGTCCTCCAGGGAGAGATAGAAGCGGCTCTCGCCAGGGTCGCCCTGGCGGCCGGCGCGGCCGCGGAGCTGGTTGTCGATCCGGCGGGATTCGTGGCGCTCTGTGCCGATGATGCAAAGACCGCCTGCCTGCCTGACCTGCTCCGCCTCGCCGGAAATTTCGTTCTTATATTTCTTTTCGAGAGCCTGGAATTCCTCTCTCGCGCTGATTATATCCTCGTTGTCCGTGTCGCCGAAGCCGGTCGATTCGGCTATAAGCTCTTCGCTGTAGCCCTTGCGGCGCATCTCGGACTTCGCAAGGAACTCTGCGTTACCGCCGAGCATGATATCGGTTCCGCGTCCCGCCATGTTCGTGGCTATCGTGACCGCGCCGAGCTTACCCGCCTGCGCGACGATTTCCGCTTCCTTTTCATGGTACTTGGCGTTGAGCACTTCATGCTTGATGCCGCGTTTTTTGAGGAGCTTACTGAGCGTCTCGGACTTCTCTATGGATATCGTACCGACAAGCACGGGCTGACCCTTTTCGTGGCGCTCGACAATATCATCGATGACTGCGTTGAACTTCGCAGGCTCGGTCTTGTAGACGAGGTCGTCCATGTCCTTTCTTATCATCGGCTTGTTCGTCGGAATCTCCACGACGTCAAGCGAATATATCTCCTGGAACTCCTCGCTCTCGGTCATTGCGGTACCGGTCATACCGGAGAGCTTGTCGTAGAGTCTGAAGTAGTTCTGGAATGTAATGGTCGCGAGAGTCTTGCTCTCGTGCTCAACATGGACTCCCTCTTTTGCTTCGATAGCCTGATGCAGACCCTCGTTGTAGCGTCTGCCGAGCATGATGCGTCCGGTGAACTCGTCGACTATGAGCACCTGACCGTCCTTTACGACGTAGTCGACATCGCGGCGCATGACGCCTATAGCCTTTATCGCCTGGTTGATGTGGTGCTGTATGGTCATGTTCGCGGGATCCATGAGGTTGTCGAGATTGAAATACTTCTCCGCCTTTGCAATACCCTTTTGAGTCAGGACGGCGGTTCTCGCCTTTTCGTCGACGATGACATCGCAGTTTTCGCTGACCTGGTCGGCGGTATCTTCGAGTCTCGAAGAGGAGCGAAGCTCTTTTATGCGCTCGAAGTTGAGCGTGCGGGCAAAAGCGTTCGCCTGCTTGTAGAGATCGGTCGAGCGGTCGCCGCGGCCGGATATGATGAGCGGCGTTCTCGCCTCATCGATAAGTATCGAGTCGACCTCGTCGACTATCGCGAACGAGTGACCGCGCTGAACCTTGAGCTCTTTGTAGGGCACCATGTTGTCACGCAGATAGTCGAAGCCCATCTCGTTGTTCGTGCCGTAGGTTATGTCGGCGGCATATGCCTCACGACGCTCGTCGTTGTTCTTCTCATGGATTATCAGACCGACCTTGAGCCCCATGAAGCGGTAGACCTTGCCCATCCACTCGCTGTCGCGGCGTGCGAGGTAGTCGTTGACCGTGACGATGTGGACTCCGTTGCCGGAGAGCGCGTTGAGATAAGCGGGAAGCGTTGCGACGAGCGTTTTGCCTTCGCCGGTCTTCATCTCCGCGATGCGTCCCTGATGCAGAACGATACCGCCGAGGATCTGCACGGGGAAGTGCTTCATCCCGAGCACACGCCACGAAGCCTCGCGGCAGGCGGCGAACGCCTCGGGCAGGATATCGTCAAGGGTCTCGCCGTTGGCGAGGCGCTCCTTGAAATAAGGGGTTTTTGCCTTTAGCTCCTCGTCGGTGAGTTTTGAATATTCCTCGTCAAGCGCGAGCACCTTGTCCTTTATCGGCGTGATACGCTTGATTTCTCTCGAAGAGTAGTCTCCGAAAATTTTCTTTAAAAGACCCATAGAAAGTCACCTCAAAAATTTCTTCTTGCCTTAACGGCTTGGATATGTTAATATCGGGTTGATATATTATGCTATTATAAGGGAAACGGAGCGGTGAAAAATGCCTAAAAGAAGCGATTATATCTCGTGGGACGAGTATTTTATGGGGATCGCGATGCTCTCGGCTTGCAGGAGCAAGGATCCGAACACCCAGGTGGGCGCCTGCATCGTAAACGACAGAAACAGGATAATGTCCGTCGGCTATAACGGCTTCCCCTCCGGCTGCGACGACGACGAGTTCCCGTGGGAGCGCGAGGGCAGCGCGTTTAACACAAAATACGCCTATGTCTGCCACGCTGAGCTGAACGCCATACTCAACGCCAGCGGCGACCTGCGCGGATGCAAGGTCTATGTCGCGCTTTTCCCCTGCAACGAATGCGCCAAGGCGATAATCCAGAGCGGGATAAAAGAGGTAATTTATATCAGCGACAAGTACCGCAACACCGACAGCGTGCGCGCATCGAAAAGAATGTTCGACGCCGCGGGAGTGAAATACACGAAGCTCGAGATGAAGCGCGACAAGCTCGTTATCGACTTCAGCGAAAACTCAATATAAAATCAAGCTTTCCTGCGTCGCCTTTTCGGCGGCGCTTTTTTATATATCGACAGTCAGCTCGACCGGACAATGGTCGGAGCCGAATATCTCCTGATGTATTTTCGCGCCGGTAAGCCGGCTGTTGAGCCGCTCGGAGCAGAGGAAATAGTCGATGCGCCAGCCCGTGTTCCGCTCGCGCGATTTGAAGCGGTAGCTCCACCAGCTGTACTGCCCCTCGACGTCGGGATAGAAATATCTGAATGTATCAGTAAAGCCCGCGGAGAGCAGTTCGGTCATCTTGCTTCTCTCTTCGTCCGTGAAGCCGGGGTTCTTGCGGTTCGTCTTGGGGTTCTTTAAATCTATCTCGTTGTGCGCAACATTCATATCGCCGCAGACTATTACGGGCTTGTCCCTGTCGAGCGAGAGAAGATAGTCCCTGAACGCGTCCTCCCATGTCATTCTGTAGTCGAGCCGTGCGAGCCCGTCCTGCGAATTGGGGGTATAGACGCAGACGAAATAGAATTTTTCAAATCCGAGCGTTATCACGCGCCCCTCGCGGTCGTGCTCGGGAATGCCGATGCCGTATGACACGCTCAAAGGCTCTTCGCGCGAAAAGACCGCCGTGCCGGAATAGCCCTTTTTCTCGGCGTAGTTCCAGTAGCAGTGATAGCCCTCGGGCGCAAAGTCGACCTGCCCCTCCTGAACCTTCGTCTCCTGCAGGCAGAGGATATCGGCATCAAGCGCCGCGAAAGCCTCGGAAAAGCCCTTGCCGATGCACGCTCTTATTCCGTTGACATTCCATGAGATGAGCTTTTTCTCCGCCATGCCGCAGACTCCTTTCGGGGTGTATCTTATGCGCCGGAGCACATATACCTTGATATTATATCATAACTTTCGGCGAATTTCCATAACTTTATAAAAGCGAATGTAAACAATCTATTACTAAAAGACAGTCTGTGATGTTATCTTGCATAAAAACGCAGCGTTATTAATTTTGTTTTTATCAAAATTTACTTGACATTATTAGTTAATTAGTGTAAATTTATAGTGCGCTGTGTTGCCTTGTAAAGTGCAGCACAAAAAACGGGCGGAAATACCCGAAAATATTTTATGAAAGGTTTTTGACATGAAAAAGAATCTTCTGAAGATCGCTTCCCTGCTTCTTGTCCTCGCGATGATATTCTCGTTCGCGGCGTGCAAGAGCGACAAGGACAACGGCGATTCCACAGCCCCCTCCGAGAGCTCCGCAGACGCGAACAACACCGTCGCCGACGAGAGCACCCCCGCAGAAGCCTCAAGTGAGGACGCTTCTGCCGAGTCCACCGAAATTGAGACCGTTACCGACGCTTCCGGCAAGGTCATCGAGACCAAGCCCGCCGACAGCGGCAAGGCTCCCGTAGTCACCTCGAAGGGCAACAAGGCTCCCTCGAGCACCGCGGATATCCTCAACTATTACAATGCCGCCACAAAGGCAGCCGTCTCCGGCAAGGTCGGCTTCACAAAGCACAGAGAGACCAAGAACGAGAAGATCGAGGCAAACGCTGTTGTCAAGCAGTTCAAGAGCCTTATCTACAAGTTCATGGGCATCGGTGCCGAGAACGCCTACAACGAAACCGTCACCAAGGGTCAGTGGGATACCGACACAAACAAGTATTTTCTCAGAGCTTCGACCCTCGGCACCGGCGACGTCACCGCAGCTTCCTGCAAGCAGAGCGGCTCGAACTACATAATCACCATCAACATCAAGAACGGCAATTCCTATGCAACCAAGGGCACCGCGACCTGCAACGCTCCCCTCGACAAGAGCGGAATCTGCGTCGGCGACAAGGACAAGGGTTACTATGACCACAAGAGAGCCAGCTGCATCTATGACGCTATCGACGAAGTTTACGGCGGCGCAAAGGTCACCGAGAGCTACTCGGGCGCAGTCGTTACCGCAACCATCGACGCCGCTACCGGTCATTTCGTCAAGCTCGATGTCAAGTTTGATATCACCGTCAACATCGACATCGGTATCGGCAAGCCCACCGCTACCGGAACATCGTATGTAAGCTATTCCAGCTTCAAATATTGATTTTCCAAGGGGATAGAAAACAATGAATAAGAATTTCAAGAGAATCGCGGCTCTTCTGCTCGCGATCGCCATGATTGCAAGCTTTGCGGCCTGCAAGAAGGACAAAGATAACAACGACACAACTGCCGCCGGCGACGTTGCCATAAACGGCGATGCTATTGCGGACGATCTGCTTCCCGAGGCCTCCTCGGAAGCAACCTCCGACGACACCGCAGTCGAGACCGAGATAGTGACCGACAAAGAGGGGCACACCGTTATCGAGACCAAGGCTCCCGCCGACAATTCCGCAAAGCCCTCGAACGGCAAGCCCGAGAGCTATGCCGAGATCCTCGCCGCTTACAGAGACGTTCTCAATCTCGCAAAGAGCAGCAAGGTCGGCTATGAGAAGTCCGAGTGGCAGACCCTGCCCAAGGACAAGAGAAACTTTGACGGCTTTGTTATCAACGCGGCTCTTCCCGTTGCCGAGCTGTTCATGACCAGCGAAAAGGATGCAAAGGGCAAGAAGCACGAGAACAATCCGAAGGGCACCGACATGAAGTGGTTCCCGATCTACCAGCATCCCACAAAGGGCTGCACCCTGACCGATGTCAGCAAGATAAAGAGCGCAAAGTGCGAGGTTCTCTCGAACGGCAACTACAAGATAACGATAGTCCTCAAGGCGGATATCAACCCCGAGCCCTGCGATCCCAAGACGGGCGTTATCTCCAAGGGCTTCACCGGAACGATGTTCAGCCCCCTTGCAAAGGCCGATATCGACAACACCCTCCAGAACGACCCCAACGTCACGAAGGTCGTCAAGGATGTTGAGTATTCGCTCAAGTACTATGACTGCACCGCAGTGCTCACCTACAACCCCAAGACCAATCATATGGTAGATCTCTATCAGTATATGCACGTCCTTATCACCGGCTCCGGCAAGGTGCTCGGCAGCAAGTTTAACGGCAGCGCGGTTCTCGACAACTATCTTGAGATAACCAACGTCAAGTATTAATCGAATAGCAAAATAGAAAAGGCGCGGTTCACAGCTTATGTGAGCCGTGTCTTTTTATATAACTCCGCTTTTTCGGATTTAACAACAAACTTGAAAAATTGCCCCGAATAGGGTATAATTAGCTGACTTCAAAAAACTTGTGAGGTGCCTATGGACAGAGAAAACAGAAAATTTCTGAAAAAGCTTTCCGCATGCGTTGCCGTTCTGTTTGTTATAGTAACGGTCGTGAGCCTGTGCGTGATGAATTTCACGCCGATAAACAGGCTTCTCGGAGGATACAAAGAGCAGCCGCTCGACCTCTCCCGCGCGGACGGAGCCAATATTACTTATAACGACGACGGCACGATAACCCTCGGCGAGGGCTATTCCGAGATAGAGTTTACCGGCATTGACGCGCGCGTCGGTTCTATAGGGTTCGATGTCGACTTCGGAGAGTCGGCAAACAGCGGCAAGGTCTATGTCGATTTCGCCGATTCAACGAGCTCATATTACCGCACAAATATCGCAAAGCTCACGCTCGAAAACGGGCTCGACAATGTCATGACCTGCAACTTCTCCGGCGAAGTGTCGCGCCTCAGACTCGAGATATCTCTCGACGACTATCACAGCGCAACGCTCAAGGGCATCACGCTCAATCAGTCGATAAGCGCGCTGCACATAGCGGAAATTATCCTGACATATCTGCTCATAGCTGCTGCCGCCATAATTATCATCTATGCTATAGCGAATCCCGCCGGAGCGCGCAAGAAATTCTCCGACAACAGAGTCAACTGCACCCGCATCGCGGCAGTCATAACCGCCGCCGCAATGGTATTTTCGGTGTATCTCACATTCACAAATCTGCAAAAAGGCTGGTCGACCACGCACTACAGCTTCACTTCGCAGGAGGGCGACCAGATAACCAAAGAGCTCGTTGACGCGTTTGAGCATCATCAGGTGAACCTTCTCGAAGAGCCTGACGAAGATCTGCTCAAAATGGACAATCCCTATGAATACACAAGGCGTGATGCTGAAATAGGCGCGGGCAACTTCCTCTGGGATCACTGCCTGTATAACGGCAAATATTATTCTTATTACGGCATCGGTCCTGTCATTGCGCTGTTCCTGCCGTATCATCTGATAACCGGCTGCTATTTCCCGACCGGCTGGGCGACGCTGATGTTCGCGCTCGTCGGAATAATATTCCTGACGAAGATATATCTCGCGGTGATAGACAAAAAATTCCGCAGCCTGCCGACAAACACGGTGCTCGCCGGATTGATAACCTTGCAGATGTCCTCGGGAATCATGTTCTCCGCGGCGCGTCCGCTGTTCTATGAGCTCGCCATCTCCGGCGGATTCATGTGCGTGACTATCGGCGCGTATCTGCTCATGACCTCGAATATTCTCTGGGATGGCAAAATCTCATATGTCCGCCTCGGCTTTGCCTCGTTCTTCCTCGGCTATGCCGTGCTCTGCCGCCCGACGCTCGCGGTCTATTGCATCGCTGCGCTGTTCTTCTTCGCGGGCGGACTCAAAAAAGCGCTCGACGGACTCGAAAAGAAGCAGAAGACCCGCACGTTCTTCAAATATGCGGCTGTCGCCCTCGTACCGCTCGGCGTTATCGCCCTCGGGCAGATGGTATATAACTATCTGCGCTTCGACAATCCGCTCGACTTCGGCATTCAGTATTCGCTGACGATAAACGACTTCACCCACTCGGAGTTCCACTGGAAATATGTGCTCATCAATATGTATGCGTATCTTCTGAACATGCCGCACTTCACGCCCAAGACATTCACGCATCTTGCTTCCTCTGCGGAGCGCTTCGGGCTCAACGGCTATATGTTCTTCGACGACGCTGGCAAGAATCTTATATCCGTCGGAATCATATACCGCGCTCTGCCCATGTTCGCCTATCTCTTCTCGGGCAAGGCATTGCAGCGCGTCGAGAAGAAAAAGCGCGTATTGCCTATCCTGCTTATCGGCGTGACCTGCATTCTCATGCCGCTCGCGATAATCTTCTCCTCGTGGGAAAGCGGCTATGCCGTACGCTACAACGCGGACTTCTCATGGCAGATGGTCATCGGCGCGCTCGTCATCGCGTTTACGCTCTACAAGAGCATCAAATCGGAGAGCACAAAGAAGCTCGTCGATTTGATATTCACGGTCTCGACTGTCGCGTGCATATATGTGAACATGGCTCAGCTGATCTCGTTCACGGGCGTTGAAGGCGCTTTCTGGATGAATCTCTGGAGATAAAATAAAACTAATCTGACCCTGTCTGTCATGCGGACGGGGTCAAAACACGATATAAAAGACGAGAGAATCGACGGCGGCAAGGCGTTCGACTGGGGCAGAGCGGGCGAGACGATGCACCCGATAGAAATACCCGCCTGCTACAAAGAAAAGTTCGAGCTCGTGCACCACGAGGAGTGGAAGCTGAAGGTGCATTTCACGCGCGAGAGCTGGAACGGCAGGATGAAAGCCTGCCGCGGAATCGGCGCGTCGCTGACACCCGAGGAGATAGAAAACTGGGAGCGCGAGCATCTCCGAATGCTCAGAGAAAACGCACCCGAGGAGTTCGATGTTCTCCACTTCGCCGCCATGGCGGAGCTCAGGAAAAAAGACTGATAAAAAGCAATCCGACCCGAAATTTTCGTCGGGTAGAATTTTTGCGTTGTACTCCGACAAGAATCAGAAATGCCCAAAGCTCGTTATATACAAAAATCCCCTGTCCGGGAACAACTCCCGGGCAGGAGATTCTGCTTTTTACTTCCAATTATCGCAGCCCTGCCAATCACTCCAACTCAAACGCGCCGGTATAGAGGCGATAGTATGTGCCCTTTTCGGCGATGAGCTTTTCATGGTTGCCGCGCTCGATTATTCTGCCGTGGTCGAGCACCATTATAACATCCGAGTTCTGGACGGTCGAGAGGCGGTGCGCGATAACAAAGACCGTGCGCCCTTTCATCAGCTTATCCATGCCGCCCTGGACGAGAGCCTCGGTGCGCGTATCTATCGAAGATGTCGCCTCGTCGAGGATCATGACGGGCGGGTCGGAGACCGCCGCGCGGGCTATCGATATCAGCTGACGCTGACCCTGCGAAAGTCCGGAGCCGTCGCCCTTGAGCACGGTGTTGTAGCCATCCGGGAGCATGCGGATGAATCCGTCAGCATTCGCGAGCTTCGCCGCCGCGATGCACTGTTCGTCCGTCGCCTCAGGGTTGCCGTAGCGGATGTTTTCCATAACAGTACCCGTGAACAGGTTGACATCCTGGAGCACGACGCCGAGACTGCGGCGCAAATCGGCTTTCTTTATCTTGTTGATATTTATTCCGTCATAGCGTATCTTGCCGTCCGCTATGTCATAGAAGCGGTTTATGAGGTTTGTTATCGTGGTCTTGCCCGCTCCGGTCGCGCCGACGAAAGCCACCTTCTGACCCGGCTCTGCGTAGAGCGTGATGTCGTGAAGGACTTCCTTTTCGGGTGTGTAGCCGAAATCGACATGGTCGAGAACGACCTGACCCTCAAGCTTCGTATAAGTCAGAGTGCCGTCGCCGTGGGGATGCTTCCATGCCCACATTCCGGTGTGCTCCTTGACTTCGACTATCTCGCCGTTCTCCTCTTTTGCATTTACGAGGGTAACATATCCGTCATCGGGCTCAGGCTCTTCGTCCATAAATGTGAAGATTCGCTCGGCGCCCGCGAGGGCGTTGACAATCGAGTTGAACTGGTTCGACATCTGGGATATCGGGTTTATAAAGTTGCGCGAGAGCACTAGGAACGAGGCTATCATGCCGAGAGACAGCGTGTTGATGCCCGTCAGTCCGAAATTCTTCGTGCCGGCGATAGCCATATACGAGCCGATAACGGCGAGCAGGATATACAGAAAATATCCGAACGCGTTCGTCATGGGCATCATCGAGGTCGCGTGGCCGTTTGCGTTCGCGGCGTTGTGCTCCCATTCGGTGTTGCGCTGCTTCATTTCTTTCTTAGACTGCTCTTCGTGGCAGAAAACTTTTATGACCTTCTGACCGTTTATCATCTCTTCGATATATCCGTCAAGATCCGCAAGGGATCTCTGCTGGGCTACGAAATACGCGCCGCTCTTGCCGACGACTTTCTTGATTATCTGCATGATAAAGAACAGCGATATGCACACAACGAGCGTCAGGCCGACGCTGATATAGAGCATGCAGCAGAATACCGCCGCGACGGTGAACGCCGAAGAAATCAGCTGACCCATCGACTGCGCGAGCATCTGGCGCAGGGTATCGGTATCGTTGGTATAGAGGCTCATCGTGTCGCCGTGGGTGTGTGAATCGAAATATCTTATCGGCAGGCGCTGCATCTTCTCGAACATCTCGTCGCGTATGGTCTTGAGCGTTCCCTGCGCTATAGTGACCATGCGGCGGTTGTAGATAAGCGTCGAGAGCGTGCCGATGAGATAGATGACCGCCATGGTTATCAGCGCGCGTATGAAGCCGGAGAAGTCGGGTGATGATTGACCAACCATCGGGGTTATATAATCGTCGATAAGCGTCTGGAGGAACATCGACGACGCCGCGCCCGCAACTGCGCTGAGCAGGATGCAGATTGTGACGAGGACTATCGTGCCCTTATAATTTTTGAGATAAGAGAGCAGACGTTTGAGCGTTTTCTTGTCGAGCTTTCTGGGCTGCATTCCGGGTCCGCCGGGCATGCCCTTGGGTCCGCCGTGCATAGGCATAGGCTTACTCATCGTCGTTTCCTCCCTTCTGCTGGGATTCATAAACTTCGCGATAGATATCGCAGGATTTCAGCAGTTCATCATGCGTGCCCTGAGCGACTATCCTGCCGTTGTCGAATACGAGTATTTTGTCCGCGTTCTGAACCGAGCTTATGCGCTGGGCGATGACTATCTTAGTCGTATCGGGCATATACTGCGAAAGTCCCTTTTGAATCAGCGCGTCGGTGTGGGTATCGACGGCGCTTGTCGAGTCGTCGAGAATGAGCACCTTGGGCTTCTTGAGCAGGGCGCGCGCTATGCACAGCCTCTGCTTCTGACCGCCGGAGACGTTCGTGCCGCCCTGTTCGATATAGGTGTTGTAGCCGTCGGGCATCGCACTGACGAATTCATCCGCCTGAGCGAGCTCGCAGGCGTGCTTTATTTCTTCGTCGGTCGCGTCTTCATTGCCCCAGCGCAGGTTCTCAGATATCGTGCCGGAGAACAGCTCGTTCTTCTGGAGCACCATTGCGACCGAGTTTCTCAGGGTATCGAGATCGTAGCTTCTGACATCCACACCGCCGAGCATCACTTCACCACCCGTTACATCGTAGAGGCGCGGGATGAGCTGGACGAACGAAGACTTCGACGAACCCGTGCCGCCGATTATGCCGACCGTCTCGCCGGAGGCTATATGCACGTTGACATTGTCGAGCACCTTGGTGTCCGCCTTTGAAGCATAGGCAAAATTGACATTTTTATAATCTATCTCGCCGTCTTTGACTTCGAGAACGGGGTTCGCGGGGTTCGAGATATCGGTCTTTTCGTTGAGTATCTCAGCTATACGCTGAGCAGAAGAGCTCGCGATTATCATCATGGCAAAGACCATGGAGAGCATCATGAGGCTCATGAGTATCTGCATGGCGTAGGTGAACAGCGCGGTGAGCGAGCCGGTGGTCAGACCGAGTGCTGCGTTGTTGCCGCTGGCGATGACCGCCTTTGCGCCGAGCCATGAGATCAGAATCATGCAGGTGTACATGCAGACCTGCATAATAGGCGAGTTGAGCGCGATAAGGCGCTCCGCCTTTGCAAAGTCTTTGTATATCTTCTCGGATATCTTCTCGAATTTGCTTATCTCGTGCTCCTCCTGATTGAAGGACTTGACGACTCTTATGCCGCGCACATTCTCCTGAACTACGTTATTAAGCTCATCGTAGGTGTGGAAAACGCGCTTGAACACGGGATGCACCTTGATGATTATCAGCACGAGCAGAGCCGCGAGGACGGGTATAATCGCAATGAACATAAGCGAAATCTGGCTGTCTATTCTGAACGAGACTATCATGGCGAAAATCAGCATAACCGGTCCGCGTATTGCTATTCTTATGAGCATCTGATAGGCGTTCTGAATATTTGTGACATCCGTCGTCAGTCTCGTAACTATCGACGCGGTCGAGAATTTGTCGATGTTCGAGAATGCGAAGGTCTGAACATTATCATACATATCGCTGCGCAGATTCGCGCCGAACCCGGCGGACGCGCGCGAGCCGAGGAACGCCGCAAGCATTCCCGTCACCATTTGGAACACCGCGAGGAATAGCAGCGCAAGACCGTATTTCCAGACCATGGACATCACGCCGCCCTCGATGCCGTTGTCGATAAGACCCGACATACAAAGCGGGATAACTATCTCGAACACGACTTCAAACACGGAGAAAAAGATAGTCGCCCATGATATTTTTTTGTATTGGCGCATGCTCTTCAACAAAGTTTTTATCATATTCTCACTCCCTCTTTTCTTTCTTTGCTCCACTTTCCGGTTTGCAGCCGGGACTGCTGTCAATATAAAGGTTATCGCATATCCTTATGAGATATCCGCGGAGCTGTTCGACTTCTTCTTCGCTGAACGATTTGAGCATCGCCCGCTCGCCGTTGTCGATAGAACGGCGTATCTCGAGATTGATGTCTTTCGCCTTATCGGTCAGCCGCACGACCTTGTTTCTCTTGTCCGACGGGTCGGTACAGGTGCTGAGAAAGCCGCTCTGCTCCATGCGCGTGACTATGCCGACAATCGTCGGATGTGAGACATGGGCGTAGTCTTCAATCTCTTTCTGGGTTGTCTGACCTCCGCGCTCGGCGAGAAATCTTATGATCCGCGACTGCGCAAAAGTCAGCCCGTGCTTACCGAGTCCTGCATCGACGTTCGACTTCAAACGGTTATCTATACGCTTGAAAAAATATCCGATATGCTCCATAGCGATCTCCTTTCCGCAAAACTGTTTTAAGCAATATTAAGTGTAGCACGCTACACATTATACATATATGTGCGCCGATTGTCAACAATATGTTTGTAAACAATTTGTGACCTCGGCGCTGAAGATTTTTATGTTCTGTTTTCGTTGAGATTAAAGACGGTGCGTATAAGCTCGGACGCCGCGTGGATGCCGTGCTCGTCAGGGTTCATGAGCAATAATCTTGACGTTCCGCCGATGCAGAAGATTATTTTTTCTTTGCGCTCCGGCTCGTCGTCGTCATGCAGATAGATTCTGAAAAGAGCCTCCTCCGCATCGTTGAGCAGTGAAGTCACATCGTCGCCGTAGAGCGCGCGGATAAGCCGCTCTTCGCGCGATATCGCGCCGACGAGCCCTGAAACAAAGGCGTATGTATCGCTGAACGCCATCCGGGCGCAGTCGCAGCGGCCGAGGATATCGGCGACGGTCTCGCGGCAGATGTGCCGATGCAGGCTTTCCATGGTGTCATAGTGGGAATAGAATGTCGTTTTGTTTATCAGCGCCTCCCGGCACAGGTCGCTGACCTTGACGGGCGACGGGTCGCGCAGGCGCATATCGACATATGTATGCACTATCAGCCGCTCCGTTTTGATATATCTCAGATCGTTTTTATTCACCATTTAAACGCCTCTTTTTATATTTAGTCGTTTATCTTACCAATTCACAAAACAGTTTCTTGATTAGACAACTTTAGTTGTTTATAATGTTAGCATATACTAAAAAATATTACAAGGGGGAGTATGCCGAATGAACAGAAAAGACCGCACCGTCTATATTATGCTCACCGACTATCCGGATAAGGTCTCGCGAACTATAAAAAGAATAGGGCTTTGGGAATACTCCCACATGTCGATAAGCACGGATGAACACTACCCGAAATTTTTCAGCTTCACGGGCAAGCGCGGATTCATGACCGAGGACTTCGACCTCCACCCGACTTACAAAGGCACGGATGTCCCCTGCGCGCTGTTCGCTCTGCCCGTAACGGAAGCGGAGCTTCGCAATGTAGAGCGCATCATAAAACACATGACCTCGAACGCCGACGAATATAAGTACAGCTACATCGGGCTCGCACTGCTCTATCTGCGGATAATCCCGAAGCAGCGCGGGCGCGACACCTGCGTCGGCTTCGTCTCGCGCACGATAAGAGAACAGACCTCGCTCTCCGCAGGGCGCAGGAAAAAGTTTTGCAGTCCGAACGACATAAAGGCGTTTTTTATCAACCAGCTCGTCTTTGAGGGACCGCTGAGAGTGCTGCTGCAAAAGGGCAAGGCGTAAATTAAAATATCGATCCGCCGTCGGTCTGTTCCGTTCGGCGGTTTATTTTCAGCAAAAGCAAAAGACCTCCCGCTCGGGGAGGTCTTTTAATATAATAAGGGTTGTTGAAATCAGTTCTCGCCGTCGCCGTTTATAGTCGATATCTCGGGGGTTATCTCTTCGAGAACATCGAGGACTATCTTCACGGTGTCGAGGGAGGTAAATATCGTCACGCCGTTCTGGACGGCACAGCGTCGGATCTCAACGCCGTCCTCAAAGTGGACGCCGGAGAGAATGGCGCGCGTGTTTATAACATAGCTGACATAGCCCGCGCGGATGGAATCGAGGATCTCGGTGCTGCCCTCGCTGAGCTTGCCGCGCACGCGGGTGCGTATGCCGTGCTTCTTGAGGAACGCCGCGGTTCCGGCGGTCGCCTCGATATTGAAGCCGAGGTGATAGAAGCGCTTGACGAGCGGCAGAGCCTCTTCCTTGTCTTCGTCGGCAAGGGTGACTATTACCGTACCGTATTCTTTCATCTTGACTCCGGACGCCTGAAGAGCCTTGTAGAGCGCGCGGTTCAGGCGCTTGTCATAGCCTATCGCTTCACCGGTCGATTTCATCTCGGGCGAGAGATATGCGTCCATGCCGGTCAGCTTCTCGAACGAGAACGCCGGGGCTTTGACATACCAGCGCTTGCCGTCGGGCAGGCGCATATCGGTTATGCCCTGCTCGCGCAGGCTCTGACCGAGCATGACCTTTGTCGCGATGCGGACAAGGTTGCAGTCGGTGGACTTTGAAAGGAACGGCACACTTCGCGAAGCGCGGGGGTTGACCTCGATAACATAGACGCTCTCGTCGCTGTCAACTATAAACTGTATATTGAACAGACCGACTATGCCTATGCCGAGTCCGAGCTTTGTGGTGTATTCGGCTATCGTGTCTCTGACCTTCTGCGAAATAGAGAACGGCGGATACACGCTCGTGCTGTCGCCCGAGTGGACGCCGGTACGCTCAACGAGCTCCATTATGCCGGGGATGAACACCTCGCTGCCGTCGCAGATGGCGTCTATCTCGACTTCCTTGCCCATAAGATATTTATCTATGAGCACGGGCTTGTCTTCATCGACCTCAACGGCGTTCTTGAGATATTTTCTGAGCATCGTCTCGTTAGCGACTATCTCCATCGCCCTGCCGCCGAGCACGAAGCTCGGGCGCACAAGCACGGGATAGCCTATGCGCGCGGCAACAGCCGCACCGGTCTCGATATCCGTAACAGCCTCGCCTTTCGGGTTCGGGATGCCGAGAGATTTTATAACGGCGTCAAACGCGTCCCTGTTCTCGGCGCGCTCAATGGCGTCGCAGTCGGTGCCGATTATCTTCACGCCGCGCCTTGCAAGCGGAGCCGCGAGGTTGACGGCAGTCTGACCGCCGAGGGTGACTATAACGCCCTCCGGCTTTTCAAGATGGACTATATTCATGACATCCTCTGTCGTCAGAGGCTCGAAATAGAGCTTGTCGGCAGTGGTATAGTCGGTCGAAACGGTCTCGGGGTTGTTGTTTATAACTATCGCCTCATAGCCGAGCTGCTGAATGGCATGGACGGCGTGGACGGTCGAATAGTCAAACTCAACGCCCTGTCCTATACGGATAGGACCTGAACCTAAAACTATTATCTTCTTTTTGTCCGACACAACGGACTCGTTCTCGCTCGCGTAGGTCGAGTAGAAATAGGGCACATAGCTGTCGAACTCACTCGCGCAGGTATCAATCATCTTGTATGTCGGGAAGATATCCTCTTTGCATCTGCGCTCATATATGCTGTCCTCGCTCTCTTTCCAGAGCTCGGCGATATACGAATCGGAGAAGCCGAGGCGCTTTGCCTCGCGCAGAAGAATGTCGGAGCCGGGATTCGCCTCCATCTCCTTCTCGAAATCGACTATCTTCTTTATCTTGTCGAGGAAGAACATATCTATATGCGTTATATCGCAGATAAGCGACGGGTCAACGCCCATCCACATCAGCTGGGATATTGCATAGAGACGGTCGTCCGTGCCCTCTTTGATATATTCGAGCAGCTCGTCAACGCTCATATGCGCCGAGTCGAACTTCTCCATATGCAGGTGGTTCTTGCTCTCCTCGAGCGAGCGTATCGCCTTGAGCAGGCTCTCTTCAAAAGTGCGTCCGACGCTCATGACCTCGCCGGTCGCCTTCATCTGGGTCGAAAGCGTGTTGTGCGCGGCAGGGAACTTATCAAACGGGAAGCGCGGCATCTTGGTCACGACATAGTCGAGCGAGGGCTCGAAGCAGGCAGGGGTATTTGCAAGCTGTATCTCATGCAGATCCATGCCGACCGCTATTTTCGCCGAGACGCGCGCTATCGGATATCCGCTCGCCTTTGAAGCGAGGGCGGACGAGCGCGAAACTCTGGGGTTGACCTCAATGACATAGTAGCGGAACGAATGGGGGTCGAGCGCAAACTGAACGTTGCAGCCGCCCTTTACTCCCAGGGCGCGGATAATTTTGAGCGCGGAATCCCTGAGCATCTGATATTCTTTATTCGTCAGTGTCTGGCTGGGCGCGACGACTATCGAGTCGCCGGTATGAATGCCGACGGGGTCGAGGTTTTCCATATTACAGACGGTGATAGCGGTGTCGTTCGCGTCGCGTATCACTTCGTATTCTATCTCTTTGTAGCCCTTTATGCTCTTTTCGACGAGCACCTGATGCACGGGCGAGAGCGCAAGCGCGTTCTTCATCATGTCGCGCATCTCGTCGGGGTCATAGGCGAAGCCGCCGCCCGTTCCGCCAAGCGTGAACGCGGGGCGCAGGATAACGGGGTAGCCTATCTTCTCCGCCGCCTCAAGACCCTCTTCGATGCTGTAGGTTATCTGCGAGGGGACTATCGGCTCGCCGATGCTCTCGCAGAGCTCTTTGAAAAGCTCTCTGTCCTCGGCGCGCTCAATGCTCTCGGCATCCGTGCCGAGCAGCTCTATCTCGCACTCCTTGAGAACGCCTTTCTTCGCGAGCTGCATCGCAAGGTTGAGTCCGGTCTGACCGCCGATGCCGGGGACTATCGCGTCCGGGCGCTCATAGCGGCAGATACGCGCGAGGTATTCGAGCGTCAGCGGCTCCATATAGACTTTATCGGCTATGGTTGTGTCGGTCATTATCGTTGCGGGGTTCGAGTTCGCGAGGACGACCTCGTAGCCCTCCTCACGCAAGGCGAGGCACGCCTGAGTTCCCGCATAGTCGAACTCGGCAGCCTGACCGATGACTATAGGACCCGAGCCGATAACGAGCACCTTTTTTATATCAGTTCTCTTAGGCACGCTCCTTCGCCTCCTTCATATAGTCGATAAACTGACCGAACAGATAGCTGCTGTCCTGCGGACCGGGCGCGCTCTCAGGGTGATACTGCACGCTGAACACAAGGTCTTTCTTGCATCTGACTCCCTCGACGGTGTTGTCGAGAAGATTTATGTGCGTCACTTCGAGATCGGTGCCCTCGACCGTTTTCGGGTCAACGGCGTAGCTGTGGTTCTGCGAGGTTATCTCTATCTTGTTGGTGTCGAGGTTCATGACCGGGTGATTTCCGCCGCGGTGACCGAACTTGAGCTTATATGTCTTGGCGCCGTAGGCGAGGGATATCATCTGATGTCCGAGGCAGATGCCGAAAATCGGATATTTGCCGCGAAGCGCCCTGACCGTGTTTATGACGGGAGTCACATCCTCGGGGTCGCCGGGACCGTTTGAAAGGAACACTCCGTCGGGCTTCATGAACTCAATTTCATCCGCCGGCGTGTCATAAGGCACAACAACAACGTTGCAGCCGAACTTGTTGAGGCTGCGCACGATATTGAGCTTCATGCCGCAGTCTATCGCAACGACATTGAACTGCGGGTTCGAGGTGCGCGAATACCAGCGCTTTTTGCAGCTGACGCGGCTGACCGCATCGTGGGCGACGGGGGTGTTTTTGATTATCTCCACCGCGACCTCAGCCGGGATATCGGGCGAGGTTATGAGCACACGGCGCGAGCCCAAATCGCGTATGCTGCGGGTAAGCTTTCTCGTGTCAACGCCGGAGATGCCGGGGATACCATTCTCTTCGAGCAGCTCCGAGAGCGTCTTTGTGTATCTGAAGTTCGAGGGCATATCGTTGTAGTCATACACGATAAGACCGCCGATGCTCGGGTTTTTGCACTCGAAATCGTCGTCGGTTATGCCGTAGTTGCCTATGAGCGGATATGTCATAACGACCATCTGATCGGTATACGACGGGTCGGAGACTATTTCCTGATAGCCGACCATCGAGGTGTTGAAAACTATCTCGCACACCCTGTCGGCATAGCTGCCGAAGCCGTATCCGTAGTACTCGCTGCCGTCCTCAAGGACGATCTTGCGGTCTATGAGTCTCATTTAAAAATACACTCCTTGAATTTATCAGATCGAGCTCTGAAGTCTCGCGAGAACATCTCTGTAGCCGCCGAGAACATCGCCGAGGTCGCGGCGGAATCTGTCCTTATCGAGCTTTTTGTTTGTCTCCATATCCCAGAGGCGGCAGGAATCGGGGGATATCTCATCGCACAGAACAAGTCCGTCGTCGGTGCGTCCGAACTCGAGCTTGAAATCGACAAGGCGCACGCCGCCCTTTGCGAACAGCTCGGTCATCAGCTCGTTTATGCGCTTGGACATGGCTCTGAGCTCGTCGAGCTCCTCCTGCGTGGCGAGACCGATGGCGGTTATCTGGCTGTCGTTTATCATGGGATCGCCGAGCTCGTCGCTCTTGTAGCTGAACTCAACGACCGTGTTCTTCAGGGGTGAACCCTCCGGCACGCCGTATTTCTTTGAAAAGCTTCCTGCTGCGATATTTCTGACTATGACCTCGACCATAACGATCTCAGCCTTCTTCGCGAGGACGGTGGTTTCGTCGATGACCTTGAGAAGATGGGTCTTGACTCCGTTCTTCATGAGGTAATCAAAGATGATGTTGGAGATCGCCGCGTTGAGTTTTCCTTTTCCGGGCAGATCCTCTTTCTTGACGCCGTTGCCGGCAGTGGCGGTGTCCTTGTACTTGATGATGCAGGTACCGGGCTCCTCCGAACTGTAAACGACCTTGCTCTTGCCTTCATACAACTTTTCCATACCGCAGTTTCCTTTCGCTTTTCGTATTTTTATTTATTTGCTCCGCTCGGAGAGTTTCCCCTCAAAGCGGTCTTTGGTGATAACATCCGGGATAGGGGTCGGATAAACTCCATTGAAGCACGCGCTGCAGAAGTTCTCGCTGCCTATCAGATTTTTAAGCTCCGACTCCGGCAGATATCCGAGGGAATCCGCGCCGATTATGTCGGCAATCTCCTCCACCGAGTGGTGGCAGGCGATAAGATTTTCGCGCGAGTCAACGTCAGTGCCGTAGTAGCACGGATGCATGAACGGCGGCGAGGAGATGCGCATATGCACCTCTTTTGCCCCCGCTTCGCGCAGGAGGTTGACTATCTGGCGGCTCGTCGTGCCGCGCACTATCGAGTCGTCGATGAGCACTATTCTCTTATCCTTTACGGATTCGCTTATCGCGCTGAGCTTTATTCTCACCTGATCGATTCTCTTGTCCTGACCGGGCGAGATGAAAGTTCTGCCGATATATTTGTTTTTTATGAAGCCCATTCCGTAGGGTATTCCCGACGCCTCGGCATAGCCCAAAGCGGCGTCGATTCCCGAATCCGGGACGCCCATGACGACATCGGCTTCGACCGGATGGGTCTTTGAAAGTATCGCGCCGGCATTTCTGCGCGCCGCGTGAACCGACACGCCATCAATGACGGAATCGGGTCTTGCAAAATAGATATACTCAAAAATGCATGAGCGCCTCGGCTTTTCGCCGCAGTGATCCCTGTTTGAACGCACGCCGTTTTCGTCAAAGACGAGTATCTCGCCGGGGAGTATATCGCGCTCGAATTTTGCGCCGACGGCGGAAAGCGCACAGCTCTCGGACGCGACGACATATGTGCCGTCGAGCGTCTTGCCGTAGCACAGCGGGCGGAACCCGTAGGGGTCGCGCGCCGCGAGCAGCTTTGCGGCTGACATGAGCACGAGGGAATACGCGCCCTCGAGCCTGTTCATCGCGCTGCTCAGCGCGTTTTCTATCGAAGGACTGTTGAGGCGCGCCTGCGTGACGATATAGGCGATTATCTCAGTGTCGCTCGTCGTGTGGAAGATAGCGCCGCCGAGCTCAAGCTCGCTGCGCAGTTCATAGGCGTTGCTGAGGTTTCCGTTGTGGGCAAGAGCCATCTTGACCTTCTGATGGTTGACCTCGATGGGCTGGCAGTTCGCTCTGCTGTTGCCGCCGGTCGTGCCGTAGCGCGCATGGGCGACAGCCATCCTGCCCTGCGGGAACTTCATCAGGTCGTCGCGCGAGAAGACTTCGTTGACAAGTCCGATATCCTTGCGCGAAGCGAACACTCCGTCGTCGTTAACGACTATGCCGCAGCTCTCCTGCCCTCTGTGCTGCAGGGCATAGAGACCGTAGTAGGCGAGATCCGCCACGGGGCCGGGCTTGGGTGAATAGACTCCGAAAACGCCGCACTCTTCATGCAAGTTTGCCATAGGTATTTATTCTCCGATCTCAGATTTTTCAAGCGCTGCGGCTATAAAGCCTTTGAACAGCGGGTGAGCCTTGTTGGGACGGGACTTGAACTCGGGGTGATACTGCACTCCGACATAGAACGGGCGGTCGGAAAGCTCGACCGTTTCAACGAGTCTGCCGTCGGGCGAAAGGCCCGAGAGGGTAAGTCCGTTCTGAGTAAGTATATCGCGATAATCGTTGTTGAACTCGTAGCGGTGGCGGTGGCGCTCGGAAATTTCGGACTTTCC
>ERZ1027150.991-NODE-991-length-21627-cov-13.222372_pt1 | contig 21627 bp, 18 predicted proteins | sample MGYA00519276_ERZ1027150 | MGnify/ENA primary metagenome ERZ1027150 (study PRJEB26926, sample SAMN06164860) | human gut metagenome | biome: ENVO:00009003; feature: ENVO:2100002; material: ENVO:00002003 | host: Homo sapiens | place: USA | collected 2012 ... | reverse complement strand
ATCCGTTGTATTCTTTCGGGTTGTGAGAAGCAGTCAGGATAATACCGCTCTGGCATCCCAGGTGACGGATAGCGAACGACATTTCCGGAGTAGGACGCATATCTTCGAACAAATATACTTTAATGCCATTGGCAGAGAAGATATTTGCAGAGATTTCGGCAAACAGACGGCTGTTGTTACGGCAGTCGTGACCAACTACTACAGAAATATCTTTCTTTCCTTCAAAACATTTGTTCAGATAGTTAGACAAGCCCTGAGTGGCAGCACCTACAGTATAGATGTTCATACGGTTTGAACCTACACCCATAATGCCACGCAAACCACCTGTACCAAATTCCAAATCTTTATAAAAAGCTTCAATCAAATCTGTTTTGTCCGGATTTTCCAGCATGCGCTTTACCTCAGCCTGTGTTTCAGCATCGTAAGCAGGTGTCAGCCATTTCTGTGCTTTTTCCGCACACTGTTTAATCAATTCTTCATTTTCCATGATTTTATGTTTTAAGTTAATATGTATTCATTTTTTATAGCTGAACAAAAATAAAAGATTCGTTTTACATATCCTAATTATTTGGTACAAGAATTCAAGACTTTTTCCAAAATCTTTTCAATAAAGACAAAGGTCTAAGTATTCAGTTTAGTTCTTTCAAAGACTACAATTGTTTATTGGTATAATTTGTATAAATTGACAAAATTACCCATCTTTGTAAAGAAAAGAAAAAACAAACTCATGACACAACCTATATTATATATACTCGACGATCATCCGGTAGTAGCCGAAGGACTGGCACAATTACTTGCAACAGAAAAGAAATATTGCATCACCACCGGACATCATTATTCGGAACTTTACCAATACATTACTCACACCACCCCCGACCTTCTGATTCTGGACTATGAGCTTCACGACGAGACAGCATTGGATGTATTGGCCTACCTCAGAAGAAAAGAGATACATATTCCGGTCATTGTATATACCATGCATACGGAGTTTTGGATTATCAAGCTTCTTATAAAAGGAGAAGTATCGGGTATCGTCATCAAAAGCGACAAGACGGAAGAAATGAGCAAAGCAGTCTCCTCGATACTGGAGGAGCAAAAGAAGTTCTATTCATCTTCTGCCCTCAATGTGGTACTTTCCATTTTAGGAGACCATTCTGCAGCCGACGCGGTCAGCTATACCCCCAGCCCACGTGAAAACGAAATCATCAACATGCTCTCTCGCGGACTGACTTCCGATGAAATTGCACAGGAATTGAATTTGAGTAAAAACACCATCGATACGATGCGTAAAAATATATTATTAAAAAGTGGAGCCATCAATGTTTCCCATCTCATGCGAATGGCTTTTATTAAAGGATGGATTACAGTATGAAAAGACTCTTATTATTTGTCCTGCTCATCGGTGCAGGTATTACACAGGCTATCTCACAGGATTTTGTGGAACAAATGGACGCGTACGCCAACAACGGAGAATACGCCAAGGTAGACTCCATCTATACCCTTGCCCATACACAAATCGACTACGACACCCATCCTGTAGAAGCGCTGGATGTGGACGTAACGTATGCCATCTACCTTGATGCGCAAAATAAATTCCCCCAATCCCGTCTGCTGATAGCACAGATACGGAAGGAAATTACCAAGATGAGAGAAACCATCCGCGATGCGAAAACACTGAAGAGAATACAGGAACTGGAAGCAATGGCGACCTACGAACTGGCATACGGCTTGTGGCTGGACAACAAGACAAAGGAAGCCAAAGAAACAGCCGACCAAGCCATCGAACAGTCCGTCGCACTCAACGACTCTTCGCTGATGTCGGAAGCCTACAATCTGTCAGGAGTCATCTACCGCCGCCTCTTTATGCTTGACAAAGCCATTGCCTCTTATCAGAAGACATTGAAGATTGCAGAAAACCAGCAAAACTACAATCTTGCTTCCATCATCATTTCCAACATGTCCATATTATACAATGACATGGAGGAAAACGACAAAGCCATTATCATCTCCCGCAAACAGTTTTCGTATCCCATTGATACCCTCTCCATGAAGACTCACACCAACTACCTCGGACGTCTGTGCAATCATGGTATCTTTCTGAGCAACACTCATTATTACCAGGCTGCACTCGACACCTTCCGGGTAGCCGAAGCCTGTCTGCGCGAAAATTCTCCGGCAAGCATCCGGTTTTATCTTTATACCCACCAGATAAAAGTTCTTCAGGAAACGGGACGCATCTCCGAAAGCCTCCAGTATTGCCGGAAGGCACTGCAATATCGCAACTTGCCCCAAAATCCCCAAAACAAAGCCAACTTCGACTATCTGTACAGCTACCTCCTTTTCCACAATACAGACTCGCTGATGCAAGCCTACCAATATGCTGCCAGTGCAACAGACTTCTACCGGACAGCCGACTCTCTCAATATACTGTTTCCCAAATCACTGCTGCTTCTGTCGGAAATAGAGGCACAGCGGAACAATCTTTCCACCTCTGCCTCGTTGGCCCAAGAAGCCTATGAAAAGGAAATTGCCCGACAAAAAGACAAATATCACAAAAGGCTTGCCGGATTTCAGGCAGAACTGGAGACACAGGAGAAAGATCTTGAGATAAGCCGCCTGAACGAGAAAAGAGCCATTGAAAAAGCCGGTTATCAGATGCGTACCTATACCATTGCCGGTATATTGGTACTTGCCCTGCTATTGTCGGCTATCCTGATGATTCACATGCGCAAACGCAAGATTGCTTTCCGCCTGAAGCAGATGGAACTCGAAGGAGAAATCAAAGAGAAAGAAGCCAAGAGTCGCTTTTTGGCCAACGAAATGAGCAAGAAGATGACTGACCAGTACCTCAACGGATTAGAGGACAGCAATAACCGTATTTCGAAAGAACTGCACGACGGAATCTGCAACGAGCTTCTCTCTATCCACATACAGATAGAACATACCAGTCCCAAACAATTGTCAGAACAGCTCAGTCGCATACGGGAAAACATACGCAACCTTTCCCATCAGCTATCCGTACCGGTATTCGACCAGATCAGCCTGTACGACATGCTACAACTCTATATCGAAAAACTCAATACACTGGGCACCCCCCAACTGCATGCCTACATTTCAGATGAAGTAAGACTCCTTACTCTCTCATCCGAGAAGACAGTGGAAGTATACCGCATTCTACAGGAAGCCGTATCAAACACCATCAAACATGCCCATGCCCGCCACATGTATCTCACCGTCAGCCAACAGGAAAATCGGGTGGAAATCATTTTCGAAGACGATGGAACAGGATTCGACAGCAGTCTAGCAGAAGCAAACAAACTGACCTCCGGACTGGGATTGAAAAGCATCAGGGAGCGTGTTCACAAACTTCAGGGAGAGTTCCGCATTGAAACAGCACCAGAAAAAGGTACCATCCTGCATATACAGTTCCCGGTGTAAACATATTTACATCCGGCAGAACATCGACACAAAGAACGGCATACTGATATTAATCAGAATACCATGCACAATAGCCACCGGTATTGCGTCTTGTCCCGAGCAACGAGCTATAGCAGCGAGAGAGACATCAGACGAACCGATACCGGCTGCTGAAATAGGCGCCAGCTCACCAAAGTATTTGCGAAACAGTGGAGCACCGATAAGAGCAGTCATCTCACGGAAAATATTGGCCAATAAGGCAATGGTTCCCAATTCGGTAGCCAACTGTACCCCTATGGAAGCCGACTTTATTTCCGTAATCAGAATAGACGACAGGGAATAATAAGCGAAACCACTTCCCACTGCCATGCACTCAAACGAAGTCCAACGGCTCAAGATAAAACCTCCGATGGCAGAAAACAGCAGAGTCCCTCCTACTGTAGCCAGCGGAACCAACAATGTCTTTAAATTTAAAGACCGGATATAGTTTTTCAGATTTGCATTGCTACCCAAATTTATGCCCAATAAAAGCATCAGTACATAAAGTACATAAACAGAAGCCGAGTGTACATCAAAATCGACCATGTAGCATACGCCCAACAGGCATCCTGACAGAAAAAAAGCCAATGTAATCAGACTACTTTTCATGATGAGCTCCTTTCCTGAAAAAAAGATGATACACAGCCAGAGAAGCCAGCATGCTTCCCAAAACACTTAAAGAGGCAATCACTGCCGCCTGACCACAGAAATAGCTGAAGTTTTCTACGATCATTTTATTCAAGCCAATAGACAGCCCAAGCAGAAAAAGCAGCAAACATACTACTCCGTGAATCAAAGAATCTAATTTATGAATTTTATTCTGATGGCGCAACGGATACCCAAGCAATACTCCAAACGCCATAATTGAAATGAAAGTAAACATAAGAAAAAAAACAGTTTTAAATTGACACTAAATACCTATAAACACATATTAAAAGTGTCCCTATGGCACATTAGTAAAATTAAATGAGCGGATAGACCAAATAATTTTCATACTTCACTTTCAAATTATAACTATTACCTATTCTGAAAACGGCTGCAAAGTTAGAATTTATCCCCGAAATCCACAAACAGACCAGCAAATAAATCTTTTATATAAATGATTTGATTATTAATAGGGTGTTTTTATTACTAATTAAAAGAAAAACAAGGATTCAATTTATTACATAAAAGAGAGAAATGTATATTTATCACTTCATAAATACACCAGAAAACAAATTATTAAACATACTTTCAAGTATACACACAAAGCCAGACTTACGATTTATCACAAAGTACCAGTAAATTTCTTATATTCGCCTCATTTTTTCACAAGAAGCAACAATATAGATAAAAAAAGAAACCTTTCATTGTTTTTCCATCAGCCAAACAAGCATAAAAAATCCGCGCCTCAAGAATAAACTTCCCGAGCGCGGATACATGCAAAAAATAAAAAAACAGATGAATACCCCTTATTTCCCAACAAGAAGGAATCTATATTTATGAAACATCAAATTGTACTCATTCGTCCAACATCTTATCCGATCCGAAAAGAAGTATTCTCCATGCCCCTTCTTTATCTTTTGTCAGATAAATACTGTGCTCAGATTCTTTTCCATTGGCAAGTGTTTCCTTATATGTTACTTTGGCATAAGTACCGGTTTTACTCAATTCTTCTCCCAGTACTTCAATTGCAGTAACCTTTTTCTGTTCATCCTGCTTAGCCAGTTCACTTTCCATCATTTTTGCAAAATCTTCCTGAGCCTCCTTTTCTTTTTCCGGCTCTGCATCTTCTTCAAAAATCATTTTCGAAGTATAGGCTCTCACATCTCCGGCAACCAGCCCCTTCAAAGCCTTTTCTACTACAGCAGAAGGAGTATTACCCGATGAACATGCAGTCATCAACCACAATCCACCTACCAAAGTTAATATCATTCCTAATTTCTTCATAGTCTTCTTACTTTTTTAATATACTTAAAAAAAAATCTTTTTAAAATTCATTCGGTACAAATTCTACCACAAACTCACCTTTACGGTTAATCAGCCCTGTATGTTCATTGTCATCGGCAGACTGGTAGCTTTTCATATTACACGGAGCATACCCGTTTTCAAACGGTACATCTACCGGATACAGCACCATATCTCCCAGCGAGCTAACCAGTGCCTCGCCAAAATACACATCCTCTCCTTTCCAGATAAAATCGGTTGTAGCTTCCGTGCCGTCACAAGGGAAAGGATAGCTGAAGTTGCGTGCAGACGGAATATATGCCACTGTTTCAAACTTCGTATTGATTACCTGCATAGGTTTTCCATATTCTTCCACCATCGCATATCCGTTATGAAACTCTGTCACATTGTCGTATGCTTTCGATACGATATTGCCGGTCTTGTCAATAAAGAAACATTTACGTTCTTTGTTTACTACCGGTGCCAGTCCGTTGGAGAAAGATCCCGGCAGCATGGTATACTTCGGAGCAATCACAAAAACTCCGGTCGTATCAATGTATCCCCACTTCTGTGTACCGTTATCATCCTTTACTGCTACCAGTGCCAGTCCTTCGCTGAAATCCTTAGCTTCTATAAATTTAGGAGCAATTACTACCTTACCGTTAGCATCACGATATGCCCAACGTTTTGCCGGATAATTGTACACAGCCGCACGGTTTTCACGCAACGGCGATGCCGGCTTCAGGTTTTCCAGTCCCGGTTCACAGTTCAGGTTCTTGAATATAAAATCTCCGTTGGTATTGATATGCATCACATAGGTTTTTGAGAAAGGTTTGGCCGGAACATCTACCTTCAGCGTAGCCACTCCGTCCACAAACTGTGTATACGACAATACTCTCGGAATTTTTTTCACCACCTGTCCTTTGGTATCTACCAAAGTAATTTCATTCATCTTTGCACTATAAATAAAACGTCCGGATGAGAAAGCAGGCAGACCAACTAAATTCCCATTATGGTAATCGAATACTTTATTTCCCTGTGCATCCATAAAATATCCGCCTTTCGTTCCACCAGTTTGGACATAAGCCAACCCGTCGGAGAAGGCACCTACTCTAGGAGTACTTCCATCATACGAAACCAGTTTGGTAGCCGATGTCCTGTGCGGCAATACCGATTTCAAATTATTCTTGTGATAGTTACCTTGGTGAATCTGCCCGTTCGAAGTCGTATTTGTATTGGCCTTTCCCCCCTTGGCTGTTGCCTCGGAAGCATTTCCTTTCTTTGAAGCATCCTCTCCCAAGGCTTTATCTACTTCATTCAATACTTCCCCAAGTTTTTTAAAGAACTGTGCCGAACCGGTCTGGGGAACTCCAGCCAGCAAAAGTCCTAAAGCAAGTGCATAAATTTTCTTCATAACTGTCTCATTTATGATATATTGCAAATGTAGACATTTGTTAAAAAGTGTACACCCCCATAAATAATGTATTTATTCACCCTATTTTTGGTATCCTTCTCCCCCCCAATATCCCATAAGAAACCCCATGTATATAAAAAGAAAAGAAGCAGCACTTAAATACCATAGTAAACTACAACAATAATTTAAGTTTACCTATGGCTTTTAAGTACTGCTTCCTCAATTTTCGTATCGTCCAAAGACAAATGTCCGTTTATTTCATCTTATAATCCCCTTTCCAATCTTTATCCCATGTATTTTTCAGCGGATGAGCTTCCGTATTAAGCACATAATTCTTAAAGCTGAATACCGATTCGGGAGCAAAAAACAGATAGCAATATTTCATTGTTTCCGCAAAGAAGAAGCTCTCCAAAGTATCCCATTTCTCCTTGGTTCTCACATCTTTCAGCTGTACATATCCATTCTCCACCTGACAATATTTCTCTATCGATTCAAACATCACCTTACCCATTTCATAATATTTCTCATCTCCGGTAGCCTTCCATACATAATATGTAGCCTCAATAGCTTCCGGTCTGATCATATAGTAAGGAGACAAAACCTCCATCGTTTTATAATTTATCGACTCGGGTTCTATTCCATACAGAGTCCACATCTTATAGATAGACTCCTGCAATTTCTTTGCCCGCTCCAGTTCTCCTTCCAGCACCAGGCATCCGTTCCAGAAACAATCCAGAGCACCAAACACGGTAGCAGTCCTTTCTCCCGTATTCATATCCGCTTCACCTATCCAATAACCATTGTCCGTATTCTCCTCCAGATACTTATTGACAGAACTCAGCGACTGTTCCCACATCACCTTCAGGTCCTGATCTCCAAACAGAATATAACCTTTCAGAAGATATTCGTAAAAAGCATCGATTCCTCCCCGGATATGTGCCTTTGTATCCGTCCACTCTCCCGTATCACAGTTTATTCCACCGCCTACCAGTCCTGTTTTTCCTCTGCGCTTATAAACTTCTACAATTCCTTTTTTACACGCATTATAATATTTCGGATTGCCGGTCAGTTTACTAAGCATACCATATTCCAGCAACATCGATCCCACTTCACACGGATTGGTCACATTCCCTTCTATTTTTCCTGTTTTCAGATTTACCATTCTGTACGGAATTCCGGTTGGAGTATCAAATACCGGCATCAGTCTGTCTCCCAAGTCTACAGCCAGATCCAGAAATCGCTTGTCTCCATCCAGCTGATAGGCAGAAACCAGTCCTCCCACAATACGGATTGCTATTTCAAACTGCTGCACATACATGTCTTTATTAAAATCCAGCCTTTCGAAAATAAGATTTCTTGCTTCTGTTTTTTCTTTTTCCAACCCCATCAGACACATGGTACTGTATGCATCCACCGGAGTCATCAACAACGTTTCTTCATACCAGTTATGCCCACGCTTTGCTATCGGATTTACAGCATCCATTCCATACGCATAGTTCATATAAGCTCCCCATCCCTTCACAAAGGCAGTCTTCACCCTGTCTGCATACTCTTTCCGTTCTACATTCGATGCAAGTGTGCAACCCGATATCCATAATAAAAAGACACACCACAAAATCGACCTTTTTCCCATTTTTACTTGATTTTAGACATTACTTTAGGATAAAATTTATTCTTTTGCAAAGTTAAATTGTTTTCCCGCTTATTGCCGGACATACAATTACTCCACACCGTAAAATTATTACGCTATTCCGATATTTCATTTATAAGTTTTGCATAATGAACACATACACACCCAATCAATTCTTACTAAAAGATTTCGTAAAAGGCACCGAACAGTTTCATTTATCTAGAGTAAACATATCCGGACTGGGAGACTTATCTTTCCACACACACGATTATGCAGAACTTTTCTGGGTAGAAAGTGGAAGCGGCATACACCACATCAATGGAAGAACAGTCGCTCTGAAACCATACGATGTGGTGATGATACGTCCCACCGACCTGCATACCTTCTCCTCTCCGAAAGGCGACCTGACCATTGTCAATGTAGCATTTTACACTTCCACACTGGATTATTACAAGAGCCGTTACTTTCCGAATTCAAACTCTTATTTCTGGACAGACAAAGAGCTGCCCTATCACTGCAATTTACGCCAAGACTGCATTTCCAGATTCACGGCACGAGTAGAATCCATCATGAAAAAGAAGCACTCCTTCCTCCAGCTGGATAGTCTGATGCTACACATCTTCCGCACCATTCTCAACGAACAGCAACACGTTACCGAAAACTCACAAATGCCCCCGTGGCTCATCAATGCTATAGAACAGTTCAAAAGACCGGAAAACTTCATAAGAGGAACCGAAGGTTTCATCGAGCTATGCAACCGCAGTCAGGACTACATCGGCAGAGCACTGAAAAAAAGCCTTCATAAAACACTTACTTCTTACATCAATGAAGTAAGAATGGAGTATGCCGTCACCCAACTTACCATGACCAACATGCCCATCAAGGAAATCAGCAGCCGGTGCGGATACGAAAGCCTTGCACACTTTTATTTCATATTCCGTAAGACCTATCATGTTTCTCCTCATCAGTACAGAACACACAATCAGAAAATCGTTTAGAGACGAAAGAGGAACATAAACACGGTTTGTCCGGCAAGGAGCATAAAAAAGGCAAGCCTTTACGTATAGCTTATCGTTCATATTGATAGCACATGTCAAGGCTTGCCTTTTCCTTATCTACCTGTCAGAGTATCCTCCCCCGACAAGAGATAAAGTTTTACTTCTTCAGTTCTTTCACCTTATAGCGGTCGCCGGTAGCTTTTACCAGTTCGCGCAAGAACTCTTCCGGGTATCCCGGACGTACCAGCGGAGCCACATTTCCTGTTTTCGGACGCATCAGCTTACCGTCTTTCATCTTCTTCATTGCTCCATCGTTGTAACGTACAATCAGGAATTCACCCAATTTCTTCCAGCTGTCTACAGCACTCTGTGCAGTCATGTGAGTATAGTTGGTCAGGAATTCTTTCGCTTTCTCCGGATCTTCGTTATACAGTTTCATGGCAGCAGTTTCCACTCCGTTCTGTGCCTGTTCGAATGTATTTTCCAGACCGTTCTGTACTTCACGCATATCTCCAATCATCAGGCTGTAACGCGGACGAATCATATCGGCTACCCAGTTGTAAATCCAGAAAGCAGAATCCCATGAGAATGTCACACAGTCCCCATTACCTTCTGCATACACATTCGGCACACGGTCTGTATTACAGTATACCGGAGTAAACACAGTCATGTTTGCATCGTCCAGACCGAACCACAGCACACCTCCGATGACATCCGGCATCGAAGCACGCATCTGTGCCACAAACGAGAACGCACTCTGCTGAGTAGAAATCGGACGTTCGTTGAAGTATTCCGCACCGTCTACCTTGAAAGTCAGCGGCGACAGGCGATAAGGCATATTAAACGGACCGGCTCCCATGTCTTTGGTAATGTCCAATGGAGTACCTTCGTAATGGTCGCGCATAGCCTGCTGTATTTCACGCACCGAAATCTTACGGTCCGGTTTCACATACAATGGCATCGGCTCGCTGCTCTCTCCCTGTACATACGACAGATAAGCCTGACCGGTCGCTTTGCTGAACATGTTGTAGTAGCTCCATACACGAGCTTCACAGGCACGCAGACCGCTGAAATCCAACGGACAATATGCATCGGCAAAACTGAAGTCCTTGTTGGCTCCATTAAAATATCCTTTTTCACGTGCAAATGAAACTACATCCGGCGAATACAGACAATTGTCCTTGTCGTTCATATTGAACTTATGGATACGGCTCTGGTTGGCATGTGCTGCAATACAGTCATCAGGGATACGCACTGCTACCCATACTGCACCTTTCATACCCGGACCCTTACCGATCATTTCCATAATCCATACTTCATTCGGGTCAGCAATAGAGAACGACTCACCGCTGCTGTAATATCCATACTCCTTCACCAGGTCGGTCATCACCTTGATCGCTTCTTTTGCAGTACGCGAACGTTGCAGCGCTACATAAATCAGACTTCCGTAGTCCATCACTCCGGTTGTATCCACCAGTTCCGGACGTCCGCCAAAAGTAGTTTCCGCAATGGTCACCTGAAACTCGTTCATGTTTCCAATCACGTTGTAAGTCTGTTTCGCTTCCTTAATCTGTCCCAGATACTTACCCGAATCCCAGTCGTAGATGCTTCTCATTGCACCTGCCGGATGCTGTGCAGCCGGATAATGGCACAGGAAGCCGAACATTCCATACGAGTCGGCAGAATAAGATACTATTACCGAACCGTCGGCAGAAGCTTTCTTGCCGACAATCAGGTTGGTACATGCCCAACCGTTTACAATACAAGCCGTCAGAAGTACGACAGCTGTCAGAAATCGTTTCATCATATGTTTTAAGTTTATTAGTTTTTTAGTTTGTAAGTTAGATGACAAGGCGTTTGTGTAAGTTTTTTAGTTTTTAAGTTTGTAAGTTTGTTGATGTTCTCATACGCAAACTCATATTAAGTTTTTTAGTTTGTTGATGTCCTCACACACAAACCCAGAAACTCAAAAACTTAAAAACTATACTTCTTCCTCGTCTCATTCCCGCAATAATCCGTCACAATCACCTCGGCTTTATGCGGTACTCCCTTCTTTATCTTCTCCTTGTCTATCACCACCAGCATACCTTTTTTCAGACCGAACAATACAAACTTTCCGTCTATATACACCTTGTAGCTGGCTACACCCGTTTCCGCATCGCCCACCTTCAGGCGTACGTTCCGTGTGGTTCTCCACGTATTCTGTGCCACCGGTGTCACCCTCGGCGCAATGGTATCCACGGCTATGGCAAAGCGTCCCAGGCTGCGCACCTTCGCCTTCACCCATCCGTTCTCATACGTTCCCCCCATCGAGGCACGCCGTTTTTCGCCCTTCTGCACAATGTAATACTTCGTAGTATCCGCCACCGGCAAATGTCTCACTCCGATAGACAACGTACAGAACCCATGCAGCGGAGTTTTTCCCGCATCCAGCACATAGTCGAACGAGATACCCGTACTGTCGCCTACCACCTCCGTCTGAAGTTCCGCGTTGTCATACAGCATACCTTTCGGCACCAGCAGTTCCATACCCGCTTCCTGTATCACATTCGTCTTGTTCCAGTACAACATCTTGTTCGCCTTCGGTACATAAGCCGGAATTTCCTGTTTCCGTCCCTTCACCGTAAAACGGTACGTCCGTGTATTTCCGAAATTATCCGTCAGCACATAGCGGAACTGATAATTCCTTTCCTCATCAATGTGCACCACTCCCCGGCTCGCCCCGGCCTGCAGCAGCCTCAAGCGGTTACCCGGTGCAATATACGAACGCATAATCAGTTTCCGGCTTCTCATCAGCTCTTCGTAATCCGTAAAGCCATTAATCATCCGGTTCTCGTCCGGCAATACCCGGTCCGTCGTACTCCGGAACACCTCCTTGTCATCTACATACAGCACCACCGAGTGCACCCCGTAGAAATTCGATGTTCCGTCCATATAGTCCTTGGCACTGATGCCTGTATAAATTGCTCCCCAGGCGGTTACCCCCTGATTCAGCGCACCCACTTCCAGCAGTTTCTTCTTTGCGGCTCCATTGATTACCCCTTTTCCGGGCAACGGATAAAAGCCTACCACACTCGCCACCGGAGCCTTCGTATCCTTCAGCCTGTCCTTGAAATAAGGCATCGGGTCGATGTACTCCTGCGTATCCGTATGGCGCAATTCAAAATGCAGATGCGGTCCGGCCGAAGCCCCTTCGTTACCGCTCATGGCAATAATCTCTCCCGCCTTCACCGGAAACATTCCCGGTTCCGGTTCCAGATTACACACAAAAGTCTCGTTCTTGTACTGATAGTCGCGCACATATTTCTGTACCTTCGGCATAAACGAAATCACATGCCCGTACACCGAGGTAAACCCGTTGGGATGCGTGATATAAATAGCTTGTCCATACCCTCCGTGCGAAACAGCTACTCTCGACACATATCCGTCTGCCACACAGTGTATAGGCTTTCCTACCACTCCTTGTGTTTTGAAATCCAGTCCGTTATGAAAATGATTCGGCCTTAGTTCCCCGAAGTTCGCACTCAGCATCAGCTGAAAATCGAATGGAGAATGCAAAGCCATCTGTTCCGCCTCCTGTGCCTGCACACAGAGACTCACTCCCAGTGCAAACACCCATCCTAATTTCTTTATCATTTCTCTCTTTTATAAACAGCACACAAAGATAGAATTTTTCTGCTTACTTCCTTACACTGCCCCTTGTTATTCAGCGAGTCAGCCGAATCTTCCGCAAATATATGAATAAAAATTTGGAAAATATACATAAATATCTCTACCTTTGCAGCACAAAACGAATAAAGCCCATGCATAGAATATCTACATATCATCTTTTACCCGTTCCGCTATACCGTCCCCTGGTATACGGCCGGTACACTACGCTCATGCACTGGGTATGCGGTTTCCAATAAGCGCCTCCCTTTCTTTTATCCGTGAAAGTTACACAGGTCCAACCCACTTTCCGGAAACCTTTCAATCGTCAATTTTCAATTATCAATTGTGAATTGTCAACTGTCAATTGCCAACTGTCAATTGTCAACTGCCAATTCGCCCCAGTATTCACGTTAAAACCCACATTAAGAATTATGTTTTCTATCGTAGGAACCATGCTTACAGGTGTCACTATCGGATACCTCTTCAGAAATATATCTTTTTTGCAGCACACCGAAAAAAGTATTTCGTGCACCATTCTGCTGCTCCTGTTCATTTTGGGCCTTTCTATCGGCTCCAACGAACAGATTATCGGCAATCTTGCCACTTTCGGCTGGCAGGCGGCCATCCTTTCCGTATCTGCCACTTGCGGCAGCATCCTGGCCTCGTGGATGGTACTGAAACTCTTTTTCGCGAAAGGAGGTAAAAAATGAAAGGCAGTCTTCTCGTACTCGTCTTCTTCCTTATCGGCTGCCTGCTTGGCATTGCCGACATGCTCCCTTTGGATAAGTTGCAGGGCAATCTCACCCTCTACATCCTCTATGCCCTGATGCTTCAGGTAGGCATCAGCATCGGATGCAGCAAGAACCTCAAGAGCATTGTCTCGCAGCTCCGTCCCAAATTCCTGCTCATCCCGCTGGCCACCATCCTCGGCACCCTGCTGTTTTCGGCCCTTGCCAGTCTGCTGCTCTCGCAGTGGAGCGTGTTCGACTGCATGGCGGTAGGCAGCGGCTTTGCCTACTACTCTCTGTCGTCCATCCTCATCACCCAGTTCAAGGAAGCCTCCCTCGGTCTCCAGCTGGCTACCGAGTTGGGCACCATCGCCCTGCTCTCCAACATCTTCCGCGAGATGATGGCACTTCTGGGCACTCCCCTTCTGTGCAAATACTTCGGCAAGCTGGCACCCATTTCTGCTGCCGGAGTCAACTCGATGGACGTGGTACTCCCCATGATTACCCGCTACTCCGGCAGCGACATGCTCCCCGTAGCCATTCTCCACGGCCTGCTCATCGACATGAGTGTACCTTTCTTCGTATCCTTCTTCTGTCAGTTGTAGCCCACTATTACTTTCAGTTATAAGGGATAAATATTTTTGAATAGGTTTATCAGAAAGAATCCTCTACCTTTGCAGCGGAAAAAAAGAAAAACGATTTACAATTCAAAAAATTATACCATGTTCAAGAAAGGAAATAGAGGAAACACTCTTCACGGAATTCTGCTCATCGCATTATTCTCTTTCGCAGCATTCTACATCGCTGAAATACCGTTTGTAAAAAGTCTGTCATTCAGTCCGCTCATTGTCGGTATCATTCTGGGTATGCTGTATGCCAACAGTCTTCGCAACCACCTGCCCGAAACCTGGGTACCCGGTATCAAGTTCTGTACCAAACAGATTCTTCGCGCCGGTATCGTACTCTACGGTTTCCGTCTTACCCTTACCGAAGTAGCAGCAGTCGGTCTTCCGGCAGTGGTTATCGATACAATCATCGTAGCAGGTACCATCTTCCTGGGCATCTGGCTGGGACGCGCCCTCAAAATGGACAAAGATACTTCACTGATGACCGCCACCGGTAGTGCCATCTGTGGTGCGGCAGCCGTACTAGGAGCAGAACCGGTAGTGAAATGCGAAGGTCATAAGACCGCCATCGCCGTATCTACCGTTGTGATTTTCGGAACCATCTCCATGTTCCTTTATCCGGTCATGTACCGTGCCGGACTTCTCGATGGTCTGGGCGACATGGGTGTAGCTATCTACACCGGAAGTACACTCCACGAAGTAGCCCACGTAGCCGGTGCCGGAAATGCCATGGACCCCACCGATGCTTTGGGTATCGCCGGAAATGCCACCATCACCAAGATGATCCGCGTTATGATGCTGGCTCCCGTTCTGGTTATCATGAGCCTTGCTCTGGCAAAACGTAAAAACAGCACACCGGGTGCCGCTTCGGGCAAAAGTAAAATCACCATTCCCTGGTTTGCCTTCGGTTTCATCGGAATCATATGCCTCAATTCCTTCCTGCAGTACGCACTGGGAGTAGACAGCGTAAAAGACATTCCGCTGAACGGTGCCATCGAATACATCGACACCTTCATGCTCACCATGGCAATGACCGCTCTGGGTACCGATACCAGCATCGACAAGTTCCGTCAGGCAGGTGCCAAACCCTTCCTGCTGGCAGGCTTCCTCTACATCTGGCTGGTAGGCGGAGGATACCTGCTCACCAAATACCTGGTACCGGCATTAGCATAATCTCACACCCAAGCATACGCGAAAAGAGACCGGACTCAAAATACAGTCCAACTGTCATAAAAAATATCATTCTGGGCATAGTGAAGAATCTCAAAAGGTATTGTCACTGCATATGAAATCTTTCACTATGCCTGGAATGATAAAATGATAGTCTATCTTATTATTTCATTCTACATAGAACTCGTTCCGCTGAAAACAGCAGGGAGCATTCACTTCCTTTTTCCATTGGTCCAACAGTCCCTTCAGTTCTTTCATCTTCTCAGGAAAAGCAGCAGAAAGCTCATTTCGTTCTCCCACATCCCTTTTCAGGTTATACAGTTCAAGACGCCCGTCTTCGTAATTTTCAATCAACTTCCAGTCTCCTTTCAATACTACAGACACCGGTCGGGTACGGAAAAACAAATCCACTGTTTCCACATTTCCTCCTTCCAGATAAGCCGGAAAATGCCAGAACAAAGCCCGCTCTTTCAGATATCCTTCTTTTTTTTCTTCCAGCAGCGGCAGCAGACTCTTCCCATCCAAAACCAGTGGGTCAGAATAACCTATCCAATCAGCAACAGTAGGAAACAAGTCCAATTGCGAAACTACCACATCCTCTATCCTTCTGTGTTCCATTTTTCCCGGTTGATACACAATCAGTGGTACACGTATCCCTCCCTCATAGAAAGCCCCTTTTCCGGCTCTCAAAGGCCATTGTTTCGAAATATCATACACTCCTCCGTTATCCGAAGTAAAAACCACAATCGTATTCCCGGCAGTTCCACTTTCCTCTATTGCTTTCAACACCTTCCCCACATTCCGGTCCATCACCTCGATCAAGGCAGCATACACCGGATTCCGGTGTGCTTCAGTCGGTTTCTTCTTTCTGTATTTTTCTACGATTTCTTCAGGAGCTTCCAGTGGGGTATGCACAGCATAAGGCGCGTAATACAGAAAATACGGCTTTTTCCCATCCGCCTGTTCAATCAGCCTTACCGCCTCATCTCCCAGTCGGTCTGTCAGAAACTCCCCTTTTTCCCCGTCAGTAAGATATCTGTTCCGGTACGGAGAGAAATAAGTAGCCGGATTTCCCATTCTTCCTCCACCTATATTTATATCCATTCCTGCCTTACAGGGATCTCCAGTCACGTGCCATTTTCCCACATGAAAGGTCTGATAGCCCATATCCTTCAGTATACGGGGCAACAGCCGAATACTATCCGGCAACTCAATCCGGTTACGAACGCTTACCAGTTTACGCCTTTTCCTGTCACCTCTGTCCGAGCCGTTCACCGTATACATTCCATGCCTTGGAGTATTCTTTCCGGTCAGCATACATGCCCTGCTCGGAGCACTGTTCGCTCCTCCGGCATAGGCCCTTGCAAACCATATTCCCTTATTTTTCAATCTGTCTATACAAGGAGTTTCATAATAATCACTCCCATTCCCGCTCAAGTCCGTCCATCCCAAATCATCAATATTAATCAATACAATATTAGGACGTTGCGAAGACTCTGCATATACACTCCCTATTCCCCATAGCGATAGTGCCAAACACATCACGCTGTTTTTTTTCATCATATTAATCTATTCTTCTTAAAATTCATTTGTCTTGTAAAAAAACACATCATGCGTTTCTTGTCATATCGTTGTTTTTCAGTTCATACTTCATATAATTCCTCAGGAAATTCATAAAATGGGTGGCAGCCGACTCCTCCTGTCCCTGTGGTTTCACAAAGCAGAAATGCCGCTTCACCTGCAGCCCCTCTACATCCACCACCTTGAAAATACCCTCTTTCAGTTCCTTCCCGATGGCTTGCACAGAAACAATTCCCATCGCATTGCTGTACTTCAAAAACGACTTGATGCTCTCCGTGCTCCCCAGGTGCAGCCGCACATTCATGGCAGACAGTTTCAGGTTATGCTCCGCCAGTGCCATCTCAATGGCATCCAGCGTACCCGATCCTCTTTCTCTCAGCACCAGTGGCACCCGGCAGAACTCCTCCATCGAAAGCTCATCATGTACCGCCAGCAACGACTCTGCACAGACCACAGGCACCAGTTCGTCGCAAAGAAAAGGCTCATACTTCAGGTCGGGTAGACGAAACACTCCTTCCACCATCCCTAAGTCGATGGTATGCTCCTGCAAAGCCCGCTCAATGTTCCTCGAGTTACTGTCCATCAGCGTCAGATCCATTTTCGGGAACTTCTCCGTAAACCGTGCCAGCACCGGCGGCAGCACATATTGGGCAATGGTCGTACTGGCTCCCAGACGCAACTGCCCCGCATATTCCTGCTGCAACAGATGCATGTTATACTCCAGTTTCCTGTACTCAGCCAGAATCCGCTCGCAATGCTCCAGCAGCAACTCTCCTGCTCCGGTCAGCGAAATCTTGTTTCCCTGACGGTCGAACAGACGTACCCCATACAGGCTTTCCAGTTCACGGATATGCTTGGTAATAGCCGGCTGGCTCACAAACAGCTCCTGCGAAGCTTTCGTAAAACTCAGATTCTTGGCTACACTATAAAATACTTTTAATCGAAAATCAGACATGGGGGGAATAAGTTTTTTAAGTTTGTAAGTTTTTAAGTTTTTAAGTTTGTTGGTGTTCTCATACGCAAACTCATAAACTCAAGAACTAAAAAACTCATATTATACTCAAACTTACAAACTTACAAACTAAAAAACTAAAAAACTCATATTATACTCAAACTTACAAACTTAAAAACTAAAAAACTAATAATCAATTTCCTCTATACGTAGAATACCCATACGGCGACAAGGTGATAGGCACATGATAATGATTATCATCCTTTATTTCAAAAACCACATCGATAAACGGATAAAAACTATCTTGCTTCTTCTCCTTAAAATAAGGTCCTACATGATAAGTCAACTTATAGATTCCTTTATTATCTGTTCCCTCCGGAAGAAAATCCTTAATTCTTCCGTTTTCATCCGTTTTCTTCTCATCTACCAATACCCAGCCCTTATCCGCATTCATCTTATACAGACTTATTTTTACTCCCGCAGCCGGATATCCCGAGTTAATATCCAGAATATGGCTGGAAAGCTGATAAGACTGATCTTGCGCAAAAGCGAACAGAGAAAAACACCACACAAACGATAATAGTACAAAAAGTCTAGTTTTCATAATCAGCTAATATTAAAAGTTTATCACTCAATTTACTTGCGCTCAAAAATAAACAATTTTGTAACTATTACAAATTATTTCATTATAATTTTAGTTTATGAGTTTGTGAGTTTTTTAGTTTGTTGATGTTCTCAAACTCATATTAAGTTTGTGAGTTCTTAAGTTTTTGAGCTGGTTAATGTTCTCAAACTCATATTAAGTTTGTGAGTTTGTAAGTTTTTTTAGTTTGTTGGTGTTCGCAAACTCATATTAAGTTTGTGAGTTCTTAAGTTTTTGAGTTGGTTAATGTTCGCAAACTCATAAACTCAAGAACTAAAAAACTCATATCATACTCAAACTCATAAACTTACAAACTAAAAAACTCATAACAATTCCTCCCCTCTAATCCCCAGCGCCTGCAACACAGCGAAGCCCAGCATTTCGAATCGGCAGGCACACTCCTTTTGAGGCGGATTCATACCCAACACGGTAATCTCCTTGCCCTTCATATCAGCCATCTTTTTATATACCTTCTCCACATATCCCTCTTCATCAGGTACCACAATCAGGCGGACAGCCTCCTTCGATTCATTCAACAACTGCAGCGATTCCAGAAACAATTCCTCATGAGCAGCCATTTCCGAAGGCTGATAGGCATAAAGCGCAACCTCACCCAGTTCTCCCTTAAAGGCCACATTGTTCAACTCCTTGTCCAGATCCGAAGGTGTACATCCGTCCATCTCTCCCATCCCCGATTCATAAATAAAAATCGACTGAATCTCATTCTCGCCGGTCTGTACTCCCGCATCCATCGCCATGCACTCCAGCAAGACAGCCAGATCGGCACGCGGCAACTCACGGCCTACTATCGGAGAAAAATGCCGGCGCATATCGTTCACTACTCTGTTCAAATAGCAAGCGTCAATCAACATGGCGGTAGGAGCAAATTTTATCTTCTTTTCCATACGTTTTTAATATCAAAATCATTTGAGGGGATAAAGATAATACTTTACAAGCTGCTACATCAAATTTTACAATAAAAAAGCGCACCTCTGTCTAAGAGGTGCGCTCTCACAGCCGAACACACGGGTATATTTCCGCTGCAAATATACGTTTTTTCCTTAATAAACAGAATATAAATTAATATTTTACCTATAGGCAATTTACTTTCGTTTACATTCTTTACAGAAAATGTAACAAAAAAGACTTTTTCGTGATCGAAATGAGGATACCTCTTAGACAGAAGTACCCCCGGAGCTACATTCCATTTTCGATATAAACAATTGATTCATAACACTATATCAGCGTTATGAAAGAAGAGAGAATATATACTTCTTTTTTTTAACAACCCTAAAATCAGTAAATTAAATATACAAAAAAATACATTTTGCAAGTCATTCTGTGTCCAAGTTCACATTCTCTGTCTTGTCAAAAGAATGAAATACTTGCGAAACATCAACACAAATAGCCATGCAATTCATTTCCTCCACTCTTGTGGAATTTGAACAATCGGATCTCATTCCTGTAGAAACAGGAAAGCTTCTTTCCCAAATGCGGAAAATGCAAGCCTTCTATTACGAGCTGTACGATTCGTTTCTGCGAGGAGAAAAATACATCGTCCGATACATCTTCTACACGCTCTCTGCGGTGAAACGGGTTACCCGTGCACAGCTCCGCAAACAGTTTGCAGCCATCAGCCGGAAAGCCGAATCGGTACCTCCCGAAGAGATGCAGGCCTTGAAAGAGGAAGTCGGAAAAAAGGATATTGTACTCTACACAGACGGAAGCTTTTCAAAGGAAAAGGCATTCCAAAGTCTCTGGAAGGAAGGGCTGGCCCAGCCCACACGGATCTTCACAGAGACAGAGACCCAAACCGGAACCTTACCCGAACTCAAGAAAGCCGTCTTCTATGCCTTCCGAAAAGATGCCTTTCTCCTGCTGGCACACAATCCCGAACTGCTCAGCCGGCCTATCTTCTATCAGATTGTGGAAGAATACCAGATCCCTCTGCGAAGCCTTACCTTCCCCTGGATGTGTCGCAAAAACCTCAAACTCATGCAGGCGATGACGCTTTATCAATTGACAATTGACAATTGACAATTGACAATTGATAGTTGACAAGGGGACAAGTTGAGAATTGACAATTGACAGTTCATAATTGACAATTTTCTATTGTCCATTTTCAATTTTCAATTGCAAACGCTTCGCCAACTAACTCAAAAACTAAAAATCTCAAGAACTTAAAAAAAATATGAAACTAAAACATTTTATCCTAATCGCTACAACCGGTATCTTTCTGGCAGGATGTTCCTCGTACAAGAAAGTACCCTACATGCAGGACCCTGAAACCGTAAACACCTACGGAAAGGAAATCCCCCTTTACGATGCCAAGATCATGCCCAAGGATTTGCTGAGCATCACGGTCAATACCACCGACCCACAAGCAGCAGCACCTTTTAATCTTACGGTACAGACACCGCTCAACGCTGCCATTGCAAATATCAATACTACTACCCAGCCTTCTCTACAACAATATTTAGTCAACAACCAGGGCGAAATCGATTTTCCCGTTTTGGGTAAACTCAAAGTAGGCGGCATGACCAAAAATGAAGCAGAAGCCCTTATTCGGGAAGGTCTGAAACCTTACTTAAAAGAAACTCCTATCGTCACCGTACGTATGGCAAACTACAAAATATCGGTTTTAGGTGAGGTTACCAGACCGGGGACCTTTACCGTATCCAACGAAAAAGTCAATGTACTCGAAGCCCTTGCCATGGCAGGCGACATGACCGTATATGGAGTACGCGACAATGTAAAACTCATTCGCGAAGACGCACAGGGCAAGCGCCAGATTGTGATGCTCGATCTTACCAAGTCCGACCTTGTGCTCTCCCCCTATTTCTATCTGCAGC
>ERZ1027150.990-NODE-990-length-21638-cov-9.684150_pt1 | contig 21638 bp, 15 predicted proteins | sample MGYA00519276_ERZ1027150 | MGnify/ENA primary metagenome ERZ1027150 (study PRJEB26926, sample SAMN06164860) | human gut metagenome | biome: ENVO:00009003; feature: ENVO:2100002; material: ENVO:00002003 | host: Homo sapiens | place: USA | collected 2012 ... | reverse complement strand
GATTAGCTGCAGTCTCGTGGGCTCGGAGATGTGTATAAGAGACAGGTATTGATGTGATTTCTCGTATATTTGTGATAATTGTAAAATAAAATAACTATGGTGTATGATTTGAATATGTTACAGCATTTTTATTCGGCTTATGCTGGTAAAATAGAAGCTGTCCGTCACTGTCTGGCGAGGCCACTCACCTTGGCTGAGAAGATACTCTATTGCCATCTTTATGAGTATTCTTCGATTAAGGTTTTCCGGAGAGGGGAAGATTACGTTAATTTCCGCCCCGACCGAGTGGCCATGCAGGATGCGACGGCACAGATGGCTTTGCTGCAGTTTATGAATGCCGGAAAGAAGACTTCGGCAGTACCGGTTACGATACATTGTGACCACTTGATTCAGGCGTGCAAGGGAGCGGAGACCGATTTGCCTGTAGCCTGCACGACCAATAAGGAGGTATATGATTTTCTGAAAAGCGTGGCTTCCCGTTACAGACTGGGATTCTGGCAACCGGGAGCGGGTATTATTCATCAGGTGGTATTGGAGAACTATGCGTTTCCCGGAGGCATGATGGTGGGTACGGATTCACATACTCCGAATGCGGGAGGTCTGGGCATGATTGCCATCGGAGTCGGGGGAGCCGATGCGGTGGATGTCATGACCGGGATGGAATGGGAGCTGAAGATGCCTCGCCTGATTGGGGTGCACCTGAAAGGAAGTCTGAACGGATGGGCTGCTCCGAAAGATGTGATACTGAAACTGGCCGGACTGCTGACTGTGAAAGGGGGAACGAATGCCATCATCGAATATTTCGGTGAAGGGGCAGCTTCTCTTTCGGCTACAGGTAAAGCTACGATTTGCAACATGGGTGCAGAGGTAGGAGCCACTACGTCGCTCTTCCCTTATGATGAGGAAATGGCGGCTTATCTGTGTGCTACTGGCAGGGAGAAAGTGGCTGCACTGGCCACGGAAGTGGCTGCCGACCTGAAGGCCGACCCGGAGGTGTATGCGCATCCCGAACAGTATTACGACCGGGTGATTGAAATTGACCTTTCGACTTTGGAGCCTTATCTGAATGGTCCGTTTACTCCCGATGCGGCCTGTCCGTTGTCGGAGTTTGCTGCAAAGGTAAAGGCGAACGGATATCCACAACGGATGGAGGTCGGACTCATCGGTTCTTGTACCAATTCGTCTTATCAGGATTTGAGCCGTGCGGCTTCGCTGGTCCGTCAGTTGAAGGACAAGGGGCTGAAGATGGCTTCTCCTCTGCTGGTAAATCCGGGATCGGAACAGGTGTATTGCACTGCTGTCCGTGACGGAATGATAGCTGATTTCAAGGCAGCGGGAGCTACCATTATGGCCAATGCCTGTGGACCGTGCATCGGCCAGTGGAAACGGGAGACGGATGATTCGCTCCGGCCTAACTCCATCGTGACTTCCTTCAACCGGAATTTTGCCAAACGAGCTGACGGTAATCCTAATACACATGCCTTTGTGGCTTCCCCGGAGATTGCAACGGCTTTGGCTATAGCAGGCGACCTGTGTTTCAATCCGATGACCGATGTGCTGAAAAATGAGCGAGAAGAGGAAGTCAGACTGGATCCTCCTGTAGGAGATAAGCTTCCTCCGAAAGGGTTTACGGTAGGAGATAACGGTTATCTGGCTCCTCCGGCCAATGGAGAAGAGGTGGAAGTGGTCATCAATCCGCAGTCGGAGCGCTTGCAGAAACTGGAGCCTTTCGCTTCCTGGAATGGAAAAAATCTTATCGATATGCCACTGCTGATCAAGACGAAGGGCAAGTGCACCACCGACCATATTTCCATGGCTGGACCGTGGCTGCGTTTCCGCGGACATCTGGAAAATATTTCGGAGAATATGCTGATGGGAGCAGTGAATGCCTTCAACGGGGAAACCAACTGTGTGTGGAATGCCCGGGATGGCCGTTATGAGACGGTGTCGGGTACGGCCAAGGCGTATAAGCGGGCCGGTCTGTATTCGGTGGTAGTGGCAGAAGAGAATTACGGCGAAGGCTCCAGTCGCGAACATGCGGCCATGGAACCCCGTTTCCTGAATGTGCGGGTGGTACTGGCAAAGAGTTTTGCCCGTATTCACGAGACCAACTTGAAGAAGCAGGGAATGCTGGCATTGACATTTGCTTGCAAGGACGATTACGACAAGGTACAGGAACACGACCGGATTTCGGTGCTTGGACTGGATACGTTTGCTCCCGAAAGTCGGCTGAAGGTCTTGCTGAAGCATTCGGACGGATCGGAAGATTGCATTGAGGTACAGCATACTTATAATGAAATGCAGATCGGATGGTTCCGTGCGGGTTCTGCACTGAATACCTTGAGCCGTAAGTAAAGTCGTTGTCGTAATCATCGAGGATTGTTTGAATCACAAGTTTTCAATAGGATAATATAACTAAATTTTAGGAGGACTGAATAATGAGTAAAGCATACATGAAAGAGGGAAAACTGGTAGTGCCCTCATGTGTAACCATTCCATTTATTGAAGGCGACGGGGTCGGTGCGGAACTGACACCGGCTTGTCAGAAGATTGTGAACGAGGCTGTGAAACTGGCTTATAAAGGCGAGCGTTTCATTGAGTGGATGGAGGTCTTGGCAGGAGAGAAAGCTTACAAGCAGACGGGAGAATGGCTTCCGGAAGCTACGATGGAGGCTTTCCGCAAATACCTGATAGGCATCAAGGGACCGCTGACGACTCCGGTAGGCGGAGGAATCCGCTCACTGAATGTGGCTTTGCGCCAGACACTCGACCTGTATGTCTGCCTGCGTCCGGTACGCTGGTTCAAGGGAGTGGTTTCTCCGTTGAAAGATCCGCAGAAGGTCGACATGCACATCTTCCGTGAGAATACGGAAGACATTTATGCCGGAATCGAATGGGAACAGGGAACGCCGGAAGCACAGAAGTTTTACGCGTTTCTGAGGGATGAGATGGGAGTGAAGAAGGTGCGCTTCCCCGAGACCTCTTCTTTCGGAGTCAAGCCGGTTTCGGTAGAAGGTACACAGCGTCTGGTGCGTGCGGCCATTGAATATGCCTTGCAGCATCACCTTCCGTCAGTGACCCTGGTGCATAAAGGGAATATCATGAAATTTACGGAAGGCGGCTTCAAGCGCTGGGGATATGAGGTAGCAGAGAAAGAGTTTGCAGCGCAGACCTTTACCATGAATTATTACCAGCAGTTGAAGAAGGAACTGGGTGAGGAGTCGGCAAAGGCGGCTCTGGCAGAGGCTTCCAACAAAGGCAAACTGATTGTGAAAGACTGCATTGCCGATGCCTTCCTGCAGAACACATTGTTGAATCCGGAGGACTATTCGGTGATTGCTACGCTCAATCTGAACGGCGATTATGTGTCTGACCAGCTGGCAGCCATGGTAGGCGGTATCGGTATTGCTCCGGGGGCCAATATCAATTATCATACCGGGCATGCCATTTTTGAGGCTACGCACGGTACGGCTCCTGACATTGCCGGAAAGAACATGGCGAATCCTTGTTCTTTACTGCTTTCGTCGGTGATGATGCTGGAGTATATGGGATGGAACGAGGCTGCGGCATTGATTGTAGCGGCACTGGAAGAATCGTTTGCTGCAGGAGAAGCTACGGTCGATCTGGCCCGTTTTATGCCCGGAGGAAATCCATTGGGAACAGATGAGTTTTCACAAAGGATAATGGAACGTCTTTAACAGTTAAAACTAATTTGCCATGAAAAAAGAATATATAGTTTATAAACTTTCGGAGTGTGCCAAACAGGCTTGCCGTATAGATAATGAGTTGTTTTCTAAGTTTAATGTGAAACGAGGGTTACGTAATGAAGATGGTACTGGTGTCTTGGTCGGATTGACGAAAATAGGAAATGTGGTAGGGTATGAACGAACTGCCGAGGGCTTGAAGCCCATACCCGGTAAGTTGTTTTACCGGGGGTATGACCTGGATGACATCGCTCATGCCCTCCTGAAAGAGAAGCGTTTCGGTTTTGAGGAGGTGGCTTATCTGCTGCTGTCCGGAGAACTTCCCGACAATGAGCAGCTGGCTTCGTTTAAGGAGCTGATTAATGACAATATGCCTCTGGACAAGAAGACTACCATGAATATCATTGATCTGGAGGGACAGAACATCATGAATATTCTGGCGCGCAGTGTACTCGAAATGTATACTTTCGACCCGAATCCGGATGATATCTCCCGCGATAACCTGATGAGGCAGTCCATCGAACTGATATCCAAGTTTCCTACCATTATTGCATATGCGTACAGTATTTATCGTCACAGCACACACGGGCGTTCCCTCCATATCCGTCATCCGGACGAGAGTCTGTCGCTGGCAGAGAACTTCCTTTATATGATTAAAAAGGATTATACGCCGCTGGAGGCACGGATGCTGGACTTGCTGCTGGTGCTTCAGGCCGAGCATGGTGGAGGTAACAATTCGACCTTTACGGTCAGGGTAACCAGTTCTACGCGTACCGATACGTATTCCAGCATTGCGGCCGGTATCGGTTCGCTGAAAGGTCCCCTTCATGGAGGCGCCAATATTCAAGTGGTGAAGATGTTCCATCACCTGAAAGAGGTCATTTCCGATTGGGCCAATGTGGACGAGATAGATACGTATCTTATCCGTATGCTCAATAAGGAGGCGTACGACGGCAGCGGACTGATTTACGGAATAGGGCATGCTGTGTATACGATTTCCGATCCGCGTGCCGTACTATTGAAGGAACTGGCCGGTGAACTGGTGGCCGAGAAGGGCTGTGAAAAGGAGTTTGCCTTTCTGGAATTGCTGGAGCAGCGGGCCATTGCTTGTTTCAAGAAGGTGAAAGGAACCCGGAAACAGGTTTGTTCGAATGTCGATTTCTATTCGGGCTTTATTTATGAAATGATGGGTTTGCCTCATGAGATATATACTCCTCTGTTTGCGATGGCGCGCATTGTGGGATGGACGGCTCACCGCATCGAGGAACTGAATTTTGAAGGACGGAGAATTATTCGTCCGGCTTATAAGAATGTACTGGAGGAGGTGGAGTATACTCCTATCGGTCACAGATAAGAAGGATATATCCGGTACGGACGGAAAGCCGGGAGCGGCCGGAGATGGAAAGCGGGTAAACCGGAAGTGGGAAGCCAGACCCTTCGGTTTGCCCGCTTTTGTGTGTCCGGCGGTTCCGGTTGACGGTCGGAGGAGGGTATTCTCTGCTTTCTTCTGAAGTTATTTGTAGAACTGCAGTCGGTGTTTGAACATTAAATCTTTTTTGTAAAATTCATAAATAAAATATATAGTGCATTTTTTTGCCAATAAATCCATTTATATTACCTTTACCCCCGAAATGGTGTTCGGGTGTCTGTTCAGACACTCGGATGAAAAGGGAATCAGGTGAAAGTCCTGGACAGTCCCGCTGCTGTAAGCTCCATTCAACCTGTTGGGAAAAGCTCATGCCACTGATAACTGAACATATCGGGAAGGTTCCAAGAGGGGAGTAAGTCAGAAGACCTGCCATTGTACAAGTTTATCGCACTCGAGGGATTAGGCGTTTAAACAGATTTTTATTTTCAACTTTATCAGGTAAGAGAATAAGATGCTGGCGGAGGGAACTTTGTCTGCATGCGGAGAAGTATCTTTATGGGTTCCTGTGTCTCCCGGATAATGGGAGTAGGGAACTTAAGATGTATGTGTAATCCGGACGATTTCCAGAGTCCGGAAAGCAAGTACGGCTTTCGTGCGGGCCTGCTGTATGGGAGCTATTCCGGAATTTGTTTTTTCTGCTGCCCGGATTTTGAACCGGACCGGTTTTTATGCAATGTGGGTTTGTCCGACTCCAGAGGGCCGACAGATGTGATAAACTGACTGAAGAGTTTTTTTTTATCATAAATAGAGACAGAAAAGTATGGAAAAACAAAGATTGTTTTGTGCAGGCTACTGGTTGGGTACTACCTTGCTATTGGGAGGGGGACTGGTTTCCTGCAGTGAGGGAGGTAATGCTCCTGATGGGAATCCGCAGCCGACTCCCTATATTACAAAGGTGTTGGAGTTTGTACCTGCTCCCGGACAGTTTGTCAATGCTTTACCGGCCTTCAATGAAGGCGATTCTCAGGAAACGATGAATCAGAAAGTACTGGAATTGATCGGCCACAACAAGCGGGGACTTGTTTCGTTGGGAGGATATGGCGGATATGTGATTGTCGGCTTCGACCATACTATCGAGAATAAGGCCGGAAAACCGGATTTCAGGGTCTTGGGCAATGCCTTCAATGGAAACTCGTCGGCGGCTTCCAGCGGAACAACTCAGGGAGGAAGCTACGAACCGGGAATCATCCGGGTAGCTTACGACAAGAATAAGAATGGCAGACCCGATGAGGATGAATGGTTTGAAATTCAGGGAAGTGCCCATAAGAAAGGGCATACGGAAGCATGGTACGAGGAGGCGAAGAAGGCCGGCAATGACATGCATTTCTACTCTGATTATGAGATTACTTACTACCGCCCGTCGGCAGAGCCTTCTTCGGCCGGAGATAAGGAGCGTTATATCCGCTGGACAGACAATAAAGGAGGAGAAGGTTATCTGCCTAAGAATGTCTATCATAACCAGCCTTATTTCCCACAGTGGGTGACTGCCGACCGGATTACGTTCAGAGGGGCACGCCTGCCGCAGAATGCAGTGAACAAGGGGACGGAAGCTGAACCGTATTTTGTGCTTTTCCCGTTCTCACAAGGATATGCCGACAATGCCATCAATGAATCGGAAGGGGCATGCATTGACATAGACTGGGCTATGGGAGCAGACGGACAGCCTGCCGATTTGCCCGGAGTGGATTTTATCCAGATTTATACAGGTGTGAATCAAGTAAATGGATGGTTGGGTGAATGTTCTACCGAGGTTATGGGAATAGAAGATCTTCACCTGCTTGGAAAATAAACAACTTAACTAAATTACAATATTTATGAAATCGGTGACTTTTTTTAAAATGAAGAGTATCTGTACTGTCATGTTGGTTGCCTTGGCAGTGCTGGTAGGCAGTTGTAGCAAGGAAAACGGAGGAGCGGCCGGTTTACCGGGATCTTTCAAATGGATTACTGAAATGGAAGCCGGACAGCCGGTATTTGTGGCTGTGGATGCTCCATGTAAACTGGAATATGCTGCAGAGAATGTGAAATCGGTAACTGTGGGAGAATTACCTCAGGGATGGACGGCTACGGTTGATGAGGCTGCCGGCAGTGTAACGGTGGCGGCTACGGCCCAGGCCGAACAAAAAGTGAATGTACAGGTGAAAGCTACAGGGGCTGATGATAGAGAAGTGGTAGAGACCGTTACGTTTTATTGTCTGAATTCGTTTGATAACCCGAAAGGAACTTTTGTGCTGAACGAGGGTAATATGACTACGGAAAACGGTTCGCTGACTTACATCACTCCCGAAGGGTATGTGATTGATGATGCTTATAAAACCGTGAATGGTACGGAACTGGGAAATGTGGCTCAGGATATGGCATTCTGTGGTGGCAAGATTTATGTCATTACTCAAAACGGTGATCAGAATGCAGTGGGTACGAAGTTTGACAATGACGGTATGTTGATTGTAATGGATGCGAAAACCTTGAAGAAAGAGGTGGCACTGAGCAAAACGGAGCTTTCCGACCTTGACTGGCCTACTCATATTGCCGTACTGGATGATCAGCATATTTATATCAGAGATAATGCGATGGTGCGCCGTCTGGACCTGCAGACTAAAACCTTGCATCCGGTAGGAGGAACCGATAAGGCTCCTAAGAGTCAGTTTGTCGTTATGGATGGAAAGGTATATACGTATAAACCGGGAAGCATTTCCGGGCTGCTTGAAATTTCTGCAGACAGTGATGTGGCAAAGTCTGTTCTATTCCCTTTTAAAACTACTTATCAGATTAATAGTGTATTGGGAATGAGAGCTGCCGGAAACGGAGACTTCTGGGTTATGGGATTTGGATCAGGAAAGGTATCTGTCAGCAAGTTTAATCTTTCTACCCAGGAAATGCAGCAGAAGCAAATTAGTGTGAAGCCGTTTGTGGGGGCCTCGGGTGTAGCTTTTGCCAATAAAGGAAATCGGTTGTATTACGCTGATGGTACAACAATTTACTGCTTGAATTTTGACGCTGCAGAGGGTGAAGAGGCAGAAAACGTGGTAACCGACTTGAATGGCATTGATATCAATGCGGGTATGTTGTATAACGGTATATCTGTACATCCTGTAACCGGGCTTGTGTATATCAATACTATTAAAGGATTTGCACAGTTTACGCAGAATCAGATCTGGGCTTTTGATTTTGATACCAATACAGAGACTCCTGTTGCAAAATATGAAAATTATACAAATTTCCCCGCCGGTTTCTTTTTTTATCCGGCAGCGGAATAAGGCAGAGAAATAATGGAAACTGATAAAATAAAGATAACGATGATTAAAATATGGAATCTTGTAGTGTTGCTCTTTTCGGGAGTTCTGTTTTTTTCGGGGTGTACTGCTGATAATGTCGGAGATACCTCTTCAGAGAATCCTTCAACTGGTTCAGATGATAATATCTGGAATACAGTTTGGGACGGTTATGCACGTCCGGAAGGAGTGTTGGTTCTGAATCAGGGGGCACGCGTCCTGACAAACAGCTCTCTTACCTATATAGCTCCCGACGGCAGTATTGAAGAGAGTGTATACCGTAAAGTTAACGGAACTCCGTTTGGGAATGAAGCTCAGGATATGTGGATGTATAATGGCAAACTCTATATCGTGAGCAACGGTCTTTACAGTCCTAATGGAGAGATCAGTGATGGAGAAATTGTCATTGCTGATGCGGTGACTCTTAAACGTGAAAAGGTCTTTAAAATGAAAGACCTGAAATTCAAGCGTCCGAAAGGAAGTCTGAGTGAGCAGGAGTGGCTTCCTTTACAGACTCCGTTCTATAATATAGCAGTGCTTGATGAAAAAAATATTTTCCTGTCAGAGGGCCAGGGGGTATTCCGTTTCGACAGTACTACCGGAGAACTGAACATTGTTGAAGGAGGATATCATTTCGGTAACCAAGGAAATACAATAGAAGAAGTAGCCTCTACTCGTGGCATACTTCGGATAGGTGATCATCTGTATTGTGGCGGTGGCGGTTTTTGGGTATCTACCCGGCTACTGGAGTTTTCGAAGGAAAAGAATGAGGTAACCCGTGTACTTCCGGATTTGAGAGGAGAGTTTATCAGCGGAATCTGTCAGACCGGAGAGCATGAAGTGATGCTGGCTACTTGCGGCCGGGGTGGTACGACCAATAGTTTTCTGTATTTTATAGATATTGACAAATGGGAGGTCACCCGGATGAAGCCTATAAAGGAGGATATATCTGCTGCATTCTTCAATACTTCGGGCATTTCACTGGCAGGGGATTATATTTATTATGCCGCTGGCAAAACCACTGTGAAGCGTTTATCTCTGAAAACCTGGAAGAGTGAGATCTACATTGATATTACTAAGGATGCTCCTATGGGAAAATATCTGAACTGTAATGTCATGGCAGTGCCTTCTAACCAATATGTGTATGTGGCCGTTTCTGATAAATATTATGAATCCGAAAAGGCGGATAATAATTATCTGTTGATTTATGACTGTAGTGGAGATAAACCGGTCTTGGTGAACAGTATTGTAAATAAGACGGATTATCCTATCGGTATATTCCCGATGAGCAAATTTTACAGATAAGCAAAAAACGGTAAGAATGGGAAAATGAAAACCGTATGATGAGTCATGATACGGTTGGAAAAAAGAGATTGTAAGGTATTGGAAAAACCGCTACCTTATAATCTCTTTTTTATCAGATGTAATATATTTTATAGATAACGATGTGGACTTCATTCATTGTCGGAGACAATAAAATCGGGCAGCAGGAGATTATCTTTTAAAGAGAAGACTGCTTGGGGAACGGGACTTCTGTATGCTTTCCGAGTCTCTTCATTATCTCAAAGGAAGCTTCAGCCTTTACGCTGGTAGGTAGCTTCTACCCCTGTCTGTACACAGTCGGCACCCATGGGAGGATTCTGCTTGTAGACTGCAATCCGGACTTCCTCTACCGTAGGAAAATCGTTCAGCAGCCTTTGTGCAATGCGTCCGGCTACATGTTCCAGTAGTTGGGATGGGATAAGCATTTCTTCTTTTACGGTCTGGAAGACCTCTCCGTAATTGACCGTACCTTGTAATTCATCGGTTTCGGCTGCCTGTGAAAAATCCGTTTTCAGGCGCAAGTCGACAGAGTATTCCGCCCCTACCAGGTGCTCTTGATGGAATACTCCATGGTATGCATAGAATTTCAGTCCTTTAAGGTGGATGTACATATTCTGAGGATGTAGCATAATATTTTCGTTTTTGTTTAGAAAAAACAGATGCCTTGTCCTTAGAAAGTCTTGGACAAGGCATCTGATATTGATTCATCAATCAATCTCTGTAATTGTTGGGACTGTTCGGCCGGGCATTATCCGCAGCGTGAAGAACCGCAAGTCTTACAGATGAGACATCCCTCCTGATAAACCAGCGTCTCATGTCCGCAGTTAGGACATTTGCCAGCTGCAGCAGTTCCGTCTTGTACGTATTTTTTCAATGCCCTGACCACACCGTTTTTCCAGGTATTGATATTCTCGCTATCCAACTGCAGTGAATCTACCAGTTTGAGTACCTGATCAATCGGCATTCTCCATCTCAAGACTCCTGAAATCAGCTTGGCATAGTTCCAGTATTCTTTGTTGAACTTCTCAGAAAGTCCTTCGACAGTCATCTTGTAGCCTCTCTTGTTCTCAAACTGAAAGTCGTACCGTTTGTTTCCTTCTTCATCGTAGTTCTTGATGATGCGTCCGGTAGTCACTGATTTAGGCAACAGGATACCTTCTTCATCGTCCTGCAGACCAGTGAAGATTTCGTACGGATGTCCGTCCAGCAATCCGACAAAGGCTACCCATTTTTCCTTGTTGTTCTGGAAACGGACTACATCGGCCTCCAATACGCGGGGGCGAACCTCTACTACCTGCGGCGGCTTACAGTTGCATTCTTTTTCGTTTTTATTATCGTTCTTCTTCTGCGTAGTAATCAATACACCGGCCCGTGAACCGTCACGGTAGACCGTACATCCCTTGCATCCTGAGCGCCATGCTTCTACATACAGACGGTTGACCAGATCCTCATCTACATTATTGGGCAGGTTGATGGTCACACTGATAGAATGGTCTACCCATTTCTGGATACGTCCTTGCATCTTGACCTTCATCAGCCAGTCTACATCATTCGAAGTTGCCTTGTGATAGGGTGATTTAGCCACCAGCTCGTCTATCTCTTCTTGAGTATATCTTCGGGTCGCATCGTATCCGTTGGCTTCCATCCAGGTAAGAAATTTATGGTGGAATACAGTGTATTCTTCGAAAGAGTCTCCGGTTTCATCCACAAAGTCAATGTGTACGTTGGCATCGTTAGGATTTACTTTTCGCCGGCGTTTGTATACTGGCATGAATACTGGTTCGATACCCGACGTAGTCTGAGTCATCAGACTGGTCGTTCCTGTTGGGGCAATGGTCAGACACGCAATGTTCCGCCGGCCGTATTTTTTCATTTCCTCATATAATTCAGGATCTGCTTCACGCAGGCGGTTGATGAACGGGTTGTTGGCTTCGCGTGATGTATCATATATTTCAAAAGCGCCACGTTCCTTAGCCATGCATACAGAAGAGCGGTAGGCCTCGAGAGCAATGGTGCGGTGTACCTTTTCCGAAAAATCAGTAGCCTCTTCGGTTCCATAACACAATCCCATTGCAGCCAGCATGTCTCCTTCGGCAGTGATGCCTACACCGGTACGTCTTCCCAGACCTGATTTGCGGTAAATCTTTTCCCACAGGTGACGTTCTGTTCCTTTGACTTCTTCGCTTTCCGGGTCACTTTCGATTTTCTCCATGATTTTCTCGATTTTTTCTAGCTCCAAATCGATGATGTCATCCATGATACGCTGTGCCAAGGCTACGTGTTTCTTGAACAGGTCGAAATCAAAGTAAGCTTCCGGAGTAAATGGGTTGACTACGTACGAATACAAATTGATGGCCAACAGGCGGCAAGAGTCGTAAGGGCACAGCGGAATTTCTCCGCACGGGTTGGTCGATACGGTACGGAATCCCAGGTCGGCATAGCAGTCGGGAACTGATTCGCGCAGAATCGTATCCCAGAACAATACGCCCGGTTCGGCCGACTTCCATGCATTGTGTACGATTTTCTTCCATAGCGCAGAGGCATTCACTTCCTTGGTGTACATCGGGTGGTCTGAGTCAATCGGAAACTGCTGGGTGTACGTACGGTCTTCTACAGCGGCCTGCATGAACTCGTCGTCAAGTTTCACCGAAACGTTGGCGCCGGTAACCTTTCCTTCGGTCATCTTGGCGTCAATGAACGATTCCGAATCAGGATGTTTGATTGATACACTCAGCATCAGGGCACCACGCCGTCCGTCCTGTGCTACTTCACGGGTTGAATTAGAATATCGTTCCATGAAAGGAACCAGTCCGGTAGAAGTCAGTGCAGAGTTTTTCACCGGAGAGCCTTTCGGACGGATGTGTGAGAGGTCATGCCCGACACCACCGCGGCGTTTCATCAACTGTACCTGTTCTTCATCGATACGGATAATGGCACCGTATGAGTCGGCTGCCCCATCCAGACCGATTACAAAACAGTTGGACAATGAAGCAATCTGAAAGTCATTTCCAATACCGGTCATCGGACTTCCCTGTGGAACGATGTATTTGAAATGATCGAACAGCTCAAAAAGTTCTTTTGAACTGAGTGCGTTCGGATATTTGGCTTCGATGCGGGCCACTTCATTAGCTATACGCCAATGCATGTCTTCTGGTGATTTCTCATAGATATTTCCAAAAGAATCTTTTACTGCATATTTGTTGACCCATACGCGGGCTGCAAGTTCGTCTCCGTTGAAATACTGTAGCGATGCCTTATAAGCGTCATCATAGCTGTAGGTTTGCTTTTCCACTTTTCGTATAATAATTAGTTTGTTATTTCTGTTTAAATAAAGTAGTAGAAGTTGAGTTTATTAATAACAAACCGATACAAATCTATAGATGTTTTCCGAATTGGCAAAATAAATGATGAAAAAGTTATCAACAGTTTTGTGAAGTTTTCCAAAATGTAAAATCAATAAGTTGATTATTAATTTTTTATGTTTTTGATATGGTGGAGAAAGTTTTCCGTTTTGATAAACTTCTATTGGCAGATGCTTCTGGGAATAGGCAAAACGCAGTAGTCTTTTCGGATAGGGAAAACTTGTGGTTTTTATCTGTTTATTAAGAATATTCTGTATCTTTGTATAAATGGTTAACTAATAAAACACGTTTATGGACTCAATAAAAAACAGAAGGACAATCCGGAAATATACTCAGCAGGATATTCCGGCCGATTTGTTGAACAGTTTGCTGGAAGAGGCCTTCCGGGCTTCGACAATGGGCAATATGCAATTGTACAGTGTGGTTATAACACGTGATGCGGAGATGAAACAGAAGCTGGCTCCGGCTCATTTCAATCAGCCGATGGTAACTTCGGCTCCGGTGATACTGACTTTCTGTGCCGATTTCAACCGTTTCAGTAAATGGTGCCGTATGCGCAAGGCGGAGCCAGGATACGACAATCCGATTTCCTTTTTGAATGCTGCCAGTGATACCCTGCTGGTTACCCAGAATTTCTGTACCCTGGCCGAAGCACAGGGACTTGGCATCTGTTATCTGGGAACTACGGTGTATAATCCGGACCAGATTGTGGAGGCTCTGCACTTGCCGGAATTGGTGATGCCGGTTGCTACGATTACTGTGGGATATCCAGACGAATGTCCTCCACAACCGGACAGATTACCGGTAAGCGGTATTGTCCACGAAGAGGTCTATCATGATTATTCGGAAAAGGATATTGATGCGATTTATGCCTATAAAGAAGGACTTCCGGAAAACAAGCATTTTGTGGAAATCAATCATACGGAGACCCTGGCGCAGATCTTTACGGATATCCGTTACAAGAAGACGGACAATGAGGTAATGTCTGAACGTCTGAAGGCAGTGCTGAAGAGGCAGGGATTCTGGAAGGAATAAAAAAATGGCAGAAGGCAAGCCCCAAAGAGCGAGCCGCATCAACATTCAGTTGCTGATGCGGCTCGCTCTTCTTATTTTTATCTGTCCGTGACGAGTCTGTTCTTCTTTCTGAATCCTATAAGCGGGTGGGAAAGAAAGAAACGGTTTTATCAATAACGGATTATTTCTGTCTCAGGCTGATTTCGATTTCCTCGATTTCAGATTTGAAAGTCTTATCGACTTCCACCTGGTCTTTGACAATCTTGCATGCATGCAATACCGTTGCGTGGTCTTTGTTGCCAATCAGCTGACCGATTTTTGAAGAAGAAGCATCGGTATGTTTTTTGGCCAGATACATAGCAACCTGCCGCACCTGTACCACTTCTCTTTTGCGTGTCTTGGTGTGGATGGTCGAAGTGTCTACTTTGTAATGACTGCATACTTTCTCGATAATATCGTTTACAGTCAGCGGTTTTACCTCTGCACAGCGTACAGCCTGGCGTACGATGCGCTGAGCCAGTTCCAGGTCGATTTCCCGTTTGAGTTGGATGGAATAAACCAGCAGTGAGTTTACGATACCCTCTAGTTCGCGGACGCTTTCGTTGACACTTTCGGCAATGTAACAGATAACCGATTCCGGAATAATCAGTCCGTCGCGGCGGATTTTATTGCGGAGAATGTTCTTTCTCAGTTCGATATCCGGCTTCTCCAGTTCTGCTACCAGTCCCCATTTGAATCGGGTCAGTAATCGGTCTTCCATTCCCTGCAACATGACAGGAGCACGGTCGGAAGTCAGAATCAATTGCTTGCCGTTCTGATGCAAGTGGTTGAATATGTGGAAGAAAGTATTCTGTGTCTTGGTAACTCCGGCAAATTCCTGAATATCATCAATGATCAGCACGTCAATGGTTTGATAGAAACTGATGAAGTCATTGAAATGGTTGGTACGTACCGAGTCGGTATACTGCACCTGAAACAGGTGTGCAGATACATACAATACACGCTTTTCCGGATACAGTTCCTTGATACGCGTACCGATGGCGTTAATCAGGTGCGTCTTTCCCACACCCGACGGTCCGTATAGAAATAGCGGGTTGAACGTACGGGCCGGATTCTGTGCTACCGTTTCGGCTACCGTGCGTGAAAATTCGTTGCTGCTTCCTTTGATGAAGTTTTCAAAATTGTAGTTGGGATTCAAGTGTGGATCCAGGTCCTGAACGGCAGGAGCCTTTAGGAGGTTCGGACTTTTGTTTGCATTGTGTATGGATGTCTGAGGCGGCAGGGCATTCGAATGCTCTGTCCCCTTAATGTCCATTGCTATCCGGTTAGTCTTATCTGTCAGAATAGAATACATCAGCTCCGTGCCTTCTCCGATTTCTTTGAAAATGGCGGCACGCAGCAATCCCACGTACTTGTCTTCCAGATATTCATAGAAGAAAGGACTTGGAACCCCGATAGTCAAGGCTTTATTTTCATATTTCAGTGGTACGACTGGTTCGAACCATGTCTTGAAGGCTGTCGTATTTACGTTGTCCTTAATGAAATTGAGACAACGATTCCATAATACAATAGCCTGATTGTTTTCAATCATATTTAATTTGTTATTAATAAAGCGAAACTTCTACTGTTGCAAATTTCGGAATCTATTTTTAGAAAAACAAATCGATTTTCTCTTGCTTTTTTGATTTTTTATGTAATATGCTGTGATTCAGTTGTTTTATGGGTGTTATATAAATTGTTAAATTATTGTATGAAGTTTATTGCAAAAAATTGTATTTCAACTTATTACACTATGATATATGTACATAAAAAAGATACCTGCTGATTATATATGTTGATAATCAGCAGGTTATATTACTTATGATTTGTGGGATGTATGATTTTGTATTTTAGATTAAATCTAAACAATAGTGTTTTTATTTGTCTTTTCTTCCAAAAAGTGAGAAATGTACATACCTCTTCGGATGCGCCTTCAGGTCTTCCAGGAGCATGGCCGCATTGGCCGAAGTGGCATTCAGATTCTGGTAAAGAGAAGAGTCGTTCATCAGCAGCCCGAGGCTATTGTCTTTTCGATTCAGTTTCTCGGTGAGCAGGCGTACGTTGTTCAGTGTGGAGTCCACTTTCTGGAAGGTGGCAGCATAGTTTACATCTTTCAGGTTCCCGCTGATGGTTTTCAAATTTTCCGTTATGGCAGTCATATTTTGAGTAATGACTGGAATTTCATTGTTCATTAACTGGTTGATCTTTGTTCCTGTCTGGTTCAGGGAGGCAGTCAGTTTTTCTGCGTTTTGAATGGTTTGTGACAGTGCCGGATTGCTTAGCAGCTGGTTCAGAGAATTCAGGATGGAGTCAAGTTTAGGCAGCATTTTGTCTACTTTAGGCAAAATATTGTGCTCTGCTGCTCCCATAATGCCCTCGTTGGCATATCCTGAGAGGGTGTCTCCTTCTTGATGGAATTTGGAGCTGGCGTGATTGAGCAGCAGGTTCATTTTCACTGTTCCCAGCATTTCCGTAACCAGTTCTGCGGTACTGCCGGTTGGAATTTTCATATTCTTATCCATTTCTACTCCTACGACCACATGTCCGGGTTTTTGGTAATTATACTGGATTTCATTGACAATTCCCACCTTGAATCCATTGGCGAAAACGGGGCTTGACTTGGCCAGTCCGTTGATGTTCTCAAAGTCGATGTAATAGTAGCTTTCGGGCTTGAAAAGGTTGATTCCTTTTAAATAATTGATTCCGAAAAAGAGAATAAGCAGTGCCCCTATTCCTGCCAAACCTATTTTAACTTCTTTTCTCATATTCATTGGTTGTTCTTGTTTATCTTAATTTGTTTTGTTTATATTCTTTAATGGCTGTGTTGACATTCATTTTTTCTCCATTCTTGAATGCTATGATGAAAGCATCCTTGAAATGGGGACGTACCTTCTGTCTGAAAAGCTGGAGTATCTTGTTGTAATTGTAGTCTTCTCCATACGTGTATTTATAGATACCTTTTTCTTTATAGTGCCCGATCGGAGAAAACCCTTTGAAAGCCTTGCTTTTTTGTGAGAGTAGGCGGTCGGAAGTCAGTATTTGTATTTTAAATACGGGCCGGTCCTGTGCGGTGCCTGTCGTTTTCTGAGCAAGAGCCGGAGCAGTTACCGTGGCAGTGAGAGCTGCCGATTCTACCGGGGCAATCTTGTCCGGGGCATCAGAACTCCGCTGGGTAGCTTCTGCAGTAAAGTCCTCTGCGACTTTAGTCTCAGCGGTCTTCTGTATACCTCCCCGGTGCTGCTTGTATTTCAGAAAAGCCTGATAAATGCTTTGCGCCAGTGCCGAAGAGCCGTTCTCCGATAAGAGATAAGCTTCTTCCGATGGGTTGGTGATGTATCCCAGTTCAATCAGTACGCTCGGCATGGTGGTTTCACGCAGCACGAGGAATCCGGCCTGATGCACTCCTTTGTCGACGCGCCGTGCGTGGTTGCGGAACTGCTGCTGAATCTGTTGGGCAAAATTGACACTCTGAGACATGTTGCGGTCTTGCATGAATTCGAAAATGATGTAGCTCTCTGATGAATTTGGGTTGAATCCGGCGTAACGGGTACGATAATCGGACTCAATCAGAATCACAGCATTTTCTTTTTTGGCCACTTCCAGGTTCTCCTGTGTCTTGTGCAGTCCCAACGTATAGGTCTCGGTCCCACTCACTTTGCTGGAACGCGAAGCAATGGAATTAGTATGAATGGAAATGAAAAGATCAGCCTTTGCCTTGTTGGCAATATCCGCCCGTTCGTGCAATGCCACAAACTTGTCGTTTTTGCGGGTGTAGATAACCTCTGTATCTCTGAGTGTACCGATTAACTTTCCTAATTTCAAGGCGACACTCAGGTTGATATTCTTTTCCTTTCCACTCCGTCCGACGGCTCCAGGGTCATGTCCTCCGTGCCCGGGGTCAATGACTACAGTAAATCTTTTTTGAGGGGCGGCCTGTGCCTGTGGAGTTGCCGTGCAGAAAGCCAGCAGACACATGATAATGGATATGATGTGAATATTTGTTGTGCTCATAATTATATTTGGGTACAAATTTAATATCTTTTTTCTTCATTTCCGATAGTTATATTTAATAAGATGCCTTAACCATGGATAAAAGCTATAAATTCATAGAAAAAAGCGATTCCGTTTTTACTTTTTCGTACTTTTGCCTCCGTTTTTATAAAAAAGAGGTTATGTTACAATTTATCAAAAACTGGACGCTTCCTCTGGCCATGCTGGCCGGAGTAATCGGATATTTCTTTTTTTCCTCTTTCGGATGGACGGATCCGGTGAAGCCGACTGTCCGCCAGCTGATGGCCTGGCTGACTCCGATATTGATTTTTCTGCAACTGTTTCTTACTTTCTGCAAGGTGGAGGTAAAGGATTTGTCTCCTCGCCCTTGGGTGTGGTGGCTGCTGGGTTTTCAGTTGCTTTCCTGCCTGGCGGTATCCGCCGTGTTGATAGTCGGTGTGACGGACAGTTATCTGCGGATTTTGCTTGAAGGAGTGATGGTGTGCCTGATTTGTCCGACGGCTACGGCGGCTGCGGTAGTGACCGGAAAACTGGGGGGAAGTGCGGCTGCGCTGACAACCTACACCTTGTTGTCGAATTTGCTGGCTGCGGTGGCAGTACCCTTGTTGTTCCCGCTCATTGAGGCATCGGACATCTCGTTTCTGATGGCCTTCGGCCGGATTCTGAGTAAGGTGTTCCCGCTTTTGCTGTTGCCTTTGGTTATGGCCTGGCTCTGTCGCCGGTGGTTGCCTGTGCTGCATCGCTGGGTGGTGGCACGCAAGAATCTGGCTTTTTATCTTTGGGCGGTAGCATTGGTGATTGTGATGGGACAGACTACAGAGTCGGTGGTCGAAGGAGATGCCTCTTTGATTCAGGAATGTGGTATTGCTTTTCTTACCTTACTGACTTGTGTGATTCAGTTTATGGTAGGGAAGCAAGTAGGAGAGATTTATGCCGACCGTATCAGTGCGGGGCAGGCTTTGGGGCAGAAAAATACGGTATTGGCTATTTGGATGGCTTGTACTTACTTGAATCCGGCTTCTGCCATTGCTCCTGGAAGTTACGTCCTGTGGCAAAACCTGATCAACAGCTGGCAGTTGTGGAAAAAACGAATGCTGGAGAATAAAAAAAACAATGCTTAGAAATCTTGCTTACATGCTGGATTTTTCATGATAGGCGGGAATGTTGTTTTAGTATGAAATGCAGAGCATTGGGCTATTTGTGTTAGGTTGTATTTACAGAAAGGATGGAAGGTAAAACCTTGTTAAATAACTATAAATCCATAAAGCAGTAAAGTCTGTATCCTCTTGAAAAAGATTATATTTGTTTAAATATTATTTAAAAGAGAAATAATAAAATCGGTATTATGATGACATTGATAGACGGAAAAGCGGTTGCGGCTCAGATAAAAAAAGAGATTGCGGCCGAAGTAGCGGACATGATTGCACGGGGAGAGAAACGTCCGCATTTGGCGGCCATACTGGTAGGACATGATGGCGGAAGTGAGACGTATGTGGCGTCAAAGGTAAAAGCCTGTGAAGAGTGTGGCTTTACTTCTACCTTGATTCGTTATGAATCGGATGTAACCGAGGAGGAGTTGCTGAGCAAAGTAAATGAACTGAATGCAGATCCTGATGTGGATGGCTTTATTGTGCAGTTGCCCCTGCCGAAGCATATTTCAGAACAGAAGGTGATTGAAACCATCGACTACCGGAAGGATGTGGATGGCTTCCATCCGATTAATGTGGGGCGTATGTCAATCGGGCTTCCCTGTTATGTTTCGGCCACACCAAATGGAATATTGGAACTCCTGAAGCGTTATCACATCGAAACTCAGGGAAAGAAATGTGTGGTATTGGGACGCAGCAACATTGTGGGTAAGCCGATGGCAGCCCTGATGATACAGAAGGCTTATCCGGGAGATGCTACAGTGACGGTCTGTCATAGTCGGAGTCGGAACCTGGTAGAGGAATGCCAGGAGGCGGATATCATCATTGCGGCGCTGGGACAGCCTAATTTTGTGAAGGCAGATATGGTGAAGGAAGGTGCGGTGGTAATTGATGTGGGTACTACCCGTGTACCGGATGCAACCCGTAAGTCGGGCTTCAAGCTGACCGGTGACGTGAAGTTTGATGAGGTGGCTCCGAAATGTTCGTTCATTACTCCTGTCCCCGGAGGTGTAGGCCCTATGACCATCGTGTCACTGATGAAAAATACATTGCTGGCCGGCAAGAAGGAAATTTATCAATAATGACGGGCCGGAGAATGAAGGTGGACTTTTTTCCGGCTGTGAAACATGTAATGCTGTGGACAATGCTTTGGGGCTTGTCTGCAGCACTTCATGCTTTTGAGCGGTCCGATTCGCTCACGTTGCTGTTCGTGGGCGATCTGATGCAGCACAGGGCGCAGCTGGATGCGGCACGGACTCCGGAGGGAAAATACGATTATTCGGAGTGTTTTCCTTATGTGGAGGAGGAAATTAGAAAGGCGGATATCGCGGTAGGAAACCTGGAGGTGCCTCTGGGAGGAAGTCCGTATACGGGGTATCCGGCATTCAGTGCTCCCGATGAGTGGCTGCAGGCTTTGTGCAAAGCGGGTTTTGATGTGTTTCTTACGGCCAATAACCATTGCCTGGATCGGGGAGGAAAGGGACTCGTGCGAACGCTGGAACAGTTGCAGAAAGCAGGAGTGAAGGCGGTAGGTACTTATGCGGATTCCCTGGACTTCAAGTCGCGTCATCCGCTGCTGGTAGAGCAGAAGGGCTTCCGGATTGTATTCCTGAATTATACGTACGGAACGAACGGCATACCGGTGCCGCGTGCGAATATTGTGAACGGAATTGATAAGAACCGGATGCGCCGGGACATACAGAAGGCACGCAGTATGAAGCCGGATGCTATTATCGCCTGTCTGCACTGGGGCATCGAATACCGGCGGTTGCCTGAAAGGTCGGAGCGGGAACTGGCGGAATGGCTGCTGGAGATGGGAGTGGACCATGTGATTGGAGGGCATCCGCATGTGGTGCAACCGATTGAGGTCAGGCCCTCTGCTTATAAGCCGGACCGCAGCGTGGTAGCGTATTCGTTGGGAAATTTTATTTCGAATATGAGTCAGAAGCATACGGACGGTGGACTGATGCTGAAACTAGTATTGAAGAAGCGTCTGGGACGGACGCGTCTGGACCGTTGTGCTTACTCCCTGGTGTGGACTTCCCGGCCTCTGCTGAGCGGGAAAAAGAGGTTTACGTTATACCCGGCCTTGATGGATGAAAATGGCATGACTGCGGCGGAGCGGTTGCGTATGGGAGGCTTCCTGAAACAGACCAGAGCCCTCTTTCAGGAAAGAAATATCGGTATAAAGGAGGAAATTGTGAAAAAAAACGCTGAATAATTTGCAGAATAAAAATAAAGTTGTAAATTTGCACTCGCTTTTGAAAGGGTAACCGATAATATGGTGACTATAGTTCAGTCGGTTAGAGCGTCAGATTGTGGTTCTGAATGTCGTG
>ERZ1027150.984-NODE-984-length-21729-cov-12.220910_pt1 | contig 21729 bp, 12 predicted proteins | sample MGYA00519276_ERZ1027150 | MGnify/ENA primary metagenome ERZ1027150 (study PRJEB26926, sample SAMN06164860) | human gut metagenome | biome: ENVO:00009003; feature: ENVO:2100002; material: ENVO:00002003 | host: Homo sapiens | place: USA | collected 2012 ... | reverse complement strand
CTGCAGGAGCCGGAAGAATCAGGACTCTGTCTGCTAATGGTTTAATGTTCATAGTCTTTATATTTTTACTTGTTTATACTTGATTAGGTTGTCCGCAGCTTTTCTGTTTTGTCGGACGCTATATAAACAGCGAAAATCGTGCCAAAGGCAGGAACTGCCATTCTGACACGATTTTCTGACAAATACGCAGACAGTGCTGACACTTATCTGACTTTCTTTATGGCTTTGACCCATCCGTCGGCATGTGCGTCAAGACCGATGCGGGAGAAGTGTACGCCGTCGGGACGGTGAAGGGCTTTGTTCAGCTGGTCGGTATCGGGGCCGATGAACAGGTCCTTGTATTTCTTGCAGAGGGCCTGCTGGGCTTCCCGTATCTGGGAGTCGTTTCCTTCCTCGCTGTCGGTACAGTTGGGATGGTAGGAGGCCACGGCTATGCCGATGGGGCTTTCGATACCCTGACTTCTGAAGGCTTCGCGGATGGTCTCAAACTGACGGATGTATTCTTCTTTCGAGGTGTTCTTGATGTTGTCGGTTTCTCCCTGATGCCACAGAATGTAATCGGGGATAAGGCCTTGTGCTTTCATACCGGCAATGGTCTCGGTCAGTCTGTCATACAGATAGCCTCCCTTTGCCCAGGCTGCAATTTCCACACCTCCCACTCCGATGGGGATGAGGGTGACTTTCGTGGTCAGTTTCTCATCGATGAGTTTGTCGGCCAGGCGGTTCCACACACTGGCACCGTAGCCGGTGGCTCCGATCAGCGGATCGGAAGAAGGATAGAGACGGCCTTCGAAATAATTGTATACGGTATGTTCCGGCTGGTATTTTCCGACTCCGTGGTTGGCCGAGTTCGACTGCCCGAAGGTGAACAATACCATTCCTCCCTTGGCTTCTTCCACCGGCACGGAATGGTAGTTCTCTGCCCATTCCTGCAGGCCTTCGATGGCGCGGCACAATACACCGGCTTCGCCACGGAAGGTACCTGAACCCTTCGGTTCTCCGGCAGGGGTATACCATTCGTTGAATCCCTGGTTCTTGACGACTCTTTCCAGCATCGGTCTCAGTTCTTCATAGGCTTCCTTGATGAATCCGTTTTCGGTCAGCCCCCAGATCATCCGGGCACCGAACCAGGTCCAGTCGCCCCCGTTCTGATAGCCATAGGGATGCATGCCTACGTTCTGGAAACTGCCTGTCGGATAAGTCGGATACAGGGTCAGTCCGATGGTCTGGGCATGTGCCTTTTCCACGTTCTCCAGCATCCGCTGGTTGGCATGGGCAATTTCTTCTTTGCTGAGCAGACCGGCCAGGATGGCTACTGCCGTACCTCCGTGGTAATATACCTGGTTTTCATCGAAAGTCTCGGGGAAAGGAGAACCGTTCAGGTAGATATGCGGAATGAATTTCTGCCGTTGACTGTCCCACAGGTGTTTGCGGATATTGCTTGTCAACTGTTGTTTCACGGCTACCCATTTCTCTCCGCAGGCCTTGTCGGTAGCTATTTCCTTGAAATTGTCGATGGCCAGCACCAGCATGGCATTGTCGTAGATGTCGATGGTGTAATGTGTGTGCTCATCAATCACCACTCCCCAGGGATGTTCCGGCTGAACGTCTCCCCAGTCGGCGGTTGTGGCACCGGTAATCAGTCCGTACTGTTTGTTGAGCTTTTCATTCATCAGGTATTGCAGGGCTAGGTCCATACGCTGTTCCACCGTCTTTCCGTTGATGACGGTCTGCAGGTAGGCCGTGTTCCGGCTTTTCTTCACATATTGGTAAACGGCCTGTACCAGGGAGGTCTCGTGGTCGGTCTCTACCGTATTCTTATGGGCGGCATATTGCGGACGGGTCTTCGACAGCCGGTAGCGATAACCCTCCGGGTCGTTCAGGTTGGCCTTGCGGATATCCATGTATCCGTCTACGATGTCACCGCCTTCTCCCTGAAAATGAAAGAAGGTATTCAGGCATTCCTGTACTTCATGGTCGGGCATGACATCCATGGCCACCTGTATGAAGGTGTTGAAGTCGCGGATCCATACTTCTCCGTATCCGTCTCCGGCATTGAGGCCGGTCGAAACGGTCTGGTGGGCCATCCGGGTGACTTGTTCCATCAGGGGATCTTCCAGAATGCTTTTCTGTACGGTTTTCAACGGGTCTTCGGGAGTGTTGCCCGAAGAAGGAAGGGCAAACAGCATCCCAAGGGCAAGGGAAATGAATCGGGTGTGTATCATAATGATTAAAGTTAATGTTAAATGTATGAACAATTAAAGATCATGCAAACTTATAAAAAATAAATCAGTTGTCCTTCATTTTGGGAGGAGTTATCGCTCTTTTTTGTGAGAAAGTGTTCTTTTTCGGAGGGGCGGCGGATAAGTGCCTGAAGTTTTTTAGGGTTTCGGGTTTTTTCCTAACTTCGCAAGAGGGATTTATCCTGTGGAGACGGAGCGGGAAGTATCCAATCCGATTGAGTTTCCAAAAGAATTCATCGAGAGTGAAAGATAACTGGGTGAAGGAATCAGATAAAATAAATAAACAGATAGGGAAAGACGATGGAAATGGTATTTTTATTGACCGGCCTGGTGGCTGGCGCCGTATTGGGATATTTGCTGGCATCGCGTAAGGTGTCGGCATTGCAGGCACAGATGGAGTTGCAGCAGAAGCATGCGGAGGAACTGTTGCGGGTGGAGAAGCAGGGATGGCAGGAGAAACTGGAGGCCCAGAAACAGGAAGTGGCGGAAATGCGCCGCCAGTTTAATGTGGAGTTTGAGAACATTGCCAATAAGATTTTCCAGCAGAAAACGGAAAGTTTCAATAAACTGAGTGCGGAGAGCCTGGCCGGACTGTTGAGGCCGTTTGGGGAGAATCTGAAGGAGTTCAAGCATCAGGTGGCTGAGGTGTACGACAGGGAGTCGAAGCAGCGCTTTTCGCTGGAGGAAAGAATTAAGGAACTGGTGCTGCTCAACAAGCAGATCAGTGACGATGCCAATAACCTGACGCGGGCCTTGAAGGGTGATTCCAAGTTGCAGGGAAACTGGGGAGAGATGGTGTTGGAGACCATTCTGGAGAATTCGGGACTGCGAGAAGGAGAAGAGTTCTTCCGTCAGGAGTTTCTGAAGGATGAGCATGGAGAGCCGCTCCGGAACGAGCAGGGACAGCGGCTGCAGCCGGATGTGCTGGTAGTGTATCCGGACAACCGGCAGGTGATTATCGACTCGAAGGTGTCGCTGACGGCTTATGCCAATTATGTGGCGGCAGAGGGACGTGGGGGGCAGGAGCAATACCTGAAAGCGCATCTGGCTTCGGTGCGGGCTCACATCGATGAACTGAGCCGGAAGGATTACTCGAAATATAATGTAAAGGCACTGGATTTTGTGATGATGTTCGTGCCTAACGAACCGGCATATGTGCTTGCCTTGCAGGCCGACCCGAATCTGTGGAATTATGCGTATCAGAAAAAGGTGGTGCTGATGAGTCCTACCAACCTGATTGCGGCGCTGCGTCTGGCGCTCGACCTGTGGAAGCGGGAGTATCAGGAAAAGAACCTGCAGGAGATTGTAAAGAGGGGGACCGCACTGTATGAGAAACTGGTGGGCTTTACGGATACGTTCGAGAAAATGGGTGAGATGCTGAAAGCGGCTTCTGTCAGCTACGAGAATGCGTTGTTGCAATTCTCGGAGGGTAAAGGAAATGTAATCCGGCAGGCAGAAATGTTGAAGGAACTGGGTATTACTCCGAAAAAGCGTTTCTCGTCGAGGATGCAGGGCAGGGCGCTGGAAGGAGAGACTGCCGATGAAGACTAGAAGCAGGTAAAACTGCTTTTTCTTCCGGAAAAACAGATTTTAAATAACTGAAAAAATATAAGACGGATTTTGTTTATTCATTATGATATATATTTTTTTAAAACTTTATTCTTGAAAATATATGTCCTAAAAAACGAAAGAAAGGGTCATATCATTACTCCAAACAAAGTTTGATAGGACCCTTTCAAGTGTTAGTTAGATTTGTATTTATAAGGAGTAGTCATTTTAGTATTGATACCCCTGATTATCTAACATAAATAGCATCTGTCAAAATATTAATACCGTATCTGTTTTCAGGGACAATGAGCCATTGTATATCATTTGCACACCTGATTGAGTATTTCGGATTGAACTGCAGTCTATCCGATGAGTCTGTTATTATCAGTCCTAATTTATATTTACCGGAATTAATATTTTCTGGAAGAATGAAGTCTCCATCTATACTGTGTAATAATGGTCTATAGTTACTATCTCCTGGCATATAAGGCTGCCAGTCTTCTGGATTACAGTTAACTTTATTCAGGTATACATTACTGTTTTCATCAATTAAGGCCAGGTATACATCATATGTTCCATGCATAGTGGAGAACCCTCGGTTAATAAGAGTTAAATTATAATGGTTGGGCTTGTTTTTGTTCCATGAAGTATTTGTGGTTAATCTTTGTAATTCAATTCTATAACCTAAATGGTCTCTGATATAATCAAAAGCGGAGCGCGGCACATTCTCACCTTTTGATGTTGTAAAATAATTATCAGAGACAGGCAAGTTGTATTTAATCAGGGAATCTGCAGTAAGCATTGTCTTTTTCCAGACCACCATTGAATATTCAGGCGGATTATTTTCATCAAATATATTATTGGCATGCTGCTCCTTGTAATTATGTATTACGCTCAATGATGTATAATGCTGCATGAACAGTCTGCGTGCGGCAGGAAGTCCTTCAATAATCCATCCTGCAGAGGGACTGTCCGGATCTTTTCCGACACTCCAGAATCCCCAAGGCATTTCTCCATCCACCGCCAAATATGGTGATTCTTTTACTATTTGGTTATAATTATCCGTTCCTTCGTGCATTCCGCCATCCCATCTGTCAGGCTTAATGACTATAAAATCGTCATGGAACGACAATCTGCTATACATTTTTTCATTACTCTTCAACAGGTTCTTGAAATCCGGAAGGCGTACCTGTACATCCAGTTCTTCAGGTACAACAGAAAGTAATTTCTCCAACACTGCAGTTTTGATGGAATCTGAATTTTCAAGGCCATGAATTGAACTGTGCCATTCTCCCCATGCACCTATCAAACCTGCCTGTACAACAAGTATTAAATCTTTATTCTTTTCCAGAAACGGTTTAAGCTGTTCCAGATGTGACAATATCTGAGGTAATTTCGGCCCTATCGGTTTACGTCTTATAAAATCACGTTCATAGGCAAATCTTAAAACAGCTTTCTTGCCAAGCAACCTCATTTCGTCAAAATACTTCTGCATCACCTCCAGGTGCTTCTTTTCAAGATTCTTATCATATAATTCTGTCAAATAAAAATAGCACTGGGTCAATGATACACTATCCGATGCATATCTAAAAGACAGATTCTTCAATTCCGCTGCCGGGTCAATGGTGTCTGTAACCACATCAACAGCCGTTTCCAATCTAAAACCACGTCCGGGATTATATAATCCGGAAGTTTTGTCAGCAGGTATGCCTTTATATTCTATCACTTTCCTATCATTGTCACAACTGTAAATTACAGCTGTCAAGCAACATAAACATATTATATTTAATAAACGATTCATCTTCTATTCTATTTATTTGTAAAACAATATACATTACCTCCGAAATCAACAGCAAACAAAGAATTACCCGACAAAGCCAAAGATGCGAAAACAGGAGCGCCGGTTTCATACTTCCAAAGCAAACGTCCGCTCTGAAGCTCTAATGCATATATAGCTCCATCCGAAGCCGGAAAATACACAATATTTCCTGATAGCACAGCACTGGTCTCGACTGTACATGCCGGATATTTGCTGTAGGGAGAACTGTAGATCAATGCAGGTAAAGTTCTGAAATTCCACTTTTCCTCCATCGTTGTTGCATCTACGGCCACCATTCCTCTTTCGGCTGTTCCGAATACAATATAGCCATCTGCTACCAAAGGTGATGAGGTTACATCTACGTTATATCCCAAGTTCTTTACCGTTATCACTTCTCCAGTATACGCATTAATCTTGAATAATGAATTTAAAGACAATACATATATTATACCATTTATGATAACTGGGGAGGAAGACCTGTGACGCAGTCCCATTTTGTCATTTTTCCATAATAATCTACCTGTTTTTATGTCATTGGCATACATGGCATCCCAATGTGATCCTCCTATCAATACTTTTTCGTCAGCTGAAAGAGTTACAGTACATCCTTCTCTTGCTTTCCAGTCTTTATTTCTCCATATGATATTACCTGTTTTTGCTTCAATTGCACACAAAGACTTACCTGTTCCGGCATATACAACACCATTTGAAGCTATCAAACCTCCGTTCAGCGGTGGAACAGCATCCCATCCCAGGTTGTTCTTCCACAATAAGGTCCCATTACCGGTATTTATAGCATATAAACAACCATGGACATCCTGTGCAAAAACAATATCGCCTGAAACTGCCATACTGTTTCTTACGGATGACATACAATTATATTTCCACAATGTCTTTCCGGTATAAGCATCATATGCTGCTACGAATGCCTTGCCACTGAAGTTCTCATCTGTAGTAGCCACAAAGACTTTTCCTCTACTTATTAAAGGAGAAGTCATATAAACATTGCTACCTATGTTGTTTATCCATCTTAATTCCAGTGGAGGTACCACCTCAGATTTATTATAACCGGAGTGAGCCGCGTCATACAATAGATTATTGCAGTCATCTCCTAACTTTACTTTTCTGCATACATCTTCCCGGTAAAGAACAGTACGCTCAGTTCTGGTTACCTCTCCATTGGCAAAACCGGCCATTACTTTTACTGTTAAATATTTGCCTTTACACCATTCCGGTATACGGCATTTACCGGTCCATGCCATGTCTGTAGTCTCTTTCAAATCAGATGACGATACAAGCCTGTTGCCACAGTAAATAGCATAATCAATCTGTGAAACCGGAGATACTGTATGATATACGTTTACATATACAGGCATAAAACCATCGTCGTCAATTAAAGCCTCATCACCGCCCAAAGAAGCAATACGGATATGCTTATCCAATAAAGTATATCTCAGTTGGGAAGTAAAGTTTCCGTCGCTATCGACGTCAAAGACTCTGAATGCTGATGAAGCATGGTCTATACCGCCACACGCAAGTGAAGAAGTACATATACTGAATATTGATTGATGCTTCATTATATTATTCACATGCCAGTGTCCGTATATCCATGCCTTTACATTTGCCTTCTCAAGATCAATAAATGCATTATCCGAGAATTTCAATCTGGTATCATCTCCGTCTATCAGCAAATCGTGGCAGAACACCATTACCGGCTTCCCTTTTGCAGCAACAGCGATATCATTTTTCATCCACTCATAGACATTTTCTTTTGTATAAGAGGGAGCAAAATCTCCGTAAGGCATTGGCAATACGATATAATGTACATTACCGGCATCAAAAGAGTAATATACCGGACCATATATACTCTCAAACAATTCTTCTCCATATCGTCCATCGACCAGGTCATGGTTGCCGATAGAATAAAATACGGGAACATTCATGTTTGCTGTATTCATCATATCCAGATGGCTTTTAAGTCCGGCCTCATAACAGATATCTCCTGTATGTATGATAAATGCCACATTCTCGTTACGGGAATAATCTCTTAGGTTATTGACCCAACTTTCATGTCCAAGCTTACCTCCTATTTCAGTATCAGATATCTGAACAAACTTGTGCTTCCCTTTATTGTCTATTCTTCCAGACAATTCGGAAACGGCAAAATCATAATCGTCTATACCATCCACAATGCCATGATAATGCCTGTTGTTGGTATAAAATCCTGAAGGAGTGGTTATAAAAAGGAATTTTTCCTTATTGTGTCCACTAAGTCTATATATACCGTTTGCATCTGTCAGGACCACATTAAGTCCGTCTGATACAGCAACCCCTTTCAGACACTTTTCTCCTTTATCCCAAACTCCATTATGATTTCTGTCAACATAGACCCGGCCGCTAAATTCCGCAAAGGCCGTTATCGTATAAACTAAAGACAGAAAAAATAATCCTGAAAATCTGTACATAGGCTCAACGTTTTACTTCATCAATTTTCGCCATCTCTTCTTTATGTCTTTTCTCTTCCTCGCACAATGGCTTATACCATGATTTATAAAGAATTAAAGAAGAAATCACCAATAATACAAGTGATACAGAAAGTCCCCGGTAATTTCGTATTACCAGAAACATTGGTATGACTGTAAGACATGACTGCCATATTATTCCAATTGTCACATTGAACATGTCTCTTTTACTGTTTCTGTTTTTCTCAATAAACGGATACTTCTCAATCGCTTTTTCAGCAATAGGATGCCACCAGCCCCACGGGCGGACCTTTACATAAAAATCGACCAGTACTTTTTCATCGGTCGGAGGTGCAGAATATGTTCCTGCCACACATCCTATCAAAGATATTCCAAACAGAACAGGGAAGAAATAAAGTACCATATCGTCAGGAACAGTAAACTTCATTACGAGAGCCGCAACCACACCGGCTGTCATTCCCCAGAAATATCCCTCACCGTTAAACCTCCACCAGTGCCATTTCAAAACATTCGCAGCAATATATCCACCCCAAAGAGCTCCTACAATCCATTGGAAAATCTCATTGATATCCTTAAGAAACAGTCCTATTATGGTACTTATTACAACTACTGATACAGAAACAATATAGCTTCCCCTGATTTGTGTCTTGACATTAGCATTAGGATTTATATATTTCAGGTATATATCATTTATTATATAAGCAGGAGCAGTGTTGACTGTTGAGGCAAAGGTCGACATAAACGCTGCAAGAAGTCCGGCGAGCAATAAACCGGCCAGACCTGTCGGCACATATTGGGTTATCAGGTATGGCAGAATGGTCTCAAAATCGGAATTTGAAGCGACCATCTGTGACATTCCTCCGTCTTCCTTGAAAAAATATACTGCAAGCAAGGCAAAGCCCATTATCATCAGATAACGCGGAATAAGCAGAATGACAGACACAGAGCCACTCATCAGAGCCGCCTCCTTAGGAGATTTGCACGAAAGAATTTTCTGCATATCATAGTTGGGGGCGGGACCGGCCATACTCATGAACACACCTTTAAACAAAGCCATCATTACAAAAGCTCCCATCATAGTATATGGTTCATTACTCATACGCTCAACAAGCAGATCCATTTTCCCTGACCAGTCAATATCCAACATCCATCCAAAGAAAGGATTTCCCCAACCTTCCGGAACAAAGGATGCTATCATTTCTGGAGCAACCATATTCATTCCTATTATTACAATAACCAACCCTGCTACCGTCATGATACCAAACTGTACAACATCGGTCCACACAATGCTCAACATGCCACCAAGCATGACATAAAACGTAGCTATAGCTGTAAAAAAGATCCCATAGAGATGCGGCACATATTGTAAAGGTACATCGAACGGTATGTATTGAGAAACAGTACTCCAAGGGATGAATATTTCCATGAATTTACCTATGCCGATAAACCCATAACTAAGAAATCCTAAAGCACTTAGGATAGCAAATGCCACCACTATAGTATGCGACAATCTTGCTCCCTTTCCAAAGCCAAACCTTGTATTGATCCATTCCGCACCGGTAAGTACATTGGAACGCCTCAACCATACCGATAGATACACCATCATAAAAATCTGATTGAATACAGGCCAAAGCCATGGAATCCAAAGGCTTTTCAAACCATAGGCAAATGCCCAGTAAACCATAAGCATAGTGCCCGTGATATCAAACATGCCTGACGCATTCGATAATCCCAACATATAGAAAGGCAATGTTTTACCACCAAGGAAATATGCGTCCATGTTTTTTGATGCACGTTTCTTCAGTATTACACCTATAATTACCATCAACAACAGATACAGGGATATGATGGCAAAATCCATTCCGTGAAGTCTCATAGTCTATTTTTAGATACAAAAATAAAAAGATATAGTATACAAACAAAAAACAGAAGTCAAAGCCTGTATACAAAACATACAAGCTCCAACTCCTGTTTTATAATAATTAAGGAGTTATCCTTGCAATCAAAAAACCTTGAGATTTAACCTATGTTCTTATTTCTATTTACAAGTTTGATAATTGCTGCAACAGAACTGTCGGAACGCAGTCCATCGGCTGGAGTATTCATACAGTAGTCTACCAGCCGTTTGACCGTTGATGTCGCAACATGCATTCTTGTATCGGAAGAAGCATAATAAATAAACACCTTGCCGTCTTCATCGGCAATCCATCCGTTCGAGAACAACACATTGGATACATCGCCCACTCTTTCTTCTCCTACGGGAGCAAGCAGAAAGCCTCCAGGTTCAGCTATGACCTTTGTCGGATCTTCAAGTGAAGTCATATAGAGATAAAGCACATATCTCAATCCGGCAGCACATCCCCTTACTCCATGAGCCAGATGAAGCCATCCTGCCGGTGTCTTTATAGGGTGTGGCCCTTCTCCGTTTTTTACTTCCTTTATGGTATGATAATGCCTGTGGTTTATAATCTTCTCTTCCTTAACCACGGCATTAGCCATGTCGTCAATCAATGCCCAACCGATGCCGCCTCCATTACCGGCTTCAATAAAGTTGTCTTGTGGCCTGGTATATAAAGCATATTTGCCATTTACAAACTCTGGATGCAATACCACATTACGCTGCTGATGATCTGATATCAGATTAGGAAGCCTTTCCCAGTTTATCAAATCCTTTGTCCTTACAATCCCGGCCTTTGCGACAGCAGAAGACAAATCTCCAGGAGCAGCGTCAGGCGACAGACTCTCACTACAGAATATTCCGTATATCCAGCCATCTTCATGCGCCGTAAGGCGCATGTCGTAAACGTTGGTCTCTGACGGATCGATGTCAGGCAATCTTATAGGGTACTCCCAAAAGCGGAAATTATCTGTTCCATTAGGACTTTCAGCAATTGCAAAGAAAGATTTTCTGTCATTACCTTCTACACGTGCCATCAACAGATATTTACCATGCCACTTTATAGCCCCGGCATTCATGACCGCATTTATGCCTATTCGTTCCATCATATACGGATTTGTCGCCAAGTTCAGGTCATATCTCCATTCTAATGGGGTATGTTCATTTGTCAGCACCGGATATTTATATCTCTCAAAAATGCCGTTCCCACAAATTTCTTTCTCATTTGTACGGGTAAGAAGTTCGTTGTGGTTTTTTATCAACATTATTTTTCTATCACTCATATAAAAGCATTTAAGTGAATCCAGCAACATTATTAATAAATCACTCTGTCTGGCTGGTTATAATATAAGATCTTGTTTCATAACCACTTTCAAGGAAGCTGACCCAATACCAGCCATTATCTACTTTATCTATTCTACAGTCGGTGATTGGGTATTCAACACTCATGTCAACCTCTCCTTTAGAAACTTTATACAAAACAGCATTTTCCTTATTACCTACAGATAAATCACCGTCAAATTTAACAGCAAAACCTGAGCCGAAGGTTCCTGTAGTTTTAGCAACAAGGCGTGACATATTAAATTCCGGTGAATGTACAACCTGGCCGACTTTAGCAGTTGATAAATTTTGGTATTTACCCGAACCTGCAACTTTATAACGCAATGAAGGATTCTCTTCATATGGATCATCAATAAATTCAATATATACATCTACTGAACGTCCTTCTGCATCTGAGACTGTTACAGTTTTATTAAAACGGTATCTTTTAAGTCCTGTTATACTTAATTTGTCTCCCACTATTTCACATGACAAATAAGAAGACAATCCATTGTTTTTACATGTATAACCACCATTGCCGTTTAATATTGCTATTTCAACAGGTTCATTGACTGTTATTGTATTCAGTGAAGTTGTTTCAAGTAAAAGTTCATTTACACATTTAATATTGATTGTCGCAGACTTATCTCTCGAATCTGTAACAGTTATCATTGTATTTCCTGGGGTTTTACCTGTTACTTCTATTTCACCTTCCTCATTAAATGCGGCTGATGCTATACTTTCATCGGCGACACTTAATCTGTAATTCCCGTTTCCTGTATAAATACTTGTTTTTGAGACTTTTCCGACAAGGACTGTCATATCCTTATTATTAAGTTCAAGTTCCACAAGTTTCTTTACTTCCACTTTCACAGTCTGTATCTTTCTCGCCCAGTCGGTAATCGTAATATTGGCTGTTCCAGGTTGGAGTGCGTTGAGCAAAATCTTATTCTCGTCAACCGTAGCGGTCAATATATCTTCATTATCAACCGATATTTTATAACTACCGTTACCGTCAGTGATATTAATTACCGCTTCAGATGTGACATCCAAATCTACGGTTAATTCTTTTACATCTGTTTCTATATCTGCATAAGAAGGTAAATCTTCATTGCATGAATTCAATAACAGACTGCATAATAAAAATATAAAAAAATAAAATTTCGTTTTCATACATTTACAATTTTACAATTAATTACTCAACAGGTTTTAGCTTTCCTGTTACTGTAACAATACTATACTTTGGAATAGTGACTGCCCGTAATCCGCTTATTGAAGGATTTATTTTTTTACGTTGCCATTTAACCCCCTCATCAGATGTATATGAAATCATGTTTTGGAATTCACGGCCTTCAACTTCCAATTTCGCTTCAAATCCTTTTGTCTCACTGTTGTTTGTAATAACGAAAGTATAAGTGTCTGTCTCATTATTAATATAAGAAGACACAAGGACGTCATCATTCAAGGCAAATTCATCCCCTTCTGTAACTTCTTTTTCAGCATCATAACGCATACTTCCTACACTAATATGCTTAGAATACTGACCGTAAGCATAGTATCTTCCGGTTATTTCATAAGATGTTCCCGGCAGTGCTTCTTCAAGCTTGATCAATGATTCATTATTAGAACAAGGTCTTGCTCCGGCCCACCAAACCAGAGCGTTCAAATTAGCATTTACAAAATATCTATGAAATGTATTGGCGCGTTTCATGGCATCTTTCCACGATGGATCATAAGTATCCGTCCAAGACAACTCTGTATTCCAAATATGGAAACCTTCTTCTCTAATTATCTCAGAATCTTTAATACTATTGTCCGATGTCAGATAACCATGGGCGGCTGTTATGATATTTTTATTCTTCATATCATAATTCTTGATTCCCTTTTCTACACTTGAAAGTCCACTCCACCAAGAATGTTCACCATATATGATATGTACGTCCTGATGACCGCCATTATCTAATGTATTCCTTAATGTCTCAGCGCAAAATTCTGCCAATTTTGTATCTATTTTCCAAGAACATCCGTTCCATCCTGTTCCACCGCTGTTAGGTTCATTTGAAGGAGATATCGCATAAACCTTGATACCGAATTTCTTCTCATACTCATTTATGAAATCCAATAAATAATCGGCATACTCCTGTTCGCACCCTTCCTTCAGGCTGCCGCCACTTGAACTGCCATTGCTTTTCATTGATGCCGGAGGGCTCCATATTGAATATATGTTTCTCACATGAGGATATTTCTTGGCTATAATATCAGTCAGCCACATTTGTCCTAACTGAACCTGCTCGCCACACTCATGCCCATGATAACTACGCCAATAATTATTTATCATTGCCGGAGCATTCGCCGGTAAATTGTAATTACCATTGTTGGCTCCCCAGAATTCTATAGCCCCTGTCTCAGGATCTTGATAATGAGGAAAAACTTCACCTCTGAAAATATTAAGATTCAATCCTGTTTTGCCAAATAAAGCCTCGACTACATCTTCTCTGAGATTATTATTCCATATTCTGTGTGACCACTCGGCAAAAGCACATCCAAAACCATCTATAACCTGATGCCTGTTTTCATCGGCTGTTTTGATCCTTATTATGTTTGCCGTTGTCGGCTCTAATGATATACCATCATCCTCATCTGTCTCTTCCACCGGATCTGGAATATAAACATCATCATGGTCTATTGTGCCGTCATCACAAGAAGCAAACAACAAACTGGCCATAATAAATGAATAAGAAAATATACGTTTCATAAGAATTTCCATTTTATTTAATAATCATATAATAAATCACTTCCACAAATCTGTTTGATGCATAGCAGAGTTATAATTCAATTCTCCCATCGGGATAGGGAAATACCTGTATTTTTCCTCAAAATTATCAGCCCCCTGTTTTTCATTGGTCTTGAAAATATTTTTCATTTCCACCGCTGTATACCAACGTTTCATGTCATCAAATCTGTGTCCTTCACCAAAGAATTCAAGCATACACTGATGTTCTATCTCTCTCATTAATTCTTCTTTTCCTGTAAATGTCTTATCTTTCAGTCCGGCGCGTTGCCTTATTCTTTGCAGTGCCTTATTTGCTTCATTATCATCTCCAGTCATGGCACATGATTCCGCATAAAGCAGCAGGGCTTCAGAGAATCTCATAATTCTAAGGTTAATCGCTTTACCTTCTTTATTTCCCATATTATCTGCTGCTTTGTCATTCACAAAGTATGCTGTATACTTCTTTAATAAAAATTTACCCTCCTTATTCTCTACATTGTATGACGGAGCACCACCTGCCATTTTTCCGGCATTGTTTTCCCATAAATCATTCATGGAATAATTACCCCCATACCATTTTTCATTTTTCACCCAATCTCCATACTCTTCAGGGTCGAAAAACAAACTGCAATACATTCTTTTATCAAATTTCGTATCTGCTTCCGCTGAAGAAGTCCCTCTCAGTTCTTTGACAAACTCGCGGACTACAGACGATGAAGGCATTAGTTTCGCCCATCCTCCAGAAGCGACAGGACCTATAAACTGGGGTATTGAATTTCCTAAGTTTATACCACTTTCGTTACCCCATGTCAAATCGCCGTCACTACTGTAAGCCAGTTCAAAAATAGATTCTTTATTATGTTCCTCTTCAGTAGTGAAATTCTTTGAAAAATCTTCCATCAAATCATATTCATATGGAGCTGCAAGTAATTTGGCCAGTTCTTTTTTGGCTTCCTCATATTTATGCTGTGTAGCATACACTTTCCCCAATAAAAATATAGCCGCTCCTTTTGTCGCACGTTCTTTACCTTCTGTTCTTATAACCGGAAGATTACATCTGTTTATAGCCTCATCCAGATCATCTTCTACACGCTTCCAGATTTCGGCTTCGGTAGCCGGAGCCTTTTCCGTTTCATCATAATTGGACGGAATAAGTCGTAAAGGCACTTCCTTATAATTATTGACCAATAAGAAATACTGATAAGCTCTTAAAAATAAGGCTTCCCCTTTAATCATCAGTCTGTCTTCATCAGTAAGGCCCTCTTCTGGGATGTTGTCTATATTATACAATACGACATTCGCACGTTGAATTCCGGCAAACAAAGCTCCATATGGATCGTTGCCCGTAGTAAGAGAGTTAGTAAAAGTAGCAATCTGCCACATCGGTTGCTCTTCACCTAGAATGGTAAATATATCATCACCCCGGCTGTTATTATTGAGCCATCCGTCAAAAGCTCCGTAATATCCGTACATCTGGTATTTAATAGGCGAATATGCTGCTGCAAGAGCTGATTCCGCATCTGCCTTATCTTTCCAGAAATTTTCTTCCGTGAAATTATTAGGATTGCTCAAATCCAGAAAAGCAGCTTCATTACATGACACGAAAGCATTAGACAATATAAAAGATAAAGCTATATATGATAAATATTTCTTTTTCATATTATTATTATTTAATATTACAAACTTACCTGTATTCCGAATGATATAGTTCTTGGCAAAGGATAGCGTCCCTGATCAATGCCACGCGTAAATACGGCATACGAGGCTCCCATATCAATTCCACTTTCTCCCAAGTCTGGTGTATAGCCAGAATATCTGGTCAGCGTAAATAAGTTTTCCATTGATGCATAAATTCTGACTTTCTCCAGTTTGATTTTTTTCAATATGCTTGTCGGCAATGTATAACCTATATCCAATGTTTTCAGTCTGAAATATGAACCATCCTCAAGCCATCTGTCTGTGTATGCTAATTTATTGTCAGCTCCATCCGATTTTGAAAAACGGGGGATATCTGTATCCTGATTGTCCGGTCTCCATGAGTCTGCTACTGTTGTACTCAAGTTTCCATTAAAGTTGCCGGACTCCAAACGGTATTTAGGGTAATTGTATATCTTATTACCGGAAACACCATCAAAGAACAGATTGACATCAAAGTTATTCCAACTGCCTCCCATGCGTAATCCGAACATGAAGTTGGGGAAGGGGCTTCCGACATCATGCTGGTCATCAGTATTGATTTTGCCGTCGCCATTCCAGTCTTTATACTTTATGTCACCAACCTGAGCACCCGGTTGTATCTGGTTTCCGTTTTTATCTACATAATTTGCGATTTCCTCTACACTGCGGAATAAGCCATCAGTTTCAATCAAGTTAAAATAAGACATTGAATGACCTTCTGAAAACATATTTATGCCACGGCCTCCTGCACCATGTGCATTGTAGCCTGATATCATCAGATTTTGGCCGCCTAAAGTTATTTTGGTCACTTCATTCTTTTCTGTTGTAATATTGGCACCAATATAGTAATCAAATTTATTATTGATACTGCCTCTGTAATCTATAGAGAATTCAAAGCCTTTATTACGGACTTGTCCGGCGTTTTGTATAGAATAGCCCGATACACCAGTTGAAGATGCCAAAGGTATAGGCAACAGCACATCATTGGTATTCTTTACATAAGCATCTGCAGTCATCATCAAACGACCTCCTAAGAAACTTAAATCCAACCCTACATTGTAAGTTTCAGTATTCTCCCAGGTTAATGAGACTGGGGATACAGCTTCGGTATTTGGCATAACTCCCATCCATGGAACACCGTTTAATATATAATTCATACCATCAGACACAACACTTACAGTAGGATAATAACTGCTCATTTCCTGATTTCCCAATTTACCATAACTAAAACGAATCTTAAATTGGTCGAATACATTCTGTAATGGTTTGAAAAACTTTTCATTGGCAATATTCCAGCCGGCTGAAACTGACGGGAATGCTCCATAACGACAGCCTGAGGCAAAGCGGGAGGAACCGTCCCTACGGATTGAGGCAGAGAACAGATATCTGTCTGCATATGAATACATAACACGTCCGAACAAGGAAACTAAAGCCAGTTCGTTTAAACTGCTGTTTGCTCCTAAATTTGAAGGATCTACATTTCCGGGCATTGTCTGGATATATTCCGACATATCAGTGTTCTTGCCATACAGACTATAACTTTTATCTTTCTGTGCAGAATATCCTAACAGTAACTGTAAATTATGTTCGCCAAAAGTACGGTCATAATTTAATGTGTTTTCCAAAACCCAAGACTCATATGTAGATGACTTTTCTTCCAGGTCTGGCTTCTCGTTCAGCCCATAGGTTCCCAAATCATAAACATCGGTGTATTTTCTCCATTTTGTCTGATCACGGCGGATTCCTATATTAAACTTATATTTCAAGCCTTTCAGAATTTCAGCTTGCAGATAAGCGTTCAAGAAAATATTGACATTATCTGTGCTTTCATTATTTACAGTCATTTCAGCCAGAGGATTCGGTAAATTTATATCAGCTGAAGTTCCCCATCCTGATGAATTATTCGGATCATAAACAGGAACCACAGATGGAAACTGTAAGATATCAAACATCGTATCCTGATGTATATAGCCATGTCCTTTACTGAAACGCATGATCATAGACTGACCAATCTGAAGACGGTTGTTCAGAAAATTATAATCGTTCTTCAACCTTATATTATAAGATTCGTGTCCTGTATTACGGAGTATACCCTCACGGTTCAAATAACCCACTGAGGCACTGTAAGTGTTCGTCTTTCCGCCTCCTGAAATATTGGCATTTGCCTTGTAAGTCATGGCAGTCTGTAACATGACGTCTTGCCAGTCGGTTCCTGCTCCTGTAAATGCAACTGCCCCCGACTCTGCTCCATATCCGTCACCGGCCAATCCGTAATATTTGGCAAAACGGCTGTATTCCTCACCGGTAAAAACCTTTATTTTCTTCGGGGTATTACTTATTCCTGTAAAAAAGCTCACATCAAGTTTTGCCGGAGTATCTTTTCTGCCGCTTTTGGTGGTTATCAATACCACACCACCTGCCGCACGCGAACCATAAATAGCTGCTGCGGCTGCATCTTTCAATACTTCGATAGAAGCTATGTCATTAGGATCAACCATGCTGATGTCCCCAAATGCACCATCAATAATATATAAAGGTGCATTATTTGATAAAGAACTTACACCTCTGATGTTTATTGTCATTCCGCCGTTAGGGTCACCACTTGAACTTGCAACAGATACACCTGGGATTTTACCCTGAAGTGCATTGGCCACACTGGTTGATACATCACCATTAAGTTCCTTGGCAGAAACCGAGCCCACAGCTCCGGATAAATGACTTTTCTTTACAGTTCCATAACCAATAACCACGACCTGATCCAACATCACGTTATCCTCTTCCAATGAGATATTCACTATAGAAGAATCAGTAAGTATGTTCTCCACCGTCTTCATTCCAATAGTGGAAAAGACTATGACATCGCCTACATTGGCATGTATAGAATAACATCCTTGTAAATCCGAGATTGTTCCGATATCGGTTCCTTTAATCATAATTGTCACTCCAGGTAAAGGTTCTTTTGTGACTGCATCTACTACGACACCCGAGTAATTTCTTTCTTGTGAAATTCCATTTAAGGTAAAAATAAATGAGAGAAAGAAACATAATAAATTAAATTTCCTTTTCATAAAGCAATTTAATGTGTTAAACATATATTAGTATTCCAAACATTTCAGATTAGTATTCCGTGGCTATATCTTTAATCAGATAGTGCAAAATTATTCCATTCTATATAACATGACAAGTATTATTATATCCCTTATTAATACTATTTTATCATTGTTGCAAGTAACCCAAAAACGATGATTGCAAGTGCACCATCATTTTAAAAGCGTATACCGGCCAGTAAGTCTGAACGTAACCGGAATGCTTTATGACTTGAAGGGGTCAGTCACAAAGAAGGAATAGACAAAACATGAGATGTTTCATGTACTGACATAAAAATCTCCTGCTTTAGCCTTCGTTTGTCTTAATTATACGGCTAAAAGCAGGAGATTCTTTACGTATAAGTTTCTGCCAGCAGGATTTTTACTTTAGCAGTTCTATTTTGAATCTGTTTACGTAAATATTGCATCACTCTTATATCAGTCTATATATACAGACTCTATATTTCTGCCTATCCAAACCTGCGGCTTGTCGAGGTCCAGCATATAGCATATAGTTGCAGCCACATCAAAAACCATTGTACTTTCTGTTATCTCATAATTTTTCTTTATCCCTTTTCCACATATAACCAAAGGAGTCTCCATCTCATCCATAGTAGGTCCGCCATGACCAGTTTCTTTTCCACCATGGTCGGCTGCCAAAATAAACACAGATTCATCAAATATACCTGCATCGATGACAGCTTGTTTTATTTTACCTAAAGCTGAGTCCAGATGATGTAATTTGTCATAGTATTCCTTGGTTTCCCAACCGCTTCCATGACCGGTCCCATCCGGTTCTGCAAAAATTATGGAACAGAAAAGCGGTTTTTTGCTCTTTATGTAGTCGGTTGCAACTTTTACCGCATCATCTGTATTGTCCCCCGACAGACCGGTCTGTCTTAAATATCCTACAGACAATGTATCCACCAAATATCGCATGCCTTCCCATTCGTATATATGGCCCGTTTCACTCTCAGGATATTTCTTTTTCAAAAGATAAAAAACGTCTGGAAACAAACCATGTTCTGTTAAAACTCTTGAAGGAAGGTCAGGAACCTTGCTTCCCCATGTATTGAATCCGTGTAACTCAGGACCGGCTCCCATAAACATAGAAGCCCAATTACAGGCACTTGAAGAGGGTAGGATGGAGCGGTTCTTTAATGTATATGAACCCGTTTTCATGAATTCATGATATACCGGCATATCTACACCATTTTTGATGCTGTTTGCACTCATTCCATCAAAAGCTATCAGGAAAACATGTTTCGGCTTTTCTGAAACTATTTCTTTTCCTCCGGAAACAGATGAACAAGAAATCAAACATAAGCAGAGAACAAAAAACAAGAAACTTTTTTTCATGTTAATATTAGACTTAAATAAAACTTGTACTGGCCACTAAAATATTTAATCTGACAATACAAAATTATAAATTGTCTTTTTATCCGACCAATATTATATTATCTCTTATTGATACTTTTTTATTAATATTCATTATACGATAATCCTGTTCTTTCGGTAATTCTCTCTAAATTCAGACGGAGTCACCCCTTTCTTCCTTTTGAATATTCTGTTGAAGTTTGACAGGTTGTTAAATCCACATGCATAGCATATTTCAGCAACACTATCTGTTCCATCAATCAATTGTCTGACAGCTTCCCCCAAGCGTATGTCATTTAGAAAATCCACAAAACTTTTTGAAGTGTGCTGCTTCATGTATCTGCTGAAAGAAATCTCACTCATGTTAACATGACTTGCTACGTCAGACAACCTTATCACTTCAGAATAATGTTTTTGCAGGTAATCTACTATATTCCCCATAGTTGAATCCTGTTTCTCTGAAGACAGGAATAGATTTGATAAGACACGCATCTCGCCATCTTTTGACAATTCGTGTAATATGATAAAAAATTTCATCAGCGAATAAAAACTGTCTGTCTCACTCATCAGCATCTTTATCATAGGTCTGACCCTGGAAATGGCTCTTTCGCTGAAAACGACCCCGCGGGAGGCCTTTTTTAGCAGTCTTGCAATACTTAGCATCTGATTCCTTTCCAGAATAGAGTCGGATAACAAATCATGATGAAATTGTATGGTTATTTCATGAATATCATCTGACTGGCATTCGTGGTCAATCCATGCATGTTCCAGTTTCGGATTGGCTATGAGTACTAGTTCTTCTTGTCCTATCATCTCTACCGAGTCGCCTACAATACGTTGTGCGCCTTTGGCATTTTCAATATAATTCAACTCAAATTCAGGATGAATATGAACAGGAAAATTGAAATTCGACTTACGACGCTCTATTAAAATAAAACAGTCTTCAGATGACAAAGGGGATACTTCTTCAAACAGTTTGCTGGTATGTATCATATAGTATCAGATTTTTATATCCACAAAGGTATTATAAAAAATAATACTTCTCCAATTCCCAAAGCATTTTCTGCAAGGAAATCTTTTGACTGCCTTACGGCTTCAGGAGATGAACATGGGTATGTATCGGATGTATTGCCCAGATACAGTGACATTTCTTTCCTTATACTCTTGCCGTCTTTGCATAAGGAAAGAGGTTGTTAAAATCTGATATGCAGGTTTGCTCACTTATTAAAATGTGTTATAAATCACGTTTTTAAGACTGATTTTCTTGGAACTGCCCATTAAATCCGTATCTTTGTAGTGTGTTTTTCATAGTATTAGATTTAAGGTTAACAAAGGTTGGAGTACAGCGGTGCTCCTTTTTTATTTATAGCCGTTTCTTCTGGTGATTTGCTTGTTCTTTGGGAGTTGTTTCTGCATAAAGGTGTTTTTTCGAAAAGGTGGCGTCCTTTTTCGGAAAGGTGGCGGTCTTTTTCGGAAAGGCCTCGATGTCCTGAGGAAAAGATGGCG
>ERZ1027150.966-NODE-966-length-22089-cov-12.793002_pt1 | contig 22089 bp, 21 predicted proteins | sample MGYA00519276_ERZ1027150 | MGnify/ENA primary metagenome ERZ1027150 (study PRJEB26926, sample SAMN06164860) | human gut metagenome | biome: ENVO:00009003; feature: ENVO:2100002; material: ENVO:00002003 | host: Homo sapiens | place: USA | collected 2012 ... | reverse complement strand
GCGATCAAGCCCTGGAGGATTCGAAGGGAGCTGGCCGTATGGGACTTACCCGTATTTCAAAATGTTTTCGATAGACATCTCACCGATGTTTCTCGATTGCGGGTGCAAAGGTAGGCATTTTTTTTGAATACGCAATACCTCTATGAAAAAAAATATACCAAAATGGTAAAGAATATGATTTTTCAGTCTTTTTATATACCACAGCTCACTGAAAAAAACTACTTTTGTAACCATTATCAAACATTACTATCATGACAACAGAAAGACCAATAACCTTACAGGAATATGCCATGCGATTTGGAACTTACATGGGATTGTTCTGGATTTTCAAATTTATTTTCCTTCCCATTGGCTTTTCCATCCCATTGCTCCAACTGCTGTTTATTTTAATGACACTTTTTGTGCCGGTATTAGGCTATATTTACGCACGCCGTTACCGCAACCTGTATCATGAAGGCAATTTTTCCTTTACTCAGGCATTCAGTTTCTGTTTTCTGATGTATCTTTTTGCTTCCATCCTGACAGCACTGGCGCACTACGTGTATTTCCGTTTTATTGATCAGGGTTATTTACTGAATACGTATCTGGACCAACTGGAAACTATAAAGGATTCCGTAACAGGAGACATGAAGATTTCCGTAGAACAACTTATCGGCAGTCTGAATGTCATTTCTTCCCTCAGTTCTTTGCAACTGACTTTTCAGTTGCTTTCGCAGAATTTCTTCTATGGAATTCTGCTGGCTATCCCTACCGGACTGGTAGTCATGAAAAAGAAAAACTAATCGCTTTAGCAATATAAATATGGATATATCTGTAGTCGTACCTCTATATAATGAAGAGGAGTCCTTACCTGAACTGTATGCTTGGATTGAACGCGTAATGCATAAGCATCATTTTACCTACGAAGTCATCTTTGTAAATGATGGTAGTACGGACCACTCCTGGCAGGTCATCGAAGAACTTAGCCGGAAGTCAAAAGAAGTGAAAGGTATCAAGTTCCGCCGCAATTATGGAAAATCACCAGCCTTATTCTGCGGATTCAAGAAAGCAGAGGGAGATGTAATTATCACCATGGATGCTGACTTACAGGACAGTCCGGACGAAATTCCAGAACTTTACCGCATGATTACGGAAGACGGCTATGACTTGGTTTCCGGATGGAAGCAGAAGCGCTATGACCCGCTGTCGAAAACAATCCCGACCAAACTATTCAATGCTACCGCACGTGCTGTTTCGGGAATACATAATCTGCACGATTTCAACTGCGGACTGAAAGCCTATCGCCGGGACGTAGTGAAAAACATTGAGGTGTACGGCGAAATGCACCGCTACATCCCCTATCTGGCAAAAAATGCCGGCTTCAACCGTATCGGAGAAAAAATTGTACATCATCAGGCACGCAAATATGGAAAGACCAAGTTCGGACTGAACCGTTTCGTCAACGGCTACCTGGATTTGCTTACCTTGTGGTTTTTATCTACCTTCGGTGTGAAACCGATGCACATCTTCGGCTTCTTAGGCTCCATCATGTTCATCTTAGGATTTATCGCTGTCATTGTGGTAGGTGCTACCAAGCTCTATGACATGTATTGCGGCAATCCTTATCGCCTAGTAACTGAAAGTCCCTATTTCTACCTGGCACTGACCACCATGATATTAGGAACCCAACTTTTCCTAGCCGGATTTATCGGAGAACTGATTGCACGCAATTCTCCTGAAAGAAACAACTATCAAATCGAGAAAGAAATTGAATAATGAAGAAACTACCGATTGTATTAGGTATCCTCTTAGTGGCAGTCGTTTCCTTTTTCCCAGCTTGTGAAGTGGAAAACTGTCCGCCCAATGCACTGGCTTATGCTCAGTTTGCATTTGTAGACCAATATGGACGATCTGTGCAGTATACCGATACGCTGACAGTCATCGGGCAGCTGGAAACCGCTGATACGACAATTTATGACACACTGATTAATAAATCAACCAACACAAGTACGCTAAGTCTGCCGCTCAGCTACGGAGAACAAACCCGATTTATTCTTCAGTATGCCAACCGTCAGCGAGACATCCTTACAATTACCCACCGCAATATTCCTTATTTTATCAACCTGGATTGCGGTACCATGATGTTTTATGAAGTTACCAATGCGGAAACTACCACCCGTATGCTCGATTCGCTTGTCATTACCAATCCGAACATAGATAATTATGAGAAAGAGAATTTCAAGATATATTTCACTATTTCTGATACTAACGAGTAGCTGTCTTTTGCTTTCTCCTTTACAGGCACAGAATCCGGGTGTCCATAAAGCAACTCCCGCAGAAATAAAAAAAGAAGACAAGAAGAAAGCCGAGCAGACAGAGCCTGTCACGTTCTATCAGGGAACGAGCATAGGAGTGGAAATTGCCGGAATTGGAAGTTACCTGTTAGGCAGTGACATTCTGAACAGTGAAATTGCCGTACAAGCCAACTTGAAGAATCGCTTTCTTCCCGTCATCGAAGTGGGATACGGAAAAGCTGATGCCATTAATGATGGGAACAACCTGCACTACAAAACATCAGCCCCTTATTTCCGTATTGGAATGGATTATAATGTCTTTTATAAAAAGACACACCTCCCCGGCTATTTGTATGTAGGCCTTCGCTATGGCATGAGTTCATTCAGTTACGATGTAGACGGCCCCAGCATGACCGACCCAAACTATGGGGGAGAAATCTCTTATCCGTTTGCTTATTCTGGCATGAAAAGTAGTGCAAGCTGGCTGGAAGGAGTATTCGGACTTAAAGTGAAAATATACAAAGGCTTCTGCATGGGCTGGAGCGTGAGATACAAAATGAGAATGAATGTAGAGGGTCATGAAAACTCCATTCCATGGTATGTACCCGGATTCGGGAAAAATGCCGGCAGTAGCTTTAACTTAACGTATAATCTCATCTACAACTTACCTTTCTGATTCACATGAACTTAATTGAAACTATTTTACTATCTGTCAGTCTGGCCATTGACTGTTTTACCGTATCTGTAACCAGCGGAATTATTCTGCATCGCATTCAATGGGGAACCTTTTTACGAATGGCTTTTTTCTTCGGACTCTTTCAGGCACTGATGCCCTTCTTGGGATGGTTAGGAGCCAGCCGTTTTCAGCATCTGATTGAATCCTACGACCATTGGATTGCATTTGCCTTATTGGCATTCTTAGGCATTCGCATGATACGTGCACAGTTCAAAGAGGAAGAAACTGCTTCCTTCAATCCTACCAGCCTGAAAGTAACATTAGCATTGGCTGTAGCCACCAGTATTGATGCATTAGCCATCGGAATCTCATTTGCCTTTGCCGGATTCAAGCAACTAGAAAGTCTCTGCACGCCTCTAACCAGTATCGGAATTGCCTCTTTCGTACTTTCATTGGCAGGAAGTCTCATCGGCGTATTCTTTGGCAAGCGTTTTCACCTGCGGGTGGAAATCTTCGGCGGGCTAGTACTGATTGGCATCGGTATCAAAATATTAGTAGAACATTTATTCTTGCAATAAAATCATGAACAAAAACAACCTAAAATGGCAGTTGCCGTTTCTTGTGCTGCTTATCGTGGGAACGGTACTGATTCTGCGAAAACAATCTCCTTACCAGACCGATCAGGGACTGGTATTCGGTACGGTCTATAAAATTACTTACCAGTCATCCGAAAACCTGAAAGAAGAGATTGAGAAAGAACTGCAGAAAGTAGACAACTCTTTGTCACCGTTCAACAAGCAGTCGGTCATTACCCGCATCAACCACAATACAGACATGCATGCCGACAGCCTGTTTGTGTATGTATTCAATATGGCCAAAGAAATCTCCAACGAAACCGGAAAGGCTTACGATGTAACCGTGGCTCCACTGGTTAACGCCTGGGGATTCGGTTTCAAGCACTCTCAGTTTCCTGATTCGCTGACCATCGACAGCCTGCGTCAGTTCGTAGGTATCGACAAAGTACAGCTTAATGCAGAAGGAGAAGTAGTCAAAGCCGACCCACGCATGATGCTCGACTTCAGTTCTATCGCCAAAGGTTTTGGTGTAGACTGTGTAGCACGTTTGTTCGACCGCAAAGGTATCAAGAACTACATGATTGACATTGGTGGAGAACTGGTACTGAAAGGACAGAACAGCAAAATGGAAACCTGGCGTATCGGCGTAAACAAACCTATTGATGATTCTTTGTCTGTCAATCAGGAACTGCAGACCGTGTTAGAAATTACTGATGCCGGTATGGCCACTTCGGGCAACTACCGCAACTTCTATTACAAAGACGGAAAGAAGTATGCACATACCATCGACCCTCGCACAGGATATCCGGTACAGCACAATATTCTTTCATCTACCGTTATCGCGAAGGACTGTGCCACAGCCGATGCATACGCCACTGCCTTCATGGTACTGGGACTGGATTCAGCCAAAGCCATCTGTAGTGCCCATCCTGAGCTGGATGCCTATTTTATCTACTCGGATAAAGACGGGAAATTGCAGACTTACTCCACTGAGGGTATGAAGAAATACATGCGAAACTAAAAAAGGCCTTGTTCAAGACAGGATATAAAAAATGCCGGAACGTAAAAAAAGTACGCTCCGGCATTTTTTTATCTTATCAGGATACCCCTCTTCAGCTTCTTCGAACAAAAGTATCCGTACAATCTTCTTTTCCCAGTACTTCTTAGGAAGTACTGACACCATCCCAGTCGTTCCAGAAAAGACCTTGTAATTATCCTAATACATTTCCTAAGTAGAGGAAGAACATACCAATCAGTACTAATATCAAATCGACCACCTTGCTCTTCAGGTTCTTCTCGCGGAATATCATAGCACCAAACAGGAAGGAAACCACCACGCTTCCCCGTCGCACCATAGACACGATGGAAATCATGGCCCCGTCTATACCAAGCGCATAGAAATACACGAAATCAGCTGCCGACAAAAATACGGAAATCAGGATAATGCACCAGTCCCAGTGAAACGGTGTACTGCTTTTCCGCTTGGGCCACCACAGAAACATCAGCACTCCTCCCATCAGGAAAAGCTGGTACACATTGTACCACGCCTGTACCACCATGTTGTTGAAGCGTCCCATCAGGTATTTATCGTACAAACCGCTGACAGCACCTAACACAGCCGCCAGCACCACAAACCAAATCCATTTGTCGTGCTTGAAATCGATTCCTTCTTTCTTTCCCGAACGGCTCAGCATGAAGAACGATATGATGGCCATCAGCACACCAATCCACTGGTACACATTCAGGCGTTCACCAAATATCAGCAAGGCACCTACCAGCGTCATGACCGGACGGGTAGCATTGATGGGGCCGACAATGGTCAAGGGCAGATGTTTCATACCAAAATAACCGAACGTCCACGAAGAAAGCACGATAAACGATTTCAGGATAATGAACTTATGCACCTCCCAACCTGCTGAAGGCACGTAGAAAAGCGTATCCTGCAACGCCTCCGGATGAAAGTACGAAACTAAAATAAACGGCAAGAAAATCAGACTCGAAAAAAGCGTGTTCAGTCCCAGTACCGGAAGAACCGCATTGTTTGCCAATGATTTTTTCTTGAATACATCATAAAAGCCCAACAACGCCGCTGAGCAAAAAGCCAGTAATAACCACATGTTTTCTTGATTTTTGTAAACCGCCGCAAAGGTACGACAAAAATCCCAAACTCATTGCACAATTCAAAAACTCTCTCTAACTTTGAATGAAATGAACGAACAGGTAATACAAAAACTAAAAATCCTGACTGAATCCGCCAAATACGACGTGTCGTGCGCTTCCAGCGGTACTTCCCGTAAAAACACACGGGGAGGAGTAGGCAATACAGTAGGAGGATGGGGCATCTGTCACAGCTTTTCGGAAGACGGACGCTGCATTTCCCTGCTCAAGATTATGCTGACCAACTATTGCATCTACGATTGTGCCTACTGCATCAACCGGGTGAGTAACGACATTCCACGGGCTACTCTTTCCGTTACAGAACTGGTGGAACTGACCATGGAGTTCTACCGGAGGAATTATATAGAAGGACTGTTTCTCAGTTCGGGAGTAGTACGCAATCCCGACTACACCATGGAACGCCTGGTCCGAGTGGCCAAAAACCTGCGGTTAGTGCACCGCTTCAACGGTTACATCCATCTGAAAAGTATCCCGGGGGCCAGTGAAGAACTGGTACGGGAAGCCGGACTATATGCCGACCGTCTCAGTGTCAATCTGGAAATCCCGACAGAAAAGAATCTAAAACTGCTGGCACCGGAGAAAGACCACCAGAGTGTGTATCTTCCGATGAAATACATCCAGCAAGGCATACAGACCTATCAGGAAGAGCGCAAGCATTACCGTCACACTCCCCGCTTTGCTCCTGGCGGACAAAGTACCCAGATGATTGTAGGAGCCACCCCCGAAACTGACAAGGACATCTTGCAGGTATCTTCTTCACTGTATGAAGAACCTACCATGAAACGAGTGTATTATTCAGGCTATATTTCGGTGAATACGTATGACAAGCGACTTCCTACTTTGAAACAACCACCTTTGGTACGCGAAAACCGTCTATATCAGGCCGACTGGCTGCTACGCTTCTATCAGTTCAAGGTAGACGAGATAGTGGACGACCAAAGCCCTAATCTGGACTTGGAGATTGACCCAAAACTGGCCTGGGCTCTTCGCCACCCGGAGTTTTTCCCCGTCAATATACAGACCGCCGATTATGAAGTCATCCTGCGTGTACCGGGCATCGGCGTAAAATCCGCCCGCCTGATTGTGGCTTCCCGCCGTTTTTCACGCATCGGTTTCTATGAACTGAAGAAGATGGGAGCCGTCATGAAGAAGGCCAAATACTTCATTACCTGCAATGAGTTACCCGACAAGACCATTCATGAGTTAGGTGCCTACGGAGTACGGAAACTTCTGCTCCCTACTCCCCGCAAGAAGATAGACGATTGTCAGCTGAGTTTCGACTTTGCAGATACAGAAGAAGCTGCCCCCACAAACGAGTGAAGGCAGCTTCCTTACTTTTATGCATCCAGCATTTTCAGCGGATAGACACTTCCATTACAGGCTGTTCCTTTATGGTATCCAACGGTACAGCTCTGTACTTGACACGCTGAAAATCAATCTTGTTCAAATCAATGCTACGTATAGCAGAATTATACATGGTACGATAATAAATCATCCGATGCTGCATATCCGTGGCCGAAGTCCACTGTGTAGCACTTGGGATATTGACAGGCACTTTCCCTTCCTCGAACTCAATTCCCAATGGAATATCAAAGTTGTTCAGAATTTGAAATCCTTGAAGTACGGTCTGACGGGCATTGTCCTGCATAGGAGCTGTAGCCTGATAAAAGGCAGCCCGCACAAAACGGGAAGGAGGAGTTACATCACCGGGAATACCCAAAAATCCACTTCCTGCTCCGAAAGAGCGAAGAGCCACATTTCCTAACGACTGAGGTTGTGCACTGCCAGGATACAAATTGACGTAATTATTCAAGTTGGTCAGTTGCCATTCAAACCCCGGAGAGTTAGTCAGTACCCCCAACTTGTTTTCAAAGAAATGCAATTCACCGTCTACTATTTCCAATACGACCTGACGTCCTGACACATCAGCAAAACGCCAGTGCACAGTCGATGCACGCGGGTCAATGGCCACTACATGTACCTGCTTCAGGCTTTCCATCACTTCATCCACTGTCTTGCAGTTACCTAACACCCAGGAAACCAACTGCAAATCGGCAATGGAAGACGATTTATATTCTGCTTTATACGCTTCATACTGTCCGTAATTCGGGAAATAGAACAGACCGGCAGAAAGACCTTCCTCATTCAAACCTTCTGCCACGAACTCCTTTTGTTCTACCGCAAGACCCACATATCCATATTTTGCCGTAAATTTCATGCCATCCTGTCCGCCGGGCACATACGATTGAACCGTATAGCCACGTGGCACTACCACATAGCAACTGTTCAAATCACTTCCACCCCATTCAATGGTACGGGCAAGAATGCGTGTGCTGTCTTTTGCTGTCAAGGTGATACCTGTACAAGCCTGAGAAGGCTGTGACTGGAAGACGGCCACTGTGGCCATCAGTCCCAAGAGCATAAATTTGTAATTCATCATTCAATCTGTTTTTATTATACAACAAAAAACTATTCGTTTTGTTTCAGTTTATCGTTTTTTACTACTTTTGCTCCCTGAAATCTTCTATACACAAAGATACGAAATTCTCACAAACCATGACAGTTTTTCAATACGATTCCACTTTTGAAGGTCTGCTTACCGCCCTGTTCGATGCCTATTATCGCCGGACTTTTCCTGACCTGCTGCTTGCAGAGAAGGAACCGCTTCCGCTTTTTTACGAAGAGGTACATCAGGTAGTAACAGACGCGGAAAAAACAGAACGGGTTTGGAAACTGTTATCACGTAAACTTTCCCGAAGGGCACTTGCCTCCCTTACCTATTGCTGGCTCTCGGAGACACCGGAAGCTGCCATGCTCCTTTTTCGCTACATGCGGAAAGTAACCGATGCACCAGCCTCTATCGAACAAAATTTTACAGACCCGGATGTGTTAGGAGTGTATCAGTTAAGCAAAAAAGTAGCGGACGAGCGAATGAGGATACTTCAGTTCATGCGCTTTCAAAAAACGGCCGACCAGGTATATTTCGGTATCATGGAACCTCTCTATAATGTCTATCCATTGACCATCCATCATTTTCGCGACCGGTTTGCCGACCAGCCGTGGATAATCTACGATGCCCGCCGTCACTACGGCTACTATTACGACCTGAAAGAAGTCAGCGAAATTACATTTGAAGACTCTCGTGTTGCCTTCCTGCGGCACGGCAAGTTGGAAGACGAACTACTGGATAAAAATGAAAAGCTTTTCCAAGAGGGCTGGAAAAGCTATTTTCACAGTGTATGTATTCAATCCCGACTGAATCCCGTAAAACACAAAAAGGATATGCCGGTCCGTTTCTGGAAATATCTTACCGAGAAAGACTAACCCAGCGGGAATAATTCATCCGGGTAGCCTATATCGACCAAAAAGAGTGCATGTCCCGGTACGGATGTACCTGCACTGCAGCGGTTCTTCTCTTCTATCACCTTCCGGAAACCTTCTACCGAAAGTTTGCCACGTCCCACTTCTACCAGCGTACCGACAATGGCTCGCACCATATTGCGCAGGAAACGGTCTGCCTGAATGGTAAATACCCATTCCGTTTCGCTTACCTGATCCCAGTGGGCGTGCATAATCTTGCAGTTATTGGTTTTCACATCCGTATGCAATTTGCTGAAGCTCGTAAAATCCGTGTAATCGAACAAGGTCTGTGCCGCCTCATTCATCTTTACAAAATCCAAGGGCTGGAACAAGCGCCAGCAATATGCCCGGTTAAACGGATTCTTCTGTGTAGTGACGTAGTATTTGTACGTACGATAAGTCGCATCAAAACGGGCATGCGCATCCTGATTCACTCTCCGCACACGGTACACCGATATATCCGGCGGCAGCAAACGGTTCAGTTTATCCGTCACCGTATCTTCATCCAACATCCATTCCACATCAAAATGTGCCACCATCAGGCGGGCATGTACTCCAGCATCCGTACGTCCAGCCCCCACCACTTCAATAGCCTCATCCCGTAAGAAAGTATGCAGCGCTTTCATCAGCGTTTCCTGCACACTGCTTCCGTTCGGCTGTATCTGCCAGCCATGATAGTTAGTACCGTCGTAGGCCAAATAAATAAAATACCTGAACATAGCTTCTTGAATTATCGGGCAGTAATATGGAAACAACCTTGTTTCAACTCGTATTTCACATAGCAACGGTCTGCCTTACGAAGGTCACGCAATACTTCCGACAGCACCAGCTTCAATGTATCTGAACTTACATCCTGCATAGGACGACCATCGGGGTCTTCTACCTTCTCAAAACGCTTCCAGCTCACATCAAACGTAGTTCCATAAAAATGGCAGGAGTTCAGCGAAGCATTTCCGTTGGTTCTCCGCAGACGCTTCACGTCATCCTTCGTACGAGTCACAGACGTTACAATGATTTTGTTGGGGTTCAAACCTTTGTTTTCCAATGAATCCAAGAAATTAACTCCGATGGTATCTAGCAGCGCACTGGCCTGAGGTATCAGGTAGGGAATTGAATGCGTCAAAGAGTCCAGACCATACCGTTCACAAGCGGCAATTTCAATCAACCGGTCCTTCATTTCTTCCGCCTCTTCACGAGTACTGATAGGACGGATACCGATTTTCTTGGCTGTAGCCAGTTGCACATCATTCAAATCTCCAAACGAACGTTTATAGCTGATAACTCCCCTGATATTACGCGGATTGTTCATTTTCATTGACATGTCTTTTTCCTTACATCCAGCCAGACATATTCCAGCAAATAAAATCACCGCCAGACATGACTTGATCAATAATTTCATTTCTTTTCCATTTTTAATTCCATGCAAAGATAGCATAAAAAAGCAAGAAGCACAAAATAACCGAATAAAGGCCAGAATAATGCACATTATTACTTTTAGTTATCACGCATAAAAAAATGTAAATAGGACATTCCATGGAAATCTTCTATCTTTGCGCCTGAAATAAAACCAAAATCACTAAAAACAAACTGATATGTTCAAGAAAGGAAACAGAGCCAATACCCTCCATGGTATTTTATTGATTGCATTATTTTCTTTTGCAGCCTTCTACATTGCCGAAATACCCTTCGTGAAAAGTCTTTCTTTCAGTCCGCTGATTGTGGGTATCATTTTGGGAATGCTTTATGCCAACAGCTTGCGCAACAAATTGCCTGAGACATGGGTTCCTGGTATCAAGTTCTGTACCAAGCAGGTACTGCGTGCCGGTATCGTACTCTACGGATTCCGTCTGACACTGACACAAGTAGCTGCCGTAGGACTTCCCGCAGTAGTCATCGATACCATTATTGTAGCCGGTACGATTTTCCTGGGTATCTGGCTGGGCAAACTGATGAAAATGGACAAAGATACGTCTCTCATGACAGCTACCGGTAGCGCCATCTGTGGAGCAGCAGCCGTACTGGGTGCAGAACCGGTTGTAAAATGTGAAGGACATAAAACGGCTATCGCTGTATCTACGGTAGTCATTTTCGGAACCATATCCATGTTCCTCTATCCGATTATGTATCGTGCCGGTATGCTGGATGCGCTGGGAGATACGGGAGTAGCTATTTACACAGGAAGTACCTTGCATGAGGTTGCTCACGTAGCAGGAGCCGGAAATGCCATGGACCCGACCGATTCATTAGGCATAGCCGGAACAGCTACCATCACCAAGATGATCCGCGTCATGATGTTGGCACCGGTGCTGGTCATCATGAGTTTTGCACTGGCAGGACGGAAAAAAGCAAATCCTGAAGGTAAAGCCGAAAAGAGCAAAATCACTATTCCCTGGTTTGCATTCGGATTCATCGGTATCATCTGTCTGAACTCTTTACTGCAATACCTCACAGGTGCCGAAACTGTAAAAGATATTCCGCTGAACGGTGCTATCGAGTACATCGATACCTTCATGCTGACAATGGCCATGACAGCACTGGGTACAGATACCAGTCTGGAAAAATTCAAACAAGCTGGTGCCAAACCGTTCTTGCTGGCAGGATTACTTTACATCTGGCTGGTAGGCGGAGGATACCTGCTGACACAATATATCACTCCAATGTTTGGATAAAAGATAATCCTCAAAAACAATAAGGGCAGGCGTAAACAAATTACACCTGCCCTTATTATTTTTACATATTCCGATACTGCTTGGGCGACATGCCCGTATAACGCTTGAAGTATTTTCCGAAGAAGGAAATATCCGAAAAATTCAACGAATAGGCTATTTCCTGTACCGTCATATCTGTAGAGCGAAGCTTAGCCTGCGCATCACGTATGATAAACGAAGAAAGGATATCGGTCAAAGTCTTTCCCGTAACTTTCTTCACCGTTGTACTCAGATGTTGTGGCGAAAGATGCAACTTCTCGGCATAGAAAGATACATTGCGTTCTGTTTTATAATATTGTACCACAATCCGCACCAATTCTTTTACAATTTCCTGGTTGCGATTGTATCTCGGTAAATCTTCCTCCTCTCCTCTTTTCTTATACACGCCACCTAAAGAAAGAAGCAACTGTGTATAAATCAAGCTGATTTGCATTTCGCTCATTTCCTCTTTTATCCTCTGCCGACGAATCAAAAGACGGATACTATCCCGGAACAGTTCATATACATCTGCTCGCATCTCAATTACCGGCCGCTCGAATATATAAGGAGTATACTCCACAGTATAAGAAAATAACTTGGCTCCTTCTATTAACTTTTTAGAAAAGCCGACGAATATAAACCGACAATCCTTACTCTGCTCCTGAATCTGAAAAAATACCCCTGGAAATATAATAGCCAATGAACCTTCCTTCAAATCATAATATGTCAAATGGATTTTTGCCCGGCAGCTTCCCCTCAGACAGAGCAGAAACACACACCCAGGAAAAGGCGCTGAATTCTGGAACAAGCGATAAAAACCACCCGTCATGTCTATACCAGCCACCATATCCTGGCCTTCCGGCAATAAATCAAGTCTGTCAAATCGCTTCATTCCTTAATTTCTTCTATAGGTGTCACATCTTGTATGTTCTTGTTCTTTTTACGGAAACGCAACAAACGGACCATATCCATCAGTGCATATACAATGGAAGAAATTCCCAACACAATAAAGGGTATCTCAGCCGTAGCAAACGGATTGAACAAGACCGTAATTCCTGCTGCCAAAATCAATACGGGCACTACATACACCCCAAATGGAACCGGCATAAATGAACGGGCTGCAATCAGGTTAGCCAGCTGACTGATACCGCCCAATACCAGCAGAATGCCTAATACATACATCAACACTCCGACAAAGAAAGAAGGCATGATAATCAACCATACACCAAAAAGCGTACTGCCTAACGCAACTACAGGAAAAACCGGACGAGGAGCATCTACCCTACTCTTATTTAATAAGGCCAGATAAGAAAATAATCCAACCAATCCGGGAATAAGAAACAACACCCCGATAGTAATTACCAGGTAACTCACAGCTACACCCGGCCATGCGACCAATAATATACCGATAACTAATGCACAGAGCGAACTGACTAATGCATAATTCAAAGATTTCATACTTTGTCCATTTTTAAAATTCACTATCCAAAGGTAATGAAAAACTATCAATAAACAAATCATTCGCCCAAAAGGATAAGAAGCTATCACTTACCCGGCATAACTATGTATTCCTCCGAGTACATAGTTTACGCCGAAATAGGTCATCAGTATGGCGGAGAACGAGACGATTAAAAACCAATGAAAAAAGTACGGATTATTGAAGCGAGGGAGACTCTGTGCATGAAAAGCCATTCCATAAAGCATGAAAGTGACCAAAGCCCATACTTCTTTCGGATACCAGACCTAACAAATCAATATCATAATCCACATATCCCCCTAAAACAATGTATATATGCAAAAAAATAACCTCCAAAGTAACTTTTATGTTTCCGGCATATCAACCCTATGTTTTCAGGCTGAAAAACTTAGGGGTCCGCCTCGAGAAACTTATGTTTTCTATAAGAGAAACATAAATTACTTCTTTGCAAATTTCTTATACTGAACCTAAGGTATGACATTCAGCTCATTTAGAATTGCAATCTACAGCAAAAATCGTACAAATCGACAAACAATATAAATTAAATAGACAGAAGTTTTTGTATATTTGACAAAAAGAAACATTTTTAGGATAAAAACAAACTCTAAAAGTGATAATTCATTATATTTGCACTTGGAAAACGTTTAAAAATTCATTATCACTAAATTATCTATTTTATGAAAAAAGCAGTATTACTATGTCTTAGTTTTATTATGCTGTCTATTTCTTCTGTTTTTGCACAAGATAAAACAGCAAAAGAAATCATGGAAGAAAGAAAAGAACTGGCAAAACTGTCAAAAAAGGCATTAAATGAAAAAGCCACTAAAGAAGCTCGTAAAGAAGCCAAAAGATTAAAAAAACAAGGATGGCAAATTGCTCCGGGAGCACTTCCATTGGAAAAACAGTTAGATAAATCGTACCTCATGCAGTATGAATACGATGAGAACGGATATCAGAAATTTCTGATGGGAGAAGCTATCAGTACTGGAGAAAATTATGATGGAGCTAAAATGCAAGCAATGGAACTAGCCAAACAAAATCTGGCAGCACAGGTTCAGACAGAAATGACTGCTCTTGTAGAAAATCAAGTAGCAAACTCACAACTGTCAGCAGAAGATGCTTCTTCTGTAACCAAAAGTATCATGGCAAGCAAGAACCTCATTTCACAAAGCATCGGACGCACTATTGTAGTAATGGAAGTATATCGTACTTTAAGCAATAAGAATAAAGAAGTACTTATAAGAATTGCATATAATAGCGAAATGGCAAAACAAGCAGCTAAAAATGCCATCCGAAAATCACTTGAAGAAGAAAGCAGCAATCTGAGTGAAGAACTCAACAACCTTCTGAAGTGATTAATGCTATTATAAGATTTCTTCCATGAATTTTACCATAACAAAAAGGATTTTTTCCTTAATAATACTTCTTGTTTTACCACTTGCCTTCTATGCCCAAAAAACAAAGAAGGTTTGTGGTGAATACATTTACTATGTGCCTACCAACCAGTCATTGGAACAAGCCAAAAACATAGCTTTGGAAAGGGCAAAAATAAAGGCTTTGGCAGATGAGTTTGGAACTATAGTAAGCCAAACCAATTCGACTGTTGTTACAAATGAAAATGGAAAGACAGACAACCGCTTTTTCTCTTTGAGCGGAAGTGAAGTAAAAGGTGAGTGGCTTGAAAATGAAGGAGATCCACAATATGAAATTTTGTACGAACAGAACATGTTGATTGTAAAATGTTCGGTATGCGGTAAAGCACGAGAAATAAAAAACTCGTCTATCAACTTCAAAACTACAATTTTGAGAAACGGAACCACAGAACGATTTACCAGCAGCGAGTTTCACGACAATGATTTTATGTATCTTCTATTTCAAACACCGGTAGATGGCTATGTAGCAGTCTACCTCATCGATGAAACTCCTACAGCCTATTGTCTGCTGCCCTATCAGAATGATAGCGATGGACAACAGATTGTAAAACACGGAAAAGAATACATATTCTTCTCTCCTGAAAAAGCTTCAGAAGAAATGAATCTCGTTGATCAATACTCACTGACCTGTTCAGGCTCCGTAGAGCACAATCAGATTTATGTGATATTCTCACCTAACCCGTTCACTAAAGCTGCTGACAATGCAGGCGCCAAGTACTTGCCTAGACAGTTAAGTTACAAGGAGTTCACGGAATGGCTGTCCAATTGTAGAAAGCTCGACCCACAAATGAGCATTAAAGTATTACATATGGAAATACGCCCGTAATAATTAATACTTGAAACAATGATGAAGAGACTTATTATCTTATCTATTAGTTATATATTTCTCTCACCCATATACGCGCAAGAAAAAAGTCCGGAAGAAATATTCAGGGAATTCAAGCAGCAACAGATAGCAAGCTATAAAGACTTCCGAAAAGAGGTCAACAACCGATATACTGAGTTTATGAGAGGAAAATGGGACTGGTTTAATTCCGAAAGTTCCATTGAAGATATGGAAAATAAGGTAAAGCCTATGCCGGCACCTTCTGCTCCAGACAAAAAAGAAATCAACGAACTCAAAAAAGCATTTTTGGAACATGGCAAGGTAATAAGCATACATAAAAAAAAGAAAGCACAACCGATGCCACTCTCCCCCATAGAAGAAACTATCCAGAGAGACGAAGTGTTCCAATTTTATGCTTACGGCACCCAAATGAAAGTGAGAATAGGTACGTCTTCCAAATACCAATTAAACGGTACTACAGAAAATGACGTAGCTGACATGTGGATGCATCTGTCGGAAAAAAGTTTCAACAATCTTATCTACGATTGCCTGCAACTGAGAAAAGAACATAATCTGTGCGACTGGGCTTATCTTAATACATTAAAAGAACTAAGCCAAGCATATTATGGTGAGAACTCTAACGAATCCGTGGTTCTGCAGACCTTCCTGTTCAATCAGTCCGGATATAAAACCAGAATAGGACGCTCCAGATCTAATAAGCTGTACATGATGATTGCCAGCCCCAACACCATATACGGTAAAGCTTATTTTAAAATAAAAGATGACGCATTCTATCCGCTGGATTATAAAGAAACCGGACTCTATATTTTTGCACATGAATATCCGGGTGAAGAGGGATTAAGTTTGAGTATTGATAAAGAGCAGCTTTTTGATATAGCAGCATCGGATGTACACAGAATAGAATCTAAAGCTGCCGACTCTTTACATATTGATATAAAATTCAATTCTAATTTGATGAATTTTTATCACTCATACCCACAGTCACACATCAATAACGATGAAATGACAAAGTGGACTATTTATGCCTCTACCCCAATAAGCGAATCGGTTAAAAAGCAATTATACCCTGCACTACGAAGTAAAATTGAAGGTAAAACCGAAACAGAAGCAGCCAACATATTAATTGGTTTCGTACAAACAGCTTTCGAATACCAACTGGATGAGGTTGTGTGGGGACAAGACCGGCCATTCTTCCCTGAAGAAACGCTGTTCTATCCATTTAGTGACTGTGAAGACAGAGCTGCCCTATTCAGCAATCTCATAAGAGACCTGCTTGGACTTGACACTGTACTTCTCTACTATCCCGGACATTTGGCTATGGCTGTCAAATTCAATAGCAAAGTAGAAGGAAAAACACTTTTGATAGACGGCAACGAGTACACATACTGCGAACCAACGTGCAGCAGCTATGCACCCGTAGGATGGTGCCCTACGCAATTGGCATCGACCAAACCTGTGATAATAAAATATTAAAGTAAACATAAAACCAATCATTATGAATAAATACAATTTACTTTTCAAGAACAAAAAATTTATTGCATGTTTTATTGCAGCAGCTTTAGGCAGTGGATTAGCTTCAGCACAAGTTAAACGAGCAAAAGATTTTCCAGCACAGAACACTATATCCACATTTGACAATACTACTTTCTGCGTAGCATACCTCTCAGGTGGAAACTTGTTGACATTAAGAGACAGACCTGTCACAATTTATAACAAGTTAAGTCAATTGGCTTTCAATCCAACAGGAAGTTCTATTGCTGTAGCAAGACCAGGAAAAGAAATCCGCATCTATTCTTTCCTGAGAAAAGATAAAAGACTTTTCTCTCTGAAAGAAAAAAGAAAAGAATATAAGGATGCAGAAACCACCAGTATGTGTTACTCGGCAAATGCCAGATATTTCATTGCTGCAACTTCTGCAAATGAAATTATCATTTACGATACGAAAGAATACTTGCCGCAAGCTTATATAAAGACAAATTCACCTGCTTCTTCACTGGAAATGAGTTCCAATAATTATTTTATTGCCTCACAGCACGAGAATGAAATTGATATATGGAACTTCCAGACCAAAGAACTCAGAACAAAATTAGAAATAGAAGGTCAAATCACAGGAAATGCTTTCTCTAAAGATGCTTCACTTTTCGCTGTTACTACAGACAAGAAGGGACTGATGATATACGACACTAAAACCTGGACTCTGAAACATACATTTGACAGTATCTCTGGACAACTGAAAAAGCCGTATTTCCATCCAGACGGTAAATACATTGCAGTAGTAAAAGACAACAGTAAAATTGTCATAATGAACCTGAAGAACAACAAGATTGAACAAGAAATAGAAAACGGTAACAGCAACTTGATACAATTTAAGTTCTTCACAAATAATCAGACCAAAGACGTATACGCCCTTTCCGGAGAAAGCAAATCTATCGTTTTCTGGGATGCTAACGGATTAAATCCATTTTACGGCAAACTGGTAAGCAGCGAAGTAGATGCCAAAATGAATGAATGGGTAAAAATGATGCAGGGTGAATCAATGGAAGAATATGCTATTCGTGTGAACGATGAAACACGAATGAAACAGCAAATATTGTTCGAAAATGAAGCTGCAACAAAATTGGCCGGTGATAGAATCTCGCTCGAAAATCCATTCATTGGCAACTATGATGCAACCAACGGTATGTTGAACGTAGGATTTAACACCATGTCTCCTATCGCCATCGAGGTACCGGTAGAAGATTTGGGATCATTCAAGGACAGCAAAGACCTTTCATTTGATAATGCCGTATATTACCTGAATGACAATGATGAATTCGAGCTGGCCTACGTAGAAGTGAAAAATGAAACGACCAACAAAGTCTACATCTATGATAACCTTGGAAGAAAGAAAATGACAAGCATTCAGGATGACAGCAACTTTGTACCTCTTGAAATCATGCAGCAAGCTAGTCAGGAAGAAGCTAAACTGGAAGCTATCAAGAAAGATGTCGTTGAACAGAACAAACAAGATCAGCTCATTACCGACAATACACAGATTAATGTCAAGACAGAAGTTATTCCTGACGTAAATGCCAATGGAGAGAAAATCTTAAATTACAAAGTGGGTTATCAGTATGAAGTAATCAACAAAGAGTTCTCTGCAAAAGAAGACTTCCCTTCTGGTGGATATGATATCCAAAGTTCTAATGCTGCAATGTCTTTGATGAAAATCATCAAGAATGCATTTGAAGGAGAATTCGCTTCATATCTGGGTGAAAACAAACAGGTGAAGATTGTAATTACAGGTTCAGCTGACGCTAGCCCTATCAGAAGCAAAATTGCCTATAAAGGACAATATGGCGAATTTGTTGATGAACCGTACTACAAAGATGGAAACCTCGACAATATTACGGTAACAAAGGAAAGCGGAATTACCCAAAATGAACAGCTGGCTTTGCTGAGAGCTGCAGGCGTAATGGACTATGTAAAGAACAACATTACGACTCTAAAAAACACAAACAATGAATTTGAATATCACGTAGAGGTAGCAAAAGAACGTGGTGGTGAATATAGAAAAATCAACATTGAATTTGTTATTGTAGATGCATTTCCTGCTACAAAATAATTAGGGGAAAGACTATAACTACCATCATATAAACGACAGAAGAACTGAAAGTTTTTTCCGGTTCTTCTGTTTTTAACTTTATTAAGCGATGAGAAAAATTCTATTTTTATACACAATGGCTCTCTTTTCTCTTTTGAGTGTACAAGCGCAAGATGCAGGTAGTACTTACAAAAGAGCAAACCAGCAATATGTGCTTTTCGAAAGCGAAAGAGACAAAGGAGCCAATGCAAACAGCATGTATACCTACCTGTTGGAAGCATACAACAATTTCATACAGGTAACTAAAGAACAAAACAATGCCAGTTACATCAATGGAACTAAAAACAGATTACGTTCCATGTATCCATATCTTCTAAATGCCGCATTGTACTATTACGAGCAAAAGGAAACGTCCAAGGCACTCGACTTTGCATCAGCATATATCGACATCCGATACATGCCTATGTTTAGAAGCGAATTGCTACCTAAGGACGACCGGTATAACTCTGTAGTCTATTTTGCAGCTGTATCTGCTTTTAACATGAAAAAGCTTGATGTTGCCAAAAGATATTTCAATATTTATTTGGAATCAGGTGACAGCACACAAGAAAAAGACTGCTTTGTATATCTGAACATGATTTACATGAGTCAGAAGAATTATGCCGAACAAGAGAATATTCTGGAAAAAGCAATCAGCAAATACCCTGTTTCGCTCGATTTTCTATATAACCTGGTGAATGTCCATATTGCAACCAACAATATGCCCAAACTGCTGAATACGATCGACAGAATTCTGACCATTGACCCCAATAACCTGCAAGTACTCCCTATCAAAGCACGTATTCTGGAAAAGCAAGGCCAGAATATCGAAGCACTTGATATCTATAAAAGATTATATGCGCTGGCACCCAATAATTTTGAATTGCTCACCGGATTGGCCAGAGCAAACTTCAACGTAGCTACTAAAATAGTCAACGATGGAGCCACTATCGCCAGTGATACCGAATATGCATTGGTAAGACAAAAGGCATCTACTTATTTAATGGAAGCCCAGAAACTGTTTTTGGAAATCCTGAAACAGAAACCTGATTCCAAAATGTACATGCAAGGACTTGCCGGAGTATATCAGTACATGGATATGACCAGCGAATATGAAGTCTTAAATAAAATCATCTCCGACGGAGCTTCGTTTACCACATTTGAGCCCAGATTGCTGGCCTATAATGAGGCACTCAAAAAAACAGAAACCATAACAGACAATTCCGGCTCAACTCCTGTCCCATTGGAACCAGCTCAACTTGTTATCCGAGTAGACAGTTTTATTGATGGTAATAATAACAAAGTGATTGATGCCGGCGAAAGTTTTGCTGTAAGATTCACTATTTCAAACAAAGGAAAAGGAGATGCATACAGCATCCGTATCAGATTATCTGAACAACAAGGATATGACCAATATTTCGATGGTCCTAGAGAACTGGATGGAGGAAATCTGCCTGCTGGAACATCTAAAGAATATACCTTCAGATATTTGGTTAAAAAGGAAATGCCTACAGCCTTAACCAAAATCAATATTTATGCATTCGAAGCAAACGGATTTGATGCAGACCCTTCGGAACTTATCGTAAACGCACAGGAATATGCTATGCCAAGACTGAAAATTGCCGACCATCAGTTCTTCGCATCAAACGGTTCATCTATTACATTGGGTTCTAATGGTAAACTAACCATTGCACTTCAGAACTTCGGTACTAAAACGGCACGCAATGTAAAGGTCAACTTCAAACTTCCTAAGAATGTGTATACAACAGATTCTCCGGAAATGCTGATTGACAGTATCGCTCCTGGCGAAGTGGCCACATTAGATTACGGTTTTCTGGTAAACAAACGATTTGCAGAGGATTCTGTAGCCGTTATGCTGACAGCTGTAGAAGAAACTCAGTCTTCACTCATCAACGAGGCTTACAAAGTAAAAGTAGGTGAATATCTTACTGCCGCAAATTCTATTAAAATCAACGGTAAACTGGCAAACAGGAAAGTCAACCTACAGGATTTTCAATTGTCATTTAAGAGTGAACTGCTTGAGGGTATTCCAGAAGGCGCAGTCAACAATCACAGATACGCACTTATCATTGGAAATGAAGATTACAGTATGACTGGTGCAAATGCCGAAATCAATGTACCATACGCGGTAAATGACGCAATGATATTCAGAGAGTATTGTGTACGAACTTTCGGAATACCGGCAAGTCAAATTAAAGTGATTCCTAATGCAACAGCCGGTATGATGCATGAGCAGCTAGACTGGCTACTGAATATGGCCAGCACTGATCCGGATGCAGAACTATTCTTCTACTATTCCGGACACGGAAATAATGATGAAGCTACCAAGCAAGCTTATCTTCTTCCTGTCGATATTACCGGAAAAAACATCCACCTAGGTATATCTCTAGCCGACTTATATCAGAAACTTGCCACATATCCTGTTAAAGGAGCTTATGTATTCTTGGACGCTTGTTTCAGCGGTGGATATAAGAGTGCTGCCCCACTTATCGCTCAAAAGGGTGTACGTGTAGTTCCTAAATTAGGCATGCCACAAGGCAATACCATCAGTTTTTCATCCAGTAGCGGTGACCAGACTTCAAGTGTATACCATGATAAGAAGCAAGGCTATTACACCTATTACTTGCTAAAGACTATCAAGGACTCACACGGAGACATCACCATGCAGGAATTGTTCGACAAGACAAACGCCGAAGTAAAAAAAGCTACCGCATTACTTGGCAAGATGCAAGAGCCACAATATATTGTATCTCCTACATGGAAGACTTGGGGTGCTATTCAACTTAAAACTCCAGAGACGGAAATCCATGTTGAAAGTCCAGACAGTTTACTTAACCAATAAAACTGTATTATAATGTGGGATTAGCATAAAACCACCCAATAGCAAAAAGAGGCTGTCTCAAAATAAATTTGAGATGGCCTCTGTTGTTTCATTTCAGA
>ERZ1027150.962-NODE-962-length-22122-cov-9.577967_pt1 | contig 22122 bp, 15 predicted proteins | sample MGYA00519276_ERZ1027150 | MGnify/ENA primary metagenome ERZ1027150 (study PRJEB26926, sample SAMN06164860) | human gut metagenome | biome: ENVO:00009003; feature: ENVO:2100002; material: ENVO:00002003 | host: Homo sapiens | place: USA | collected 2012 ... | reverse complement strand
AGATTAGCTGCAGTCTCGTGGGCTCGGAGATGTGTATAAGAGACAGGTATATGAATTGTTTGATTCTTTTTTCAGGGTCTTGATTCTACTCTTCTGATAAAACTTAAGTACCTGATAGGATAAGTTCGAATATTTTGTGTCTTACGTTGCTGTATTTATAATAATTATTACATGATGGGAAGGAGGTATTACTGTAATTATTTTAAAATACTTTAAAGTAACATTTTTATATTATAATTTATAGGCTTGTTTATTGATTTTTTTATATGTTTGCATTATGTAATTTGCAAAAACTTTAAAAACTGGATTGTATATAACGTTTTTCAGACGTTTGTTAACTTTAACTTTTCTAAATTATATGGAACCTTTAAAATTGTTTTCCTTCGGGAAGTCCCCTTGGAGACAGAGGCTGTTGACTTCTGTTCCTGTTTCTTTGAGTTTTTTAATAGCAGTCAGCTCTTTAACTGCAGTTTCTGCCTCAGAAAGGCCAGACAATAACCTTCTGAATGTATTGCAGTCGGAGTATACAGTAAAGGGAAGTGTCCTTGATAAAAATAAGATGCCGCTGATAGGTGTCAATGTGATTGAGAAAGGAACAAGCAACGGTACGATTACCGATTTCGACGGTAATTTTACGTTGAGAACCTCAACGGCGAATCCGGTACTTGTGTTTTCGTATGTCGGTTTTACTTCGAAAGAAGTGACGGCCAGTGCTTCTGCCCCGGTAAAGGTAGTGCTCAGTGAGGATACCGAAACACTGGAAGAAGTAGTGGTAGTGGGGTATGGTACACAGAAAAAAGCAAATCTGTCGGGGTCAGTGGCTTCGGTCGACAGTGAGCAATTGCAGAACCGTCCCATTCAGAATATAAGCAGTGGATTGCAGGGGCTTATGCCGGGAGTGACGGTGACCGGAACCAACGGTGCGCCGGGACAGGATGCGGGAGATATCCGTGTGCGGGGTATCGGTACGCTGAACTCGGCTTCTCCGTATATTCTTATTGACGGGGTGGAATCGGAAACCATGAGTGCGGTAGACCCGAATGACATTGCCAGCATCTCGGTGTTGAAGGATGCGGCTTCGGCTGCCATCTATGGTTCGAAGGCTGCCAACGGGGTTATCCTGATTACCACCAAACGCGGAGCTATGGGAAAGCCTCGGGTGTCTTACAGTGGATACATCAGCTTCCAGAATGCAACGAAACAGGTAGAGCGTTTGAGTTCGTATGAATATGCGGATATGTATAATAAAGCCCTTGAAAGCGAAGGAAAAGCTCCGCGGTTCACTCCTGAAGAAGTGCAGAAGTTCAAGGACGGAACCGATCCGATGTACCCGAATACCGATTGGTACGGACTGGCCTATCAGACAGGGGTGCAGCACAGACATAACTTAAATATATCAGGCGGTAATGAAAATGCCAGGTATATGGGATCGCTCGGTTACCTCAACCAGACAGGTATATTGCCGAACTCCGGAAGGGAGCAATTCAACGCCCGTACGAATCTGGATATGAAAATCAGCAAACGACTGGCTGCCAGAATGAACCTGTCTTATATCAAGAATAAGTACGATGATGCAAGTTCGGCATATAATGGAGGAAGTTCGGACCAGATTATCCGTCAGCTGAACCTGGTATCTCCCTGGATTGTGAACCGATATGAAGACGGTACTTACGGTACTGTTTCGGATGGTAATCCCATTGCATGGCTTGATTCGGGTATGAAGGTCACCCGGGATAACTATAATTTTACGGGAACTGCCTCGCTTGATTATACGATATTCGACGGACTGGTGCTGACGCTCACCGGGTCGTATGTGAATAATTTGCAGCATTATAAATATTTCCAGAAGTTCATTCAGTATAATCCGAATAAGGCTTCCGATCCGAATTCGCTCGATGAAAGATATTATCGCTGGGACCGTACCAACTATGATGCGCTGTTGAATTATGACAAGACTTTCGGCCGTCATAATATCAAGGGGCTGGCCGGATGGCATACTGAAAAATACAATTACAAGTACATGAAAGTCTACCGTAAGGATTTTCCCAACAATGACCTGACGGATATCAATGCGGGTGATGCGGCTACACAGACCAACGAGGGATATAACCGGGAACTTGCCATGATTTCTTGGTTTGCGCGAGTGAATTATGATTATGCTGGAAAATACCTGTTTGAGGCTAATATCAGAGCCGATGCTTCGTCGCGTTTTGCCAAAGGTAACCGCTGGGGATATTTCCCCTCGTTCTCGGGGGCTTGGCGTATCAGCGAAGAGGAGTTTATGGCTTCGGCCAGAAGATGGCTCAGTAACCTGAAGGTAAGAGGTTCATGGGGTATGCTGGGTAATCAGGATGCATTGAACAACGACGCTTCGGGGGCGTTCTATCCGGCAATCAATTCGTATGAGATTGGGGCTACGTATCCTTTCGACGGAGCTTTGAACTCCGGATATTATCAGAAGGCCTTCCGCTTGAGTACGATTACCTGGGAAAAGGCTACGACCTGGGGAGTGGGAGTGGATTTCGGCTTGTTTAACAACCGTCTGACCGGCTCAGTGGATTATTATAACCGTCTGACCAAAGGTATTATGATGGATGTGGATGTCCCGAAAGAGTTTGCCCTCGACCCTTATAAAGACAATGTAGGAAAGGTGCTGAACCGGGGTGTCGAAATTACTTTGTCTTATAATGACAAGTTCGGAGATTGGACATTTGGAGCAGCAGCGAACTTTGCCTATAATCACAATGAAATACTGGAACTGGGTGGGGTACCGTACATCAATGCGGTAGGTGGATATAACCAGCGGAACGCACTGGGGTATGCTATGAATTCTTATTATCTGTATCAGGCCGATGGGTTCTTCAACTCACAGGAGGAGGCAGATGCATTTACCGACAAGTATGGAAATCCATTCGGAGGAGGAAAGTTCAAAGCGGGTGATATCCGCTATGTGGATACTGACGGCAATGGTACGCTCGACGGTAATGACCGTGTGATGGCCAACAGTTCTGACCCGGTCTACACGTTCGGTCTGAACCTGAATGCCGGATGGAAGGGAATAGATCTTTCTCTTACATTCAACGGAGCAGCAAAAGTGGCAAGATATTTTGATGCCCATGAAGTATATGGGGCATTTTCGGGAGATGCGGGACATCCGGCAAGCATCTGGAAAGATGCATGGACAGAGACAAACAAGGACGCTTCCATGCCTCGTATCTTTACCGATACTAATTCACCGAGCAGTTCACGACAAGTCGTGTCTACTTTCTGGTTGCAGAATACCAGCTATCTCCGGCTTAAAAACCTGCAGTTAGGATATACTTTGCCCAAGAGTCTGACCTCAGGATGGGGTATCGAAAATATCCGTTTCTATTATTCTGTGGAAAACTTGTTTACGCTGGACGGCATGAAAATCAATATCGACCCGGAAGCTACCAGCCAGAGGCTTTCCTCTTATCCGTTGTTGCGGACACATGCTTTTGGCATAAATGTGACTTTTTAATTTTTTAATCTTAAATCTCATAGAATTATGAAATCATTGAAAAAATACATATTCGCAGGAACCGTATTGACTTTGATGGCATCCTGCAGTGACTTTCTGGATACTTTGCCTAGTGATGCGCTTACTCCTGAGACTACCTGGGAAACTGAGCAGGATGCCCAGAAATTTCTGATCGGGTGTTATGACGGATGGGAAAAGGGGGAGGACCTGTTGTATATGGACTGTGCTTCCGATTTTGGATATAATAACTTTCAGTGGGAGGGGTATAAGGATTTTGCCAATGGCACATTATCACAGGTTAATTCGGGAAATAATTTTTATGATTATACCATTATAAGGCGGTGTAATACGCTTTTGGAAAATATAGATAAAATTCCTTTTTCGGATGAGAAAGTGAAGAAGGACCTGATAGCTCAAGCCCGGGTGATACGGGCTTACAGGTATTTCAAAATGAACTGGCTGTATGGAGGTGTCGCACTGATAGGTAATTATGAGAGTGCTCAGGAAGCGCAGGTAGAGCGTGCTACCGAGGCTCAGGTCAGAGAATTTATTCATACGGAACTGGATGAATCTACTCCCGACCTGAACGAAAAACCTGCTGCCCGGGGACGCATTGCCCAGGGGGCGGCGCTTGCCATCCGCATGAGGGAGGCGCTTTATTACGGTGACTGGCAGATGGCTAAGGATAAGGCTCAGGCTATCATCGACTTGTCGAAGAAGAACGGTAACCTGTACGGGTTGGAGAAGGGAGCGGATGGGTATTCCCGACTGTTCCAGGTGGCCGGACAGGATTCGAAGGAAATTATCCTGGCGGTACAGTATATCAACTCAACCAAACCGTTGGGGGTAATCGGACAGATGTACAATAACGGCGACGGTGGCTGGTCTTCCATGGTACCGACTTACCAGCTGATAGATACGTATGAGATGAAATCCGGTCTTACTATTACGGAAAATGGGTCAGGTTATGATCCGGCACATCCTTTCAAGGACCGTGACCCGCGTCTTGCGTTGACAGTGATTTATCCGGGTGCCGACTACATCAAGGCCGACGGTACGAAGGCGGTCTTCAATACGCTGGATAAAACGATTGACGGAAGTGCCAATGCCAACTTCATGACGGCTGCCGACAATGCTTCGAAAACCGGTCTGACATGGAACAAGTATCTGGGCCCCATCACTCAGTATTCGGATATCTGGAAGAGCAATGCGTGTCCGATTGTGTTCCGTTATGCGGAGGTACTGCTTACCTGGGCCGAGGCTGAAAACGAACTGAACGGTCCTTCGGAAGAGGTTTATGCAAAAATCAATGAGGTACGTACCCGGGTGGGCATGCCGGAGGTTGACCAGAAGAAATACGGCAGCAAGGAGACATTGCGCGAGCTGATCTGGAGAGAGCGTGGCGTAGAGTTTGCGGGCGAGGGTATCCGTCGTGCAGATATAGTGAGATGGAAGACTTCCGACGGTAAGATGCTTGCCGAAAAGGTACTGAACGTGACACTTGAAAGAAGGGTGGGAGCCGTAGACATGAAAGGCGGCGATCCGGAGACCCGTGCTACGATCAGGCAGGATGCTTCTGCTGCCGACAAGAAGATTGAGGACCGGAAGTTTGAAAAGAAGAACAGGTATTTCCCGTTTGGGCAGGAAGTATTGGATAAGAATCCGAAACTGACTCAGAATGAGGGATATTAATGAGGAATAAATGAGGGATTGTCCCGGTTGGCCTTATAGAAAGGTTGACCGGGACAATTTTTTGTAGGAATCTGCCGGTAGTTTCCGTCGGAAGGAATAAAAAGAAAGCCGGAACCGGAGGGGGGCTTGAAATATTGACTCTGCTATCCCTTTGAGGGAGTCCTTCCCAGTTGCTCCGGTGACAGGGAAATGCACTCTCATCCGTCAATCAGGAAATGATTTTCAGGTCGAGTTCCTTCCGGTCGATGTATTTTTCGAAGTGGAAGAGAGGAATTCCCAATGCCATTCCGGCGTGAAGGGTTCCTTCAATACCCAGCAGTTTCTGAATCTTGTTTGAATGATCCATACCGGCAGCACTGCATATGAAGCCCGTATAGAACTGGGCGATACCCATGGATTCCGCCATTAACGAAGCATTCTGGTAAGCCAGGTTGGAATCCTGACAGCCAAAACGGCTTTTCTTGTCAGTATAGATGAAGATGGCTGCCTTGGCTCCCCGCAAAATTCCGTCGTTGCCCTGCCCGAACTCGTCCCTGAGACGGCGGAAGACAGGAACGTATCCGTAGTTCTGGGGCATGATGCGCTTGAGCAGCGGCTTCAGCAAGGGATTTTCGAGCTTATCGGCTGCCGAATTAAATATATTAATAGTAATCCGGCTGATTTCTTTCATGATTTTCTCGTTGGTGACCAGTACCATTTTTACCTCCTGTGCATTCGTCGCAGTAGGAGCACGGTGTCCCGCCTCAATGATGCGCAGCAAATCCTCCTGCGGAATGGGTTTCTGAGAGAAAGCCCGGTTGGACCGCCGTGAGTTGATCAGCAGTTCCACTTGCGTCGGAGTCGGCAGGTGATTTCGGTCGAACTCATGGATATGGCTTACCGGAAAATCACTGTGGGCGATGGATGCGGTGGGGCAGATCGCCACACATTGTCCGCAACTGATACAGTCTTTTGCATCAACGGTTACTTTCTTGTCGTCGTTCAGCTGGAAGAGAACGGAAGGACAGATTCGGAGACACTTGAGGCAATGGATGCAGGTCTCTTGATTAATGGCAATTGTTGGCATATCTATTAAATGTTTTGAATTCAGCAGTAAGTTGTTTCTGTCGGTCTCCTGTTTTCCGTCCGGAAGTCTTTTCCGCCGGATACAGACGGACCGGAAATCCTGGACGATACCGGATACCGGCTACAAAGTTAGCAGTTTTTTATGAATTTACGATGACTTTCCTCTTGGCAGAAACTTTCTTTCCCGTTATCTTTGCAACTATGTTGAGATGCATATATATCATAATCGGTTCCATTTCACTGGGACTGGGCGTGCTGGGGATATTTCTTCCGGTACTGCCTACTACACCTTTCCTGCTGCTTACTGCCGCATTGTATTTCCGCAGTTCCCCTCGGCTGTACCGCTGGCTCCTGGGACATAAGTACCTGGGACCGTATATCCGGAATTTTCTGCACGACCGTTCCATACCCTTGCACGTAAAAATACTGGTGGTCTCCCTGTTGTGGATTACAGCCATCAACTGCATTTGTTTTGTCTTTGACGAGTGGTGGCTGAAGGGACTCATGGGCGGAATTGCCCTGGGAGTAACCGTGTATGTACTTTCGTTCAAGACACGCAGGGTAACGAAGGAAATGTGAGATTGAAAATTATTCGACTGCAGGGATGCCCTGCCAAATTTTTACAGGATGAAATCATTGACTTTCTATCACCGCGATGAGGCAGCCAGACGGATGAACCGGCTGGGAGCTGCCGGAAAGCCTTTCTTTTTTCTGATTAATTTTGATGAGACGGAATGCCTGGTGGAGGAGCCGGAACAGCTTCCGGCAGAGGAACTGCTGTTCGTGTTTCCCGGAACGACGAATTTCGACGGAGTCTGTCAGACCCCCTGTCCGGAAACATTTCGCTGGCAGCCTTTTCCACAATCTTATGAAGACTATGCCCGTTCGTTCGGAATCGTCCACCGCCATATTTATGGAGGCAATTCGTTTCTGACCAATCTGACCTGTATGACCCGGGTGGATACTGACCTGACGCTGCGTCAGGTGTTCGAACATGCCCGGGCCCGCTATAAACTGTGGGTGAAAGACCGGTTCACCGTTTTCTCTCCCGAGATTTTCGTACGCATCGAAGACGGGTTTATCTATTCCCATCCCATGAAAGGGACCATCGATGCGACCTGTCCGGGAGCGGCTGAACGACTGTTGAACGATGAAAAGGAAGCAGCGGAGCATGCCACCATTACCGACCTGATACGGAACGACCTGAGTCAGGTGGCCACGGAAGTGACAGTGACACGTTACCGCTACCTCGATGAACTGCAGACGCATCGTGGACGCTTGCTGCAGATGAGTTCGGAAATCCGTGGCAGACTGGAAGAGGGGTACGCTTCCCGCCTGGGAGACATCTTTTTCCGTCTGTTGCCGGCAGGCTCCATCACTGGGGCTCCCAAGCGGAAGACAGTGGAGATTATTCGCGAGGCTGAGACCTACGAGCGGGGTTTCTATACCGGGATAATGGGATACTTCGACGGGAAAAACCTGGACAGTGCCGTACTGATACGCTTTTTGGAGCAGGACGGGCAGGGACAACTGTGGTTCAAGAGTGGAGGGGGAATCACCTTCCAGAGCGAGGCGAAGAGTGAATATGAGGAAATGAAACAGAAAATATATGTACCGGTTTATTGAGACGATACGGATTGAGGAGGGACGTATCTGCCATGCGTCATATCACGACCTCCGGATGAACGAGACCCGGCGCAGCTGCTGGGGAGCATGTACGGAATGGCGGGTAAGCGACTGGGTAGACCCTACGCCTTTCCGGGGCCGTACGCGCTGCCGGCTGGTTTATGGGAAAGAAGTGGAAAAAGTGGAGTACCTGCCTTATGTGCCGCGCCGGATTACCCGCCTGAGACTGACGGACGGGGAGGGGGTGGACTACCGTTTCAAATACGCCGACCGCTCCGCACTGGATGCCTTGTTTGCCCAAAGGGGGGAGGCCGATGACGTACTGATTGTCCGTAAGGGTCTGCTGACAGATACCTCCATTGCGAATGTGGCGCTCTGGAACGGAAAGGAATGGCATACGCCGGCCCGTCCGCTGCTGAACGGTACCTGCCGGAGGCGTCTGCTGGAAGAAGGGATTATCCGGGAAAAGGACATACCCGTAGCCCACTTGGGTGAGTACCGGAAAATCTGTCTGTTCAATGCCATGCTCCACTGGGAGGAGACCGTGCTCGACTGTTCGGCGATTGAGTAAAGAATGCCGCATCGTGTGGAGTTTTTTAGGGTCGTGCACAAGGGTTTGGCATATAAATACTATATTTGCAGGCGAATCGGGTATATGGGGGATGGGAATACTGTCCTGAGTTATGTAATCACTTAAAGAACAGAAAATATGAAGAAAAACATCGCTTTAGTGGGCCTGATGGCAATGACGTTGTCCGCACAGGCTCAGAATGGGGGAATTTCGGCTGACATGCTGAAACAAATCAAAGAGAGTTATCAGCCGGGAGCTTCGGAAAAGGCATTATATAATGCAATGGCCGGAACCAGTATTGCGGTACTGGCCAAGAATCACGAAAATTACGCTAATTTCAATGCTGATTTTTCGCACAAGGTGATTTCACACGGCATTACCGACCAGAAGTCTTCGGGACGTTGCTGGTTGTTTACCGGACTGAATGTGCTGCGTGCGCAGATGATGGCGAAATACGGTCTGAACGAAATGGAATTTTCGCAGAACTATTGTTTCTTCTACGATCAGCTGGAGAAGGCGAATCTCTTCCTGCAGGGAATCATTGATACGCGCGAAAAGCCGATGGAAGACAAGATGGTGGAATGGCTGTTCCGCAACCCGCTGAGCGACGGCGGTCAGTTTACCGGAATCTCCGACATCATCGGCAAGTACGGAGTGGTACCTGCCAGTGTCATGCCGGAAACCTTCAGCAGCGAGAATACCTCTCAGATCAGCCGACTCGTGGGACTGAAACTGAAGGAATTCGGTCTGCAGTTGCGTGAAGAGGCTCAGAAAGGAGCGAAGGCCGGTGCACTGGAAAAGAAGAAGACAGAGATGCTGAGCACGGTATACCGCATGCTGGCACTGGCTTACGGTCGTCCGGTAGAGAAGTTCATCTGGACAGTCAACGGAGTAACCAAAGAATACACGCCTCAGTCGTTCTACCAGGAGTTCCTGGGCAATGACCTGACCAACAACTACGTGATGCTGATGAACGACCCGAGCCGGGAGTTCTACAAATGTTATGAAATCGATTACGACCGCCATGTATACGACGGTAAGAACTGGACGTATGTGAACCTGCCTATCGAGGATATCAAGGAGATGGCCATTGCTTCTATCAAGGACAGCACCATGATGTATTTCTCCTGCGATGTGGCTAAGTTTATGGACAGCAAGCGCGGTACACTCGACCTGAACAACTTCGATTACGAGTCGCTGATGGGAACTACTTTCGGCATGGACAAGAAACAGCGTATCCAGACCTTTGCCAGCGGTTCCAGCCATGCCATGACCCTGATGGCTGTCGATCTGGACAAGGACGGCAAGCCCCGTAAGTGGATGGTGGAAAACAGCTGGGGAGCTGATGCCGGCTATAAAGGTCATCTGATCATGACCGATGAATGGTTCGATGAGTACATGTTCCGTCTGGTAGTGGAAAAGAAATATGTACCGGCCAAGGTGTTGGATATCCTGAAACAGAAACCGGTGCGTCTGCCGGCTTGGGATCCGATGTTTGCTCCGGAAGAATAATTCTGGACAGGATATAGGGGTGCGCTGATAGGAAAACAGTTACCTTTTTTCAGACGGTCTGCCGTATCTCCGTTTCAACTGTGAACGGACTGTGGCAGACCGTTTTCATGTATCGGGTGGCAAGGAACAACCGGAATCAGAAAGCCCGCAGCCGCAAGCAGTGATAAATAAGAAAATAATCGTATCTTTGTGGCACATGAGTCAGACGGAAGTCAGGAATAGCCTGCTTCCAATTAATTATTAACCGTTAATTTAAATTCAACTATGAAACACGTATGCATATGGTTATGGGGAATGATATGTACCTTTCTGCCTTTGACGGCACAGACACCTTCCGAATTTACCGTCCTGCAATGGAACATCTGGCAGGAAGGAACAGTGGTTCCTGGGGGCTATGAGGCCATTGTGAATGAGATTGAAAGACTCTCTCCCGATTTTGTGACCTTCAGCGAAGTACGGAACTACCATCAGACTCGTTTTTGTGACCGTATTGTCGAAAGTCTGAAAGAACGTGGTAAAACTTATTTCTCCTTTTACAGTTACGATTCGGGACTGCTGAGCAAGTACCCGATAACTGATTCCCTGGTTGTGTTTCCCGAAAAAGACGACCAGGGTAGTATCTATAAAATGGTAACTTCCTTCCAGGGGCAGGAGGTAGCCGTATACACCGCCCATCTGGATTACCGTGACGATGCCTATTACGACGTGCGGGGCTATGACGGCTCTACCTGGAAGAAAATTCCGAAACCAGAGACGGTGGCGGAAGTCCTGGTCCGCAACGACCGTTCCCAGCGCGACGATGCCATCCGTTGCTTTGTGGCAGAAGCGAAGAAAGACATTGACAAGGGACGGCTGGTCCTGCTGGGCGGAGACTTCAATGAGCCGTCGCACCTGGACTGGATACGGGAGACCAAGGACCTGTATGACCATCACGGACTAATCGTGCCATGGACGGTGCCGCTGATATTGGACAATGCCGGATTTGTGGATGCATACCGCGAACGGTATCCCGACGTACTGGCTTATCCGGGATTTACCTTCCCTTCCGACAATCCGCTGGTGGCAGTGGAGAAACTGACCTGGGCTCCCGAGGCGGATGAGCGCGACCGCATCGACTATGTCTTTTATTATCCTCACCCTTTCCTTCGTGTGAAGGATGCAGTGCTGTTCGGCCCTCGGGAAAGTATCGTCAGAAGCAAGCGGGTGAAAGAAGTGTCGGACGACCGTTTCATTTTGCCGACAGGGGTCTGGCCTACCGACCATAAGGGAGTGCTGGTTACCTTCTCCTATCGGAAGTAGAAAGCCCGGAGAGGGGTATGGGCCGTAGACGAAGAAAAGACTTTTGCCGGAATCGGGTAAAAATAGTGCTTCTTTCGAGGCCCAATGAAGGATTTATTAGCTTATTTCACTGAAATTACATAACTTTGTTTTGCAAATTGGCTAACCGGCTGTTTCTCTTTTGATTAGTCGGACGGCTTGCAGGAAAGACAGTCGGCCGGTAGCCAAAAGTGAGAGATAACCGGTTTAATTGAATTTATGACATTAGATATTGAAACAGATCTAATTCCTTACTTGGATTGAGCATATGAATAAACTTACTCAGCATTTGATCAAGACTCTTTCGGGAGTGGATATTAAGCAGTTGCTTGAAGAAAAGGAAGGCTTGTCGGTCTCTAACTGGCAGTTGTCTTCCGACTTGAATCTCGTGAAACAGGAAGCGGCTTATTTCCGTACCCAGTGTACGCAGAAGCAGGATGAACTGGCCGAACTGCAGGCACAATTGGAAAAGGTACAGGAAAACACTGCAGGACTGGAAAAGCAGATTGAGGAACTGAGCCAGCGGCTGCAGGCACTGGACGAGGAAAAGGTGGCTTCTCTTCAGCGTGCGGAAGAGGCCGAAGAGAAGCATAAGGCCTTGCAGGAGCAGGCAGTGCTTTTGGAGAAAGAGAAGGAGACTTGTCAGTCTCAGCTTACGGAAAGCAGAAAGCGGGAGGAGGCCCTGAATGCGGCAGCGGGAAAGGCAGCGGAAGCACTGAATGCCTTGAAGCAGCAATGTCAGGAAGGTGAGGAAGTCTGTGCCCGTGCAGTCGCAGAGAAAGAAAGTCTGAGTAAGGAGTTGAAGCAGCTGCAGACTGTGCTGGAAGAGAAAGAGCAGGCAGTGGTCCGGAATGAGGAGACCTTACGTTTGCGGGAGAAGGACATACAGGACCTGCACTTGCAGCTGGAGGAGATGGATGTGCTGAAGAAGCAGGTGGCTGAGATTGAGGTATTAAGAACCCAACTTGCTGAACTCGAAGCCCTGAAGCCGCAGGCGCTGAAGGCCGATGAACTGCAGGAGGCACTGGATGCCTTGAAGGAGAAGTTGGAAGGTAAGGAAGCGGAATACCGGTCTTTGCAGGAGACTCTGGAAAAGGAGAGGGAAGACTGGCAGCACAAATGGACGGAAGAACAGCAGCAGGCTGGGGAATTCGAAGAAAAACGTATGCGCCTTTCCGCCGAACTGGAGAAAATGACGGCTCAGCACGGACAGGTTTCCGAGGAACTGCTTCAGGTCCGGGAAGCATCGAAGCAGATGGAAGATGCACTGGCAAAGGCTCAGGAACTCTCGGAAAAGCAGCAGCATGAATTATCGGATTGGGAAGTAAAATATAACCGGGAAACTCAGCAGTGCGAAGCCCTGGAGAAGCAGTTGACTGAAAAGGAAGCTCTTCTCTCACAGCAGCAGCGCGAACTGGATGAGCAGCTTGCCGGATGGAAGAAGGACCAGGAATTGCTGCAGGAGCAGCAGACCCGTACGGAGGCCTTGCAGGTACAGGTAGCCCGACTTGCGGAACTGGAACAGCAGGTATCGGAACTGGCCCATTGGAAGGAGGTTTGCCAGACACAGGCCGGAGAACTGCAGGCGTTGAATGTCCGGCTGCAGGAACTGCAGGAGCAGAATGCCCAGTTGCAGGAAATACAGGAACTGCTTGCGCAGCAGCCGGTACACGAAACTCCGGAAGTGCAGGCAGAAGAGCCACAGGGAGACAGTCCTGTGGAAAAAACGGAAGAACCGGTCGCTGCATCCGAACCGGCAACCGCATCCGAACCGGCTGTAGAGGCTGAGGCTGCCGCTCCGACACTTCCGGAAGAAGCCCCTGAACCGGAGCCTGAACTGAAAGCTGAACCGGAACCTGCGGGGAAACCAGAACCTGAAACCGCACCGGAGCCTGAAGCGAAAACAGAATCGGTGACTGAGTCAGCGACCGAACCGGAGACTGAGCTAGCACCCGGATTGAAAGCTGAATCAGAGAAAGCACCGGAACCCGCGCCGGATGTCCGTAAAAAAGAAAATGCTTGTACGGAAAAGCCCGTAGCAGAAAAACCGGTACATAAGCCGGAAAGTCTGCTGGATGCCTATCAGGATATGAAGAACCGCCTGGAAGAAAGCACCTTGTATTATCCTTTTACCCGGATTACCACCGAGCCGGACGGATGCCAGTATATTTATGAGTCGAGAACCCTTCAGGTGAAGACCGAACTGTTTACCTGGGGAGTAGAGGGACGCGAAGTCATTACGGACGAATATCACTTCATTCCGAACGACGAGATTGTGCGGATTGAAGGAATGGATTCTCCTTTCGTCGGAGAGGCGATGTCCTGTGATTTCTCAGAAGAGGGAAATGCGGCTGAAGTGGCGGAAGCCCTGCTGATGGCGATATGCAGTTACCGTCCGATGCGCATCCTGTACCGGGATAAAAACGGACGCATCTCTGAACGGAACCTGTTCTGGACTTGTTTCCTGCCTGCCAATGGAACTGCAGTGAAACTGCCTGACATGAATCTGTTTGAAAACCTGTTCAACGGTGAAATGGATACGGAGCATATCGTGGCTGCGTGTGCGCATCTGCCCGAACCGAGAATCTTCATCATCAATCAGATTTTGTCTATCCAGATATTCGATGCCTTCGTTACTACGGCCAGAGGTATCGTTGCCATGCGTACCGGACTGCACGCTGCCCTGCTGGCCGAACAGAACGAGGCGGCAGAGTTGATTTACCAGTGCCTGCCCGACCGGTTTAAGGATGAACCGGACGTACGGAGCAACCGGGCCCATTACTGGATGCTGGAAGGTGATTTCGAGAAGGCTGCCGAGTTGTATCTGTCGGTCATGCCCGACCAGTATGTGGGCGAAGGAATGACCTGGGCCGATTTCAACGTGGCACAGTTCAATGAGTTCATCGAGCGGGGAGTACAGGCAGAACGCTTCCTGCAATTGAAAGAGGCCTTGTATTCCGAAGGCTGGAACATCCGCGAAATCTGACCGGCTTGAAACCGACTGTTATCGCATGTATGAATATAATGAAAGGCTCCTTGACGGGAGCCTTTTTTATTGTAGTAATTATATCCTTTTCCTGTAGCTATCCGATTGAAAGGGGGAGGGAGATGGTGAATTCACTGCCACTGCCTTCCGTACTTTCCACGGTGATGGAACCTCCCTGCAGATGCACCACCTGCCAGACAAAGTTCAATCCCAGTCCAAAGCCCGAGGCTCCGGTAGCACGGCTTCCGGAAGCCACACGCTCAAACCGGTTGAATATTTTCATCTGTTGGCTTTGAGGGATACCGATGCCGTTGTCGCCGACTTTTATTTCCAGGATACCGTCTGCTGTGACGTTGGCAGAAAGCCGGATACGTACTTCCTCACCGGAATACTTTAGGGCATTGTCCACCAGATTGGACAGGACTTCATGCAGGCAGAAGGAATCGGCTGTCACCCAGAGGTCCTCAGCACATTCCACCTGAAACTCTACCGGCTTGTATGCTTTCAGCCGGAACTTCGTAACCAGGTCGTTGAACAACGGCAACAGTGCCACACGGACCGGATGAAGTTCCAGTTCTCCCCGCTCTATCTCCGTCAGTACGACCACACGCCCCGAAAGGGTGAGCAGGCAGGCGCATTCGTCGTTCATCGCCTGACTTATCTTTTCTATTTTTTCGGGCTTATCTGCCAGTCTGCCACTTTCCAGCATCTGGGTTCCCATCAGTACCGTTTGCAGGGGAGACTTCATGTCGTGAATCATCGAATAAGTGAAATCCTTCCGGAACTGTTCCAGCCTGCGTTGTTGTCTCCAGGCCCGCCACAGCAGTCCGATGCACAAAAGACAGAAAACAAAGACCATCCCCAGCGGCAAAAACAGATACCACGCCGAATGAAGGATATGCATGGCGGAACCGGCTACCATACCCTGTACACAGACAGAACCATCCTCCGTAAGGCGCAAAGGAGATGTAAACAGACTTGCCTGCTGCGGACTGACATCACCTGCCTGTCCGGTTACCTCACTGGTGGTCGGTCGCAGCATACGGATACCGCTCTGTCCGTTCAAGCCATCCTTCAGCAGAGAGGCTCTGAACAGCGAGTCCATGCGCTGCATGTCAAGAGGAACTGCCACAGGCCGTTCGTTGATCAGTTGTTGTGTGCCATAAGCACGGTAAAGGCGGATACCCTCACTCAGGTCCATGGACTTGCGGGATACATAGATTCCATTGATAGATATCGGGACGGTCATTACATAGATGACACTGTCATTTTCATCGGTTGTTTTCCGATACAAAACCGAAGTCATGGAATCGGTCTGGTGATGAAAGTATTCGGTGGTCCCTGTGATGAACGACTTACGGACTCCCTTCAGGTGATTCACATCTACCGAGCGGATATGGCGCAAGTCATTTTCTTCTACAAAAGCCTCTTCGAAGCATACCTGTACTTCGTGGTTCATGCTTTGCTGCTGTTCGTGATAAATGTATCTGCCCCAGAGTGCCGGCAGCACGAATGCCAGTGGTATCATGCTCCATGACAGGCGGTGCAGCCATACGAAGCGGTGTGAACGCAGCCGGGCATTCTCCTGTTTGGCACGGGTCAGCGTAGCTTCTGTATCAGCCAGTACTTGCCGGGCCTGTAGCCGGGCTTCTGTCCAGCAGGCATTATGCAGACAGGCTTCCATCTTCCGGACCGGTTGAGCCATCAGTTCTGCCAGCCGGTAAAAGTCCCCGCACTGACGCTCAATGTCATGCCGCAAGTGCTGCAGCAAGTGCATGCGCAGTGCAATGGCCCCAATCAGCAGAACGGCGATAAGAAAAGTCAGTCCCGGGAACAGCAGGTTCGACGGATGTCCGAAATAATGCTGGTCCACGATCGCTTCAACGGCAATACCTTTTCTCAGATGCAGGCAGGCGCGGGGAGAACTTACTATACCGATTCCTTCCTGATCGGGCAATATAGTTCCGGCAGGAGAAACCTGTAAGGTCTGTCCCGTCGCAGCATCCAGTTTGCGGATGTAGATGCTTCCCTCCATCCTTTCATTTTCCAGGATATGGCCTAATGTCAGTCGTAGCGAATCAAGCGAGATTTCGGGCTGCCCGTATGCATCCTGCAAGATTGTCGAAGTCTGCTCCGCGTAATAAAACTGCCGGTCTTCATCGTTCAGGTGCAGGCTGTCGGGGGCATATACCATGTGCGTCACTGTTCCTTCTGCATAAGGCAGACGGTTTTCTTGTGCGTCCGTTACGAGCACAAAGGCTTCTTTAAAACTTGAACTCAGTACCGCTTCAGCTTTCTGCATCTGGTTATGATAGGCAAACCACATACCTGCCTGCTGAAAAAGGATGATCAGCAGCAAAGTGCAGAAGGAGAGTCCGAGGATATGTTTCACTTTCATAAGGTTGAGAGATAAAAATCGCGTCCGCAAAGATATTGTTTTTTCAGACAAACGGAACAAAGAGGAACTTTTTTCCAGGTTTCGGGTTACATGATGAATACGCCATGCTTTCTGGACAATATAATTCCCTGACCCTGAAAAGATGATTTACGGACCTCACACAAATGCATGTGCAGTTTCATATAGAAGAAACTGCAGTATCAAGCTGAAGAAACTTTTGTTTCATATAAGTGAAACTTGAGTTTCATCTATGTGCAACTTTTATTTCATGCCGAGGAAACTGAAACAATGATTTGACGGGCAATGGAAACTTATAGAACGTTGAAGCCGATTTTTGCAGGAAAAGAGGAAATGTATGCTTCCATTTGTGCGAAGGACAACGAAAGACCGGGCTTAATTGACTGCCCAGTCACTGATTGTACCTGTTACAGATGAAAAGGAAGCTCCAATCTTATAAACGCTGCGGCTATCGGTTCCATATTCACGTGCATACCCTTTTTCCTCTATCTGTCGGAGTGCTTCTTCAGCAGTACCGTCCAGCTTAAACTCAAAGATATATACATAGTCCGATGTTTCCACTATGCAGTCCACACGTCCCTGGCTCTGGACTTTCTCGGTATAGACGGTATAAACACTCACCAGACGCATGATGAGATAGAAAGTATATTGGAAATATCGCTCACGTTCTATCTCGTTTTCCTTGCGGCGCATTGTGTAAGGTATGCCGGAGAGGAAAGAGGTAAACAGTTCTCGTACCTGCTCTACTTCTCCTTTGCGCAATGCTATAACAAGGCTTCTTATCCACCCGCCAGTTTCTTCAGCAGGTTGCAGATATGATGAAGCCACCATTGTAAGGAATCCGCCCTTTACCTCATTATTCGGGAAGTCAAGAAGGAAGGTATTGAAGTCCCTGTCGTAGGCTTTTATCGTAAGATATCCGCTTTGGTATATCATAGGCAAAGGACGTTCCACGTCGGCCTTGTAGTCAATAAATTCAGCGGGAGTATAATACTTCCCGGTAAATTCATTCATCCTTTCATGAGAACGGTTGAGCAGACGAATCAGATAGGTAGGAGTTCCTGTGCTGAACCAATAATCCTTGATGCGTTTGGCATCAAGAGCATTCAACAGACTGAAAGGGTTATATATGTCAGTCAGCTTATCGCTGAAATGGTAACCGTCGTATTGCTTCTTTAGCTGTTTATACATTTCCTCAGGTGTACACTGATATTCAACAGCCATTTGCGACACAGGTTCAGTAAAATATTTTTCAATCTCCGCCTGGGTTATACCGCAAAGTGCTTCATAACGGACGTCCATGCTTATATCCTTCGGTTGATTGAATCCGCTGAATACACTTACCTGAGAGAACTTGGTAACCCCTGTCAGCAGTACGAACTGCAGGTGTTTGTCTGCTCCCTTAAACACGGAATAAAAAGCTTTCAGAATATTGCGATGCTTATCCTCCAGATTGGTATCCACATCCAGCACATCAAGAATCGGTTTGTCGTATTCATCTACAAGCACTACAGCACGTCGGCCAGTCTGAAGATGAGCTGCTTCAAGAATCTTTATAAAGCGGTCACCGAGGCCTAATTCATTGATACGTACCTGCAAATTATATTTTTGCTCCCATTCCACAAGGTATAAATTAAGTTTCTGTTCCAATTCTCCGGAATTGGTAAAATTTGTTGCGTTAAAATCCACATGGAATACGGGATACTCGTTCCATTCTGTTTCCATCCTTTCTATGGCAAGGCCACGAAACAGTTCCTTATGTCCTAAGTAGTAGTTTTCCAATGTAGACACCAGAAGGCTTTTCCCGAAACGCCGCGGACGGCTGAGACAGTAGATACTGCCATTATGTGTAAGATTATAAATAATGTCTGTTTTATCCACATATATAACCTTCTTGTATGATGCGTTCAAAACTTTGAATACCAATCGGAAATTTCACAACCTCATTCTTTTTGTACCTTATACAAAGGTAAATAAAAAAACAGATTTTTTGTTTTGTAACTAAGAAAGATTATCATACTTTTGGGGAATCGGTATTAAATCTGTCAATATAAATAACCGGGTTATGTGCCGGAACTTATCAGGTACATGATAAACGAAACCAATTGGGAAATAAAAGCAAATATAGAATTCTGGAATAGTGTAACATGAAAATGAAAGAACTAATCAAAAAAACAATAATTGTTACTATTACAGCTATAGTGACTATTATTTTATTTGGATTCCTTATGAGAATGTGTATTGTAAAAAATGTGGTAACAATTGAGCATAATGATGAAATGCTCAAATCAGAGTTCAGAGAATAAATTTATTATTTTTGACATTGTCAAATATCCGGACGATAGGCATTTCAGGTAAAGCATAATGCTGTTTATCATGACGATGATATCATATATATCTAATGTATTATGTGTATCCATAAAAAATCTCTGATATCCAGTATGAAACATACAGAATATCAGAGATTATAGAGTTAAACTTTTAAGAGAGAAAACCTTGTGGAGTCTATTTGGTGAACTTCTCAGTAGCCTTCAGAATATAATCCGAACTTTTTTCATCCCACTGATAAGTATTCTTGTCTGTTACTTCCCCCTTTGTATTATAGATAAAGTTTATCTTATACATACGTTTAAGATATTTACCTTCACTTACCGAGTAAGCCTCTATGTTTGTCACCTTCTTTTCGTCTGAAGCTACATTATAAACAACCTTGGGTGTTGACAATGATACCGATGCTACTGCTGAAACTATTAATTCTGCTATCATAATGATTAAATTTTTAAGTTAGGCTTTATTTTCTTATTTCTTGTACAGCAAAGGTATGCGCAATGGACAAGAATTTATGTTATCGCCATGTTATCTTTAGGTTAAGAAATTTTCTGCAAGAACTACAGTTATATATCTGCATAATGTCATTGACTTTGTGAAGAAAACCGCAAGGTGAAAATTATAGGTTCAATTTGTATGGTTGTTAATTCATATAACTTTGTCAAGGATAAATTAAACAATAATCCCCTGACTCCTGGAATATTCAGGACTAAGCATAGAAACCTGTTGACTTTTACTGTCGTTTACAAGCTAAGCAGCTTATGCCGATAATGATTGTTGAGCTGATGTTTGTTAATAACCCTCAGATAGATATAGTCACCAAAAGAGGTTATCAATAAATAGAATAAACAGAAATGAGGTGAATGATAATCTATTCATTGCAATTGATGTAATTCCGGAGTTTATAGCCGGAATTATCCCGAATAAAAACAAACGGACTGAAATGGTTCTGCTCATTACGGATACCATATCCCAAACATTTTTCATCTGCACTAACTGAAGGCAATGGAAATTCTTTCAGTTCGCCGCTTTTTCGGTCAATCACGACAAAAGAATATCTGTCGTTCTGAAAATCATCATGCCGTGGCCTGCCATATTTAACCAGACAACAAATTTCCTTGTCATTCATCTTCACTGCCGTTACACAACGGCTGAAATTCGCATCATACAGGCTGCCATACTCAAGTTTGTAAAACTTGGATGAATCCGGCTCAGGCAGCTTTGACAAAGCTATATCAAAAACGTCATAGCACCTGTCGCTTGTTTCAACATTTGCACTATCCGACACATAAAGTTTCCCCGTATAACCATTTCCATACAAAAAATCCTTTCCGAAATGGGCATATACATTATTCAAAAAATAATATCCAGTCTTACTCAACCGTTGACTTTCTTCCAACTTACCATAATGGCCGTCACATTTTCCAGAATTAATATCAAAAGATGCCATTATCGGATTAAATGTAGCATAAAACTTATCATTAAACGGGTCGACTGCAACATTCCCCACTATCTCATCCTTTTCAAAGCCGTCCATAGGCCAAGTCAATTTCTGACAGCCAAACCAAAGTCTGTCATTAAATAAATCGAAAGAAAAATGCATATAGAAATAGTCGGAATTCATCAAATTAAAGTCAGGAGCAATCATCTGTTCCGACTGCAAATTATCAATGTTACGAACTAAAACTGCCGGTGCATTATAAAAACTAAGATTATATTCACCGACGTCCATTTGTCCAAATATTTTAGGCAATGAATAGGATATAGCAAGATGATGCTCGTCTAGCATGTTGGCTGATAGGGCAATATAAAATACCTGACCCTGTTTCACCAGTTTTTCAAACATATTGTCAGAAACAGAAACGAATTGTTTTCTTTCATCTTGATTGGCTTGAAACAGTGTTTTATAAATCAACGTTCTCCCTTCCTGGCTGAAAAGCATGACTCCATTGTTCAGCATATCCGTAAAAAAGAAGTTACCATTCTCAAATTTGGGAATATCGTAAACGTTTGAAATAAACACGTCATTCTTTAATCCGACAGCAAACTCTTCTATAGTCCATGGATAAACAGGTTTGGAAGGAATTGCCAAGGGTTCTTCCCAGTTAGCTTCATCCTGTACTGTTCCCGGATATAAATGCGGCGTCAGTCTCTTTTGACAAGCCACAAGCTGATTAATAAATTCTTTGCCCAATAAGGTATATTGTCCCCCGGTAATGAAAACTCCAGATTTGGGACAAATCTTCATCACATGCAATCCATACAGACTTACAGAATTAAAGCTGAAAATTTTCGTATAGTCAGCCTTCGTATCATAGAGATAATAATCAGCCTTATAATTATTCTTTTTGTTGTATCCTACTGCCGCCACCGAATCCTCATAAGCGGATATCAGCAACATCTTGTTGTCAGCGCTATTAGATTTCAACTTTTCATAGAAAGCCGGAATCGCAGCTTCACACCGATAACATTCGGCAGGAATATAAAGAATTGCATAAATTGTATCTTCCTGGATCTTTGTCGATTTTAGATACTCTGACAGCAATTTTTCCGTTCCGGGTATTTGCCTTATTTGAAGGTCATTATTTTCCATCTCCTTGATATAGTCAATGTCTTGAGCCACCATGTTGCTTTGGCACAAAAGCACAAGGAAAAATGTCAAGCATTCCTTCAAAAAAAATGTTCTTTTCATATATGAGATATTATTATAATATATTGTCGCCTGTTACAACCTGATAATCAAAGTTGCCAAAGAAGAGCAATTGCTATCATATTAATTGTTATACCCTATAGTATCTGTCCTTTTTTCGATGTTCTTAATAAGATTGATTATTACAAATTATGGACAATACCAACATTATAGATTGATATTGACTTACAAATATAAAGATTTCTGGGAGTCTTCAACTCATGATAAGCCATAAATCTTCCTTTTACATTCGAAAATCAGAAGTGTCCCATGCGGAACTATTCTTTTCCTTAGCCTTAACAAAATGTGCATACTGATGTGTGTAGTACTGGAATATTTTTAATTTTGCAGGAAATTTTTGTGAAATGAGAAAGATAACCCACTATATTCTGTACATTCTGATTGCTTTTACAGCCCT